>JAAUXU010129120.1_pt1 | contig 30105 bp, 21 predicted proteins | sample 7278151 | NCBI WGS metagenome assembly JAAUXU01 (sample SAMN14350113, study PRJNA611818) | marine sediment metagenome | isolation source: surface marine sediment (1.8m) | place: French Polynesia: Moorea | collected 2018-08 | reverse complement strand
TCTTCTTCCATCCTCCATTCAACTGCATTGAAGTAGGGAATCCCCTTCCTACTCAGTGGCCTTTGAAGGCTGTCTCGGTGACTCATTTAGAGTTACGCGACAATGCAGAGTCTCTTTACTCCAAACTGTCTACCAGACCTTTTGGTGAACTCTCATTGCTGTGCATCCGGCGTGATCTTAAGGCAGGAATTTCAAAATTTTCCAGTGATCAGGCGTTTCTCCCAGCACCTTCCGATTAAAGGAGTGAGTTTACTTTTAAGAATCCCCCTCAAGGAAAACTTTCCCGATAAAGCGAGTTTTCCCGATTAACCGAAGGTTCACTGCATTCCTATAGCCCAAAGTCCATTGGGGCGGGTGGGGCAGAAAATTGACCGTAGAGCTACGCAAGTACGTATGTAACATTAAGTTTGACGCAGTCGTGAAGGACTAAGTTTCCTCCACTCTCTTTTAAAACATTTATTGCATCAAAAAGTCGGATATCTTGAACTGGAAGGTATGATCTAGATCCCATCGAAAACATCACTCTAAGAGTAGAGACGTTCAAGTGGATCTTAAAAGACTTAGAAATGCATTAGAATTTCGAATTCCTATACTTTATATAAGAATATGATGACGGTAACCGAAATAAAATCGATCGACTTATGCCCTGGGGATTCTGGTGCGGAAATTCTAATGACTAGAAGGAAGTCCGCTGAATTGCGTCACAGTAAAGGTAACGCAGTGTGCTCCGCTTTAGGCTGCGGTCACACGTAGCTTGGAGAAGGGGTAAAGCCCCAGTTTCTGGGGATTTTTTATCCCAAGTCACAAAACCTCCGAGGTGCGTATTCCCCTTGTCCGGGTTTTACCCCGTCTCCAAGCTATGTGTGACCGCAGCCTAAACGAGATCCGGATAATCGGGATTTTCGGATAATTGGAACCTTATCTTGGGAACCGATTTTTTATTAGGCAAATCCCTCTGCTTAAACAGAACACATCAACATAATTTCTCAGGATAATCGGGATCTTCCTGCCACACCTCACCACGGTACTCTAAACGCTTGTGCAAAAGCGAGCGTCTTCCCTAACTACGACTGTTGCATTTTCTAGTAGCATCAAGTCGGCGAGAGAAGGTAGTTCATAGATGACCGACATTGCGAACCAGCGATCAGATTTTCATTGTTCCCCAACTAAATCCAAACTTAAGGCAACTTCACCTGTTTGAAGCAGATTTCCCGTTCTTGAAGGTTCCTTTTGTCCCACGGCCCCCCAGGTGGGGAAGGGGAACCTCCTAGGACTTACGCAATCAAGCAAACATCATCAATGCATCAAGCTCTAGTCTTGACCATTTTCGGGTGGTCAGTGTATCCGGAAAATCGGGGTTCTTGAGGGCAACCAACTAGACCCGATTCAGCGGGGGAAACTGTACTCACCCCTTGGTGCAGTTGTAACAGACACTGTATCTCGAAAGTGACGCGGTAGAACAAGGAAAGCATATTCAGTGAGGGATTCGAAACTTCGTACTGCACGCTCCGTACGAACGCACAATGCACGATTTCGTACTGGACATACACTGCAAATCCTGGATGCTGCAGGGGAATTTTTCGTCATCCTAGTGAGCGAAGGCCAACATTCCATATTGCACCCTGTGCGTCGTGGCAATTCCACTTTAATCGACTGTGGTGTATTAAAGTGTAATTGCAAGTACCAGGTACGACAGGAAATTTCTCCGCTGCCTGATGTAAGTAGTGCCAAATGAGATGTGAAGAAATACCTGCATCACCGTGTCTTCATTAGCAGTTATGCCTGAGTGCACGTAGTAGAGTCACCCACACATTACATGTACTGCATGTCGTACGAACGTATAGTTCAATGCATACATACAGTGCAGGGGAATGGCGGAAAAATTTAGACCCTGATTGACGTCAGTATGGAAACTGGACCTGGCAAAGTACAAACAGAATCAACCACATGAAAAGTAATATTGTACTTCTGCAAATAGAAGCAGTCCTTAAGTAGTGGCCGCCCTTTAATTGTAGCCACACCTCGAGACCCTCATCTTTTGATACAAGCCGCCCGTCAATTAAAGCAAAGAACAAACGCTCTAGAATATGGAGGTTCTCAATAACATTAATTATTACGATGATAGTTTCTGCCCCTAACCTCTCGACTTAGCATGGCATTGAGGTAGTTGATTTTCATGACCTTGCGACTGTCTCGGACGAGCTTTTAGTGAATTTGCCTTCATCGGCGTCCTTTAAAAGATTAACCCTACGTCCCTGAGGTCTATTTTGACATGAGTCTTGAAACCCACTTCGAGACTGATCGGACCATAAATTTTCTACTCTGCATGTATGTTTCTTTTCAGTTCTTGCCTACGTGGGTGACGCCGCTCACGGTTCTGTAGCCGGTTCTGCCAACGACGGCGGCCTCGGTGAGCCCTTCTTCGCCGACGAAGTGGATGGCATCACCAACGTCACGGCTCAGCTCGGAATAACCACTTATCTCCACTGTCGGGTCAACAGCCTGGGCGGGAAAATGGCAAGTCTCTCTCATATTGAAGTAACCACTTGGAAGGGATTCTCGCGCGAACATTCCTCTGCAGGGGTATATAATTTTAGGGCCTTAGCAGTGCGGGCGTCCTCACTTACAGTCCTTCAGAATATGTGAGAATTAGAACAGAAAATCCTCATTTGGGGCGCTTAATTGCGGCAATAATCGTACAAGGCCGTCCAAGCAGCGACCCATAAAAATTTCGTGCGTAGCAAATTAATGGTTCGTGATCACATTTCCCACTGCAGCTACTGATAAGCTGGAGGTACTCGTACATTTGTGAGTCCAATAAGCACAGATACGCTCTTCTGAGCTCAATCTTAGAACGTCCACCAGGTACTCGGCTGTACCCAATAGATGAGTATCGTACTTACGTATTGAATGTACCGTAGTGCGACAACGACTGCGACTACCTACTTCCACTGTAATGTTTTGGAAGATGACAACGTGGCTATGAAGTATGTTTATTATGCTAGAAGCAAATGCATTTCTACCCAAGATGCCATTTCCTACGAGAGCCATCTTCTCTTTGGCTTTATGTAGCCACTAACGCAATGTGGCAAAACAAGATGAAGCTCCTGAGTGGACTTGGTGGCTTTGTAGATGAAGGCGCTGGTGATGCCCGCTGTAATTACGTGGATGACAGCAGAAATGACCAAGTTAGTCCCAGCACCAAAATACAGGTCGTCGGCCAGCTGAAAATGAGAGGTATTGACAGGGACAAGCAGGGAATTACAAGACTAAGGGCATTAAGAGTGACATTTAACTTGTTCAGTCCATGACATTTGCCGGTCAACAGTATGGAAAAAGTCAAGCGCAGTCCTACCTCAGTTACCGGCACTAACGTTTTGATGAACGTAAGTGGGTCCACGTAGACAGTAAATGGGACTGGCACCAATGATTGTGGACCAAAGCAGCTCGTCAATGAACCTTGGCTCTGGGGAGGAGGAAAGAGAACAAGAGGACTCAGATGGTCAATGAACTCCTTCACTTCGCCGTGCTTAAGATCTCTTATCACTGTTCTGATGAGTGTTTCAAGAGGCCACAGACAAGGGCAGAGCAATGGAACCACAGACTTTGGTGGTGCAATTGACTGAGACCCAGGTGCAATTTCAGCAGACAGGTTCTATTAACTATGACCTCATTTTCGTCTCCAAGGTGCACAGGATCAAGCAATAGGTCTATCCGAGTAGCAGATGCAGAACTGTAAACAAAGACTGATAAGAATCGTAGGCTGTCATCAACAAGTCCAGAATCAATGTCATTTACCAAGGAAGAAAAAAAATGCCAGCATGCCACTTAACTGACACAAGGAGAGAATTCTTTCTTAACTGTTCATGCCGCGGGGCACAGCTTGTGCCACAATGTGCCAAGTCAGTGGTCACGACATTGCCGATGTGCTAGAGATGACCATGACCACGTTGGGAGGAACATGACTGTTAGGGCTCCCAATCTGATAAGCCGAGTCACTCAGAGTCAGCAGGATACCAAAATAGACCAATGTTGAGATCGCACACAAATTTAAAACAAGTCAAGCACTGGACATCTTGATGAAGGTGGACTTGACTGTGCCAGTTATGTGAGGCAAAGAAGACATCCCAGAGGAGTTGGCAAAAAAGTGTGTCAACTGGAAAAAGTAGAGCTCATCCTGAATAGTTCTAGTTCACCAGTTCCAGTTAAAGCAGCGAGACAGTGAAAAGGTCATTCGAAAGATACTTCATCCAAACACTACTGCGGCAGGTACAATTGCAAGTCTTTGGGGTAGGTAATTTCCGCGGGATAGGTTGCAGATGCAACAGTGGCAGCTTCTGTTGCAGAATCTGCGCTGCAAATAGGTCGTTCAGGTACTTATACACAAGCTGAGTACATGAGTCCAGCTACTTGAGTGCTCATTTTTATGCTAGAGTCCCAAAGTGCAGCTACCTGGAAGTGAACTCACTCCATTTTTAGCCATTTTTGGCCGTTTTGAATCCCCCGACCACACCCCTTCGTTCCCTTCAGGGCACCCCACCCGGACACCCCCGGGTGCATTACAAGCACTAGATCCCATTTGGCAGATCACTCCTCCTTCCACTCCTGATTACCTCACAAGGCAGGTGCTAGCACAGAGAGTGCATTGGACGAAGCAAAGGGAAGCTAGTGAGTGCCGTCAGTGCAGGAGAAGAGGGAACTCTGCCGGATCTCTGTTTGGCAGAGCTCCTTCCTAGCCCCCTGTTTATCTCACTGTCCAGTGTCCCGTACAGTGTTGACTTGTTCACATTGAACCTGATCGAGATATATGCCAATTGACCTTGCAGGCCACGTCAATGTCAGGTCATGATGGCAGATGTTCGACCACTCTGAGGCTTGTCTTTCACGTGGTCTGTCAAGTCCTCACCCATCCACTTCTCCATCGTCCTTTTGACATTGCAAACAGCCATGATAGAAATATTGATTCACTTGGTGATGTCCCAAGACTTGCGTCCAGCATAGAGGAGGAGGGTGATCTCTTTCTTCGTCGACTGTTTTCGACTAGTAGCATCAGAAGCATGTAGCAATTTTCGAGGAAAGATGTCGTCAGGTAGCCTATTGGCACAGGAAATACAGATAGGGCGGGCGGCTTGTAAGTGCGTAAGCGCCAGGTCAATTTTCGGGTGGAAGACATCATCCCAAACCGAAATGTCACTAAATGATACGAAGAGGAGGTGCGTTGTTTCTGAAATCTGTCAGCCAATCAAATTTTGGGCCAGAAATTTGATAGTTACTGCAAAATTGCAATTTTGGGTTTTTTTGTGGTTATAGGGTACAATTCAGGACATCTCTTTCTTTACAGAATATGGTTGTAGCTTAGCTCTTGCGTGAAAGTCCCAAAAAGTTCAAGCTGCCCCACATGAGCAAACTGCGATGTGCTGGAGATCTCCCCATGAGGATCCAGTGTGGGGAAGAGGCGGTATCTATATACTAGAAATACTTTCAGGCGCTTCTCAAAAACAGGAAGTCAGTAATTCAAAAGTTTTTGTAATCATTGTGCAACAGATGGAAGCCCGCTTTGTGCAATCATCTTGGAACAGACAAAAGCATATTTGTGCAATACTTTTGAAACAGAAGATTATAGTGGATGCTCAAAGTGGTGTCAATCAACTTCCAAACACTTCTCGACACGTTTTCTTCAAGTTTTGACGGATTGACAGACAAGAGTCATCGTTTTCAGACAACTTCTTGAAAAGCTTGTAGGTAAATGTCTTCAAAATGTCAGTACGTAGTTTCCATGCGAAGACGGCATCCCCCATCAATGCCCAAACTGTGCATTCCATGATTGTGACATCTGGACATCAATGGGTTTCCCCTATCCTCGTCATCTGTTGGGAAAGGAACACCATAGCTTGTGCAGGAGCTCCATCTTGATCCCTGAATAAGAACGTTTTAATGTAATCTCGTGGAAATTTTGCACTTCTTGCAACATTTGCATACAATTAGGCCCTCCTCAAAATTGTTGGACCAGTCAGACCATGAAGTTCAGTGGCAGCCCGAACAACTCCTGGAGAGTTCAATTCCTTGGCACGACCTTTTTGGATGTTTTCTTGTCTCCAAAAACGAGGCGGATGGCGATTGACTCGACAAATGTACTTGAATAATCCTTCATCATTCGAGAAAAATCTTTTCGGTGCAATTAGCAAAAAAAAGTAAAAAAATAAAGTCATATGTGTGTGTACCTGACAGACGTATCAACGAACCCGGTGAGTTCATCACACGCACCGTGCTGAAATCGGCCGCGCAAAAGCTGGACAAGCTTGGGATCGGCCGCGTAAAGGCTGAAAAAGCAAAAAATCGGCCGCAAACAGGCACACGGACACGTACAGACGGCCCTCACTCTCTACATAATAGATGACTTTACTTTCACTTTGTTTTTTTGTGTGACCTTTTCTGTTGCAGTTGCAGATATCTGCTGCCAGCGTTGCTCTTTTCACATTAGCATTCAAAGTGGCTCAAATGAAAAGGACTCTCTTATGGATTATTCGCCAAGGCTCAGCACAGTGCATGTCCAGTTCTATCAAATTTAAATCACCACAGCCGGAGTTATTGGCAAATGTTACGGTTTTAAATTTTCTCTTCTGAACTGTACGGAGAGTGCAAAATCATATACGCTGTAGATCGACACTGCCACTTAAATATTGCATCCCCATACCAATGATATTGTTAAGCAAATTGCCCTTCGCATGAACGCCAGTCTCAAGAAGCAGTTGGAGAACTGTGCAAGGTCGAACCTCGGTGTGACAGTAGAAAGCCAGTGCGGAATTCTCTGTAGTAACGCAAAGTGCAGTAACTTTTGGAGGAAGACTCACAGCCGAGAAGAATGTTCTCTTACACTCTTTGTCCCCAAGAATTTGTGAGTTCAAAAATTATCACTGCTCTGAACGAGCGAGGTGCAAAAATTGCTCCTTCCGCCCCCCCCCCTCATCTCCCTTGGCCGCCTCGCTTGGCCTCGCCTTGGCCTCTCCTCGTCTCGCGTGGCCTCTCCTCTCCGTCTCTCTGGCTTCTGTTTCATTTTATGGCACCGTCCTCGCGTCCTCGCGTCCCCCTCGCTATGTGGCAGCGACAGACACACTGCAGAGAGTAATGGACGCTTCTAATTTATACTGCTCTGCCGCTGCTCTTCTGGTCTTCGCGTCAGAAGCACCAATTGCGTTCACAGCCAAGTGTACATCGAAGAAAAATCCTCGCTCTTCCAAGACCATCAAGCTCTCTCCGGGGCACTAAATTACGCTGCAAGCACACGAATGGGGAATGCACAAGCATATTGCAGTTTTTTTTTATCACATTTCACTACGCAACGTGAATATATGGACTGCAAAGTTCGGTATCTTTTCCCTCCATTCGCCGAATCCCTAATTCTGTGACGGCTTTTGCAAGGGTATCAGGAGCTACTTTTTTAGGAAAAAACATTGCGGATGTTACGTCTCCTCGGGGGAATAAGACGAGGCAAGCACCCAAGGTAAAAAAATAGTCCATTAAGGCTTTTCCGAGAGTGACAAAGAGCTGTATGGAACAAGCTGCGCAGTAACGTGCTACAACGGTGTGTCTTGAGTGACTCTGGAAATGCATATGGAGCAGAGAAAGGGAGGAGGGGGGATGCCTGGACATCCGGAGCTTCTTCAACATATGCACATAATGAAGTCATCTCGACTTCTTCTTCCTCAGGCTGGGGGCGAAAGTCGCGTAGCTTTCAGCGGCGGCTCTGCGGTCAGATTTCTCCTTTCTCTCTTCAACTCCTTCATTAGCAGCCCATAAAAGTAATAATGAGAGCTCCTTCTCAACGCTTTTTCCTGGCCTTGGCCCACTCAAATTGCCCAAGAGGGCTTTTCCGCCGGGCAGAAATTAGCCGATTACGGTGCGTACGTGCTGCGCCAGGAGACGGTGCCGGAGGTAGGGGTGAGGTTCAGACCACGGGTGGTGGACTGGCTCGGGGAGGACCCCGCTCCTGATGGTACTCTCCTCCTAAGATAAACTCCATCAAAAGTTTGTGGGGGGAAAAAAATTTATGTTCCTTCAAAGTGCGTATCACTGCTGTGTACGTATGATACAGGTCGTCTACGGTATGTAAATTCAAGGGGGAGTAGTGCATGCTGTACTCTTGGATGGGATCGCCCATAACACTTTCTCGGGATACAATATGACAATGCTGAAACTTGTTCCACCGACTTTATGTGACAGCAAGGCAAAAAAACAGTTGTCATTCAGCATTATCTCAATTAAGCCAATTCCTTTAGACATCCACCGATGCGGCGCTTATTTCTTTCAGCAATGCGCCATTTTCTTGCCATAATTCATGCACTTAAAGAAGTTGAAATCAAGCACAGGCGTTCATAACACTTTTAACATTATAAAAGCTTGTCATATTTTTCAACCGGCAGCTTTTATGAGTGGGGGCTCTCGTTTGCCTCGACCCATTCCAAATGTGCCTCTTATTTAGTTGAGTGCGGCGCTTATTTGAGATAAGACTGAAAGTACGCATGTGGATAGAACTTCCAAACAGTCTGCAGAACAACTGCGGCAAAGAGCCCACTTTGTACGAGAACCTTTCCGAGTCAACTTTCTCTTTTTGTCCTTTCACAATGACATCAGCCATCATCAATGCATAAATGTGCGAGAAATTTCCTTCTCCTCCGGAGAGTTGTGAAATGCCCAAATATATCAGTTTGTTCTATCGATCAGGTCCTGTTACGTTTTCCACTCGGCTCAACACATCTTTTATCAGGGGAGAACGGTTTGTTGGTATAGTGACACCAAACACCCACATAGAGGGGCTCTCATGGAAAATCGCCCCTTATCGGTTAATATCACAAAGCCCGATGTGAATTCTCCTCCGATGGGTACAACAGTGGCATGCATAACTGCTGCGCCAGGCTCTTAAAAGCCCTCTTGCCTTGCTTTTTTGCATGAAACGCCTTTGAAGTTTCGCCATCTTTCATACTTCAGCACCACACATTCAAAAATGAAAACTTTCACAAAGGAAAGATCTCGCTGCTTCATATAAGATACTTTTATACCTCTTTCTTTCAAACAGAGGAATGGTGTTGAAACATCTTTTTCATTTCTTCCGCTTCTTCCTTGTTCTATCTCACTCACACACCTCCAGGGGTTTTTCATTCTTCCTTGTCTCTCCCCCCTGTGTTCAAGATTGCCACCGCCGTTGACAGAGCATGCGACAAGGGGAGGAAGGGGGTTATAGAGAGGCGAAGAAAAACGAAACAAGATTTTTACGGCGGAAGAAAATTCGATGATCCACCCAAAACCCCTCTCGAGGCTTCGTTTATGCGCACCTGCTGCTGCTGCTGTGGTTGGTGCTGGTGTTGCTGTTGCTTAGCTGTTGCTTGCTGTTGTTGAGAAAGTGCGCGTTCCAAAATCTGGGGAAAGGGGCCGATGGAAAAAGTGGGGAGAGGCAAAAAAGAAAGCATCAATCCTTCCTCCTCTTCGTTTCCTAGTATCAAAGTGACGCAACTGTGTCTGGCCTGTGGCAGTTTTTTTTGTACGGGATAACGACAACCACGAGTGAATTGATAGCTTGCCAATTCCGCCACAATGACTATTTTTTTTAAAGCCAATGCCGTCAGTCATTCGGCTTCTTCTCTTTTTTCTCTATCACTTAGTAACGTCCTAGTGGATCTCAGTGAGAAGATCCAGGGAAATATCGAGAGGCTTTCTTCCATTGTTGTCGATATTTAGTGACTCCTTGTTAGCAGCAGTGCGTACATACGCGCGGTCCTCAGCATGCGGCAGAGCCACTCAGTATGGTATGCGCGCAGTCAGAAACTCTTTTTCGGCCTCCTTCCCACGCCCCCTATCTCCACCCCTGTCCCCCCCCTCCTCCCCCCTGCACGCACGCCTCCTCTGTCGCGCATAAATGCACACGTTGTGTGTGTTGCTCTCCCGCTTGTATGTCGAGAGATCGATGGTTGTCGGCTTTAACGGCTCCATAGACAAGAATGTGCGTGCGTCAGTGCCGCCGCCGTCACCCTCGCTGCAGCCGGCAGTCCCGTAGCCCGATGCCGCAGTCGTGGTGTATGCTGTGAGCTGTGTTTGCCACACACTGCAGAAAGGTTGGGTCAGCATCACATTTCTCCGGGCCACGCTGACGCCAGTCACTGCTGCGGTGTCAAGTCTATCGTATTAAGACTGAGTAAGACCTCCTGGGGGCACCGTTGGTTGGTCCCTTCTCAGCAAACAAAGAATGAGTCCAGTATTCTGTATAACATGTGTAATCTTGATTGGTGCATCTGAATGTGTACTTAGCATGTACTGGAATGAGCCACACGTGAGTAGGTTTGACTTTTTTAAACTTGTGACACTCCTTCTTAGTTAAATTACTGCAGGCTTTTTCGTGAAAATAACTCTTTTACACTACTTTCGTGATTTATCCCGCATTAAAAAGGATCCCACTGCCATCGGGTTACTTTCCCCGAACTTTTTGATGATGTGTACCGAGCACCCTTAAGTTTCTTGAATAAATCCCCAAAGCTCTGGTAATAAGGGGGTTCCTCAAGTCTTTTTCAAAGTTCACATCCATCAGCACTTTTGACGCATCCAAAAAGGAAAAAAATACAAATCTATGCAGCTTGAGGAAGGTTCCCGATCAATGTGAACATGCACACACAGTGCTCATCTCCGGGCAACCGAACGACTGATGAAAATTTTATATAACACTGCCAAGTTCTCCAAGTTCATGACAGACACGAGCTTGCAAGGGACATCTGCAGATTCTTTTTCGCAAGAAAAAAAACTCCCTCCTCTTCCTTGCAGCCTTTTTCTGCAAAACAAGAATGCTTTTTTCAATTTAATCTCTTTTGTGCACGTGAAGAGGAAGAAGTGAAGGTCTACAGTGCGAGCCAAGCAAATTACATAGTTGAAGCAGCAGAGCACTGCAAGTGTGGGAAATATAAGGGTGATTCCAGGCTTTCTAAAAAGTCAAAAAGCTGCTTGCCGCTCGAAAAGTGTTATAGTACTACTACATAATTTACGTGCGCCGTGCGCCCCAATTTGGACGCGATTTCTCCTTCTCCGGGCTGGATTTTTGCTGCATTGCTTCTTCCTGTTGCACTACTATTACGAACTACTCACCTTTTTTTCTTCCCTTCTTTTGGCAACCCTACCTTGCACTTTGTAGCGTACACACCCACCCACACGCACACACGCATGGGAGGGGAGGCGCAGATGTTGCTAGTGACTTTCAAAAGACGATTTCAGAAAGTGAAGAAGCCAAACGTCTTGGGCCCCGTGAGCGCGTGCGGCTTTGATAAATAAACGACGCCCAAGGTGGTTTTCCCCTCCCTTGTTGCATGAAAGATGTGCTCCGTGGGTAGCGTGCATAGCATTGGGTCCGTGCGCTCCTCCGGCAGTAATGGGACTCGGAGAGGAAAGCCTGCGCGTCCCAAGATACGGCGACAGAGAGAGAGGGAAAAAAATGGAGGAAAGCATTTGTCAAGGGGAACATTTTTGCTGAAAAGTTTTTTTTTCTTCCGTGGGGACGAAGAAGCCAGACAGAGAGAGAGAGCGGTCATTGCAGCTGACGCCTCTTCTCAAAGGGCAAGCTTCATTCTGTCAAATTCTCCGCTCTTTTCTCCCCCCCCCCCTCCAGTTATTCCCTCAGAGATGAAATGTTGGAATCCCCTAGCAGTTACGTCTCCCTCTCTCTTTCTCGGTCGCTCCTGAGAAAAACTGGTCTGCAAGACAAACATATCCTTATCACCCTTTTCTCTGTAATGGCACAATCCCCTCCCATCTCCCCTCATTGGAGCCAACGAAGGCATGCGGCATTGAGCTATGGCAAACAAGCTCCTATCGTCGCCAATCCTTTCATCTTTTAGAGTTTCGCCGTAAAGTCAAACAACCACAGCGTTGGCGGTCTTGGAGGAGAGTTAAGCCTTGTTGTATCCTTGGAAATTCGGCTGGTGGAGATGACGGTAAAAATGCATACGCGGTAAGACGTGGCAATGTGTGTTTGAACATCAAAAGATAATGTCTCTGTTCCTCCTCTCCTGGCACGTTTGGTGCGCAGCTCAAGTCCGGGGTTGATTGGAGTGAAGTTTTCATGTTGCGCACGGAATCTTAAACTCGTTCTTCTTCTTTCATTGGCCCCACTTCTTCTTTGCTGTCTCGGCTTGGCAATCTTACTGTTCGGAGTCACTCCCCTCTTTCTCCCCGAATTTGGGACGAAGTTTCCCCATCATGTTCCCGAAGGGAGTGTTTGATTGATTGTGCAGTAGCAGCAAAGGCAGCAAAGGCAGCAAAGCAGCCGGTGACTTTGGTGCTCGACTCACTTCGTTTCCCTACCCCGCCGCAGTATAGAACGCGCATACTGACAGTACAGAGCGGCAACGACGCCCAGCGTGTGGATCAACTATTCAGGCCGACCTCATGCGATCCATCGTTCGGACAAGAAATGTGTGCCAGAGCTGTGCAAAGGTGAACTTCTGCCAGTTGGAGCTGGCTGGGCTGCTGTGAAGAAGCCTCCCTGCCTCCACCTACTAAACTTCTGGCTGCCCCGCTGCCATACAACATCCGGAATGGTCAGAAAGGGCGTGGAAGCTCCTGATTTTATTGAGACCAATATCCTGCTGACGATTTAGTAGAAAAAAGCTAGAGCAGCAAAACTCTCCTCCTTCCTCCTCCGGCATCCAATTTTTGATTCCCTTTCGCGGTTCTTGCTCCGCTCTTTCCGGAGAGAGATGAGATGGAGTCATCTTTGCTAGTGCATGCAGATCCACGACTACGTAGTGAAACAAGATCTTTGGCGATGAGAACCAACGACTGCGGCAGGACCGACTGCAGTGCATACGCGGGCGCGCCGTTGTAACCGGCTTCGTCGATGGGCATGTGCGTACTACGCGCGGGTAGTAGATAGCAAGTTTGCTCGACTGGGACAGGCACCAGCACAACTTTTGCTCGTTGCATTACCAGATTGCCAGCACACACCCCTCCAGCTTAGAGCGGAGTAGAGTCCGGCAGTCGGGGAATATTTTTCAGATCCCCTGCTTTATACGGCAGCCCGGATGTAAACAAAGAACAAATGGGAGGAAACAACCAACCTCGTAGCTCAATGTCCCTCTAGTTTTCCTTGGATGTCCAATAATGCACAAACAGAGGAAGAAGAAGACGTTGGAGTGCGAGTCCGTTATAGTCGTGTATGCTCATAATTAAGCTGAATCCGACCATGCCCACTCACTCAACTAACCCTTAATGGCTGACTCGTGCTTAATTCGCAAAGTTGCTTCGATCCGATTCCAGTCTTATTGAACTCTCTCTCTCTCTCGCTCGCTCGCTCGCTCGCTCGCTCTGTCTCTCGTTTCATTTAGTAGTTAGTTTTGTGAGCGTCGCGGGCGGCCGGGGCCGGCAGTCGGGGTCGGCGGCCGAGCGGGCCAGCGACCCGCGCCCAATGGAGGTCGTTCGAACAAGAAGCAACCCAAATTAACTTCTCTCTCTTTCTTCATGAGTTGGGGAAAACTGGATTGCCGAGAAACAGGACAGAGAAATCGGCGGCTGGAGCTGCCTCCTCCAGGCCTCCGCTTGCTTCCTTCCTCCGCCTCTGAGGCCCGCTTTACCCCGTCTAAATTCATTCGTCGAGTCATTTTCGCCCCCCCCCCCGGAAAGTCTCTCTTCTCCCGTCTGCTTCCCTTAGATCGAATTTCCATCTCCCGGAGAGGAGAGAAAAAGCTCTTTCCGAGTTCATTTGTATGGAAAAAGGGACTTTGCCAACGAGCCAACGGCGAATCCCTTAGGGCCTTTCTCCTTCTTATCCCGTCTTGCATCTGCTACGAGTGGTACGAGATGCTCCGCTCGCTCTCTCTCACCACCACTCACTACGTGGTACACACAGAAAATTGGGGGAGGCGGAGAAGGCAGAGCTGAACATGTTTTGCGAAACTATAACGACGATGTCTTCCTCAAAAAAAAAAATCTCGCTCGCTGCCACATATCCTTTTGATGATGATGCGATCATCTCTCCTGCTCGTTCGAAAGCCGCTAAGGGGAGGGAGGAGAGAAAAAATGAACGAGAAGAATTCGTTCGGTTGCCTTTTCTCTCTCTCGCTCCCCGATTTCTGTGTTCGAGCAGGGCTGTCCAACCGTGCGGAAAGCGAGGGAGGATCAAGGCCCCGAGAATGAGACCGGCTTTCGGACTCCTATGTCATTCGTCAAGTCCTGTCAGACATTTTTCTTTCCGTTTTTCCTCGTCTTGACTAGAGAGGAAGTCAAACTCTTGCGATTAAGCGGCCACTGAGCTCTTGGAAATGAAGGCGAGAGAAAAAAAAGTCATCCCTTCTTAGGACTTTTGTTCTTAGTTAACTACAGTCCTCTCCTGCTTGAACGTTGTAGTCGCAGTAGCAAGAGCAGAAGTGCCCAGACTTTCATTTTTTTTTCTCTCTCCCAACCCTTTCTTCAGCATCTCTCGTTCTAACAGGAAAAGGAAGAAATTTCGACCGCCAGCCCGAGAGCCCAAAGAGCCCATGCGGGCCGGTGGTAACATTTATCAAGGAGGAAGTTTAGTTAACTGCAGAAACTTGCGTGGTTTAAGAAAAAAAAGGGGGGAGCTTTTACGTATACTCCTGACTGGAATATTGCTTCAGTTTCTTGGCAATAGCGCTCTCTCTCTCTCCTGATATAGCACTTAAACAGTTGAGGAAAGAAAAAGACTGATAGTGGCAAAACTGTTCAAGATCGCTGAGTTTTTACCCGCCAGATCTCGCAAAGCACTCATCCGCGAATAAACTTCTTTGCGATGTTTTGTTCAATTATGCTTTCGTATCTGTAACGTAGTGTATATACAGCTTGCGGAAGTACGGATGTGCAGCAGAGTAGAAGGTACAACACCGTAAGAAGGGATAGGTATGTCAGAACATACAGCAAGCTACGGAAGAATTGTATGCATAGTGTGATACGAAGGGTACTGAAAATTTACAAACGTTGATCTCTCAGTAAGTAGAAGGACGACAGAGGCGTGCCTAGTATCGAAACATTATCTTCAGAGTTGCAAGTTTTTGCTCATTGTGGAATTGTAAAATCCCTACACTCTTTGCAATTCTGAGCGCATTTTAGTGCAATGTATGATTTTGAGTTTGTTTGCCGTTCACTTCCTCAACATTTGTTCTCGGATTGACTTCCACCTATAGTAACGGTAAAACCCGGGTCGCAACATGCCATCCCTAAACTGTCACTATTGATTTGTTGTCAATGAACTAACTCCTTGTTGTCGCAGTTTTTTCTGTTATGGCACTAGGGGAGAACTAGGGCAAGGACAATGCTGAGGATGCTGCCAAGGATGGGGATGACGTCAAGGACAATCAGAATTCAGCAATATCAACCAAGTTTCTTGGGATGTAAGGTGACAATTTCTCCAACGAGAAACCAATTACTTTTTCCTGCCGAAGGGCTCATTTTCTCCTCGCCAACTTGTGCGTTGCACTGAAAGGCCCACAAAATCGCAAAAACTGCTCAGATTTTCAAAATTCCAAAACAGTCAAAAACTTGAAACTCCGAGGATTCTTTTGACACTAAGCACACCTCTGTAGGCCTCCTGATTGCCGAGAATTATCGTTCGTCATTGTCAGCATTTCTTTCGGGGACGTACTGCACCATTGTCTTGCTTCTACAGTGTGTACTGCAATGCCAACTTGCGACAACGAAATTGGTCAACAATAATGTTCGGAGTTGATGGCGGCTTCTCAAGAGCTTCTGTCGTCACTGATGTAACAGTAATGAAAAGTGCTTATGTGCAGTCTCTTTACTTCAGTGGACCAAGAAGGGTGTACACACGAACGATGGCATCGACTACTCTTGAACTGTCCTTATTGCACTAACATATCTCTGTGCCGTGTTGGACAGCACTACGCACTGAACTGAACTGTGCAGTGCAGCGGGACTCATGAGTGGCGCATTGCCTAATAAATAAGCTTACAAATAGAGCCTGTGATGATGCTGAGAAAGTAGCAGGGGAAAATGTTTGAGAAATGTAATAAGGAGCCATGACGGTGTGCTTTGGGTGATTCATCGTCATTTTCCAATGTTTGATTCGACTCTTATTGAGTAGAATCTACTTCAGACAGCTTGACAACTCTTCCCTTTGAAACGTTGACGGTTTTGTTCACGATGTTTTTGTTGTTTGATTTCGTAGACTTTTTTCTGCTGCCTTCTGCACATCATCAGATGGTTACAGTAGCCTCAGAATTTTCCACTCATCTGTCATGAACCCTATCGAAAAAGCCAAAAACCACAGCGCGCCACATAGGAGTAGCCCTGTACGCCCATACCTGTACGTCCGTGTACATGCACAAGTTGGGGCGCCATTTTTATGCCGCTGGTCGCAGAAACCTTTCCTTGGTTTGCTAGCACGTCGTATGTTAAGCCCCCCCTCCCCCCGAAGGTCCTGGCCCGAAACCCCAAAGCCGAGAGCTGATTAGTAAGCGGAAAGAAACCACCAAAGTGCTTCATTAGCGATGCTTTCCCTCCTCTCTCTTTACTTGTGGAGCTTCCTATCCTCCTCGTCTGAAAGTGAAGGTCGGCAGAAGACTCGCTCGGCCTTCACCACCTCCTCCTCCTCCTCCACCTCCTCCACTGTCCCGAGAGCGAGATCAAGTGGTAAAGTGAAAGCACTCGTACAGGTGCTACTTTCGCTTTACGTGCAAAGGTAACTCAGAGGAAGAATAGGGACGTCCTTCCAGAGTCCCACCCATTTATGAAAAGTTCTCTTCTCCTTGTTATTCCCCTCCTAATACTATTGCCGAAGACATTTGGTTGGGGAGCCCCGGGTTCTCGAGGAGTTAGTTGGCTTCGTTCTTCCGGACCTCCTCCCTTATCCCACTGCTTCCCCTCCTTTTTTTCTCTCGGTGTCAATTCCACGGGCCTTAGCTAGCTAGTGGTTTTTCCCAAAAGCATATCCGAGTGGTGGCAAGGGAAGGCCACGTAAAGGCCTCGCCCCCACTCTCTCTTCGATGAAAGAAGAGGAGAATGGCGTCGTGGGCCGCCTTCCTCCGCTTCCTTAACAAGATTTCTATGGGACTTGGATTGCCAAAACATATTGTGAAAAGGGAGAGCCCTGGAGGAGAGAACATCTTCAATAGAAGCAACGGTGTACGAACACCACTGATCCCAATGTTCTTATTGCTCACGCGGAGACAGATGCTGGCGCCCGGTCGGGCCACACCTCGTGTGCACGTCAGTGCCAAGTACTTGTACACTGAAATGGTGTACTTGGACACGTCCGTCCGTCGAGGCTGGCCCCCCATACTTGCAGAAGTTGCGTGTGTGTCGTTTGAGTAAGCCATCTTCGCCGGGTGAGTAATAGCTGAGTCACGTGCAATATCCGCAACGTCAGTGGATGAATGTCCTACTTCTTGCAAGCCAGCTCGTACCTCATTTTCTCTCTCTTTCCCTTGAATTGGAGAAGTTCAGAATGGAGAGGAGTTGGAGGAGATCCTGCAATATTGAATCTATTCAATCGCTCATAACGTGACGATGACGAGAGAAGAAAAGACAGGAGGCGTAAAGGAGATTCAGAGTTCTTTGAAACTGGCCTCTATAATAAGACAGTGGAAAGATAGGAGGCGAAGCAGTGTGAATGGCAAATATCGATGCATGTGTGACGTCTATGACTTGGTTCGCTGCTCCACAGTCGATAAATGAATCACTGCGCCATGCAGGGCTGTGGAGCATTAGTGAAACTTTGTTGCTTGCATTATGAACTACTGTGAAATACTGTGTCCCCTCTAAAATTTTCCACCACTTGACAGCGTGTAAAAGTTGGCAAGTCTTCAGTAGGCTTTTTTAAACTGGAGCCGTTTGTAATCTCACAATGGGCAACTTTACAACTATGATGAAGTGTCAGTAATGGCACGTGGTAATTGTGATGCCATCATTGTTATGTAAGAAATAGACTCAACCAATTGTAACGAAACCGAAACAACATCTATCCTGGCCTAAACTAAACATATATCGGAGTGTCTGGATCAAATCTGACTCAGCGTTGTGTGAAACTTCTCTTAATGCTGTGACCTTGTGAGGAGAAGCCTTGAAGTTAAGCGATCAAGAGTTAAACCCTTTAGGTGGAGATTAAAACTGCCTTTGATTCCATCTTTGGTCGGATCCAGGTACCGTCTTCAGTTCTCAATTTGATGCGGACAACCCTATAACAATGGCATTTCCCAAGGCATCTTGCTAGCGTGCCAACGAATTCCTGACGTACGCCTTACCAATAACGTGACGAAGGAAAATGACGAGCACAAAGCTGGGATGCACATTGGATTTGCATGCTTCTTGCAAAAGTTGGAATGATTATGATCGTACGTAGTGTTTCTGCCCTCTGATCATGGAATGTCCTTAAAGATTTCTCTAAGGTATTTTGTCTTGGATGGTGCGCACTCTGTTAGTCCAGAATGGGGGGTGGGGGTCTGAAAATGGGCATCATGCAGAGCCGGCCGTAAGTCACTGCTGTAGGAAGAAACTTACTGCGAGTGTTTGGGTAGAAATTTGACCTCAAATCGGTCAATTAGATACCCAGCCATAAGCTTCAGTAGATGACATCATTGGAGCCGCAGCTGTGAGGAACATCATGCCCAGATGGACTGTTTTTAGACCTTTCGGAGCACGTATTTAGAGAAATTTGCCGGAATTTTTACCATGTGGGGGTCAAAAATTTCAGCAGATTTTGCTAAAAAAAAAAAAAAAAGTATGCCCCAAACTTCTAAAAAGCAATCCGTTTTATCGCTCCGCTGTTTTCCTCGTTTGCTGCGCTTCCGTACACACTTGTCACTGGTGTGAACCCTGCAGTGGTGTCAGTGGAGGACAAGTGGAGGCTGCTGAACAAAGTTTGGCCTCATGTAGCGAGCCCGGGTAGTGTCCGGGTTTGGGTGTCCCGCCTGGAGAAAATTTTCGGCAAATTTAGGCTCCCAAGTCTACCTTTTTTTAAGCCCCCAAAATGACCAAAAATTCTTAAGCTGACTCACAACATTGACGGAAATGTTTTTACCTGGCAGGACTCACTGGCCAGTCATTGAGCGCCAGTTCACACGCACCAAATGAAGAGAAGTTGATGACTTAACCTTGCGACTTAAACTCATCCTTGTGGAAGAAGCAATTGAGAGAGTGGACGATCTTTTTGCTCTCCCTGACATGAAGCAGTTGGCAGTTGCTTGCATTGCCGGATATGTGACAAGAATGACTGCAAAGAAGTGTGCAAAGATGAACTTTTTAGTCTTGGACAGACCAGCCAGAGTCTTTGACTTCTGTTGCAATGAGACCGAGGAGGATTGAAAATCCCATCTGAGAGAGTTAATCAAATTTGTGCTCTAAAGTAGTGACATGCAGTGCTCTTATCTCAACCAGAGAAGTGGCCTTCGTCTGTCCTTTTGAGTACCACGACTGGGGAAACATAAAAAAGTAAAAATAAAGTTATAGGGCCCAAAAAACTATCTTAAGCAAAAAAGTTTTAGAAAAAGAAAGCTGAAACTCTAATTTTTGAGCTTCAACACTTTTTTTTCGAGCTCTGGTAATGACATATCCTTGCGTGATGAGCTGCACGTATTGTTCCGCTCCTTCAAGGACGAACGGTGTTTTTGCTCCTAGAAGTCGAGAGAAAAAGAAACTTTCGGGAGCCTCAAAGCGATCTTAAAAAGTCATATAGTTAAGGCGTAAGCTTCAATATGTTTTTAGTAGGGTTTAGCGTATTTCTACTGGATCACTCGTCAAAAGTCTCTTGCGACCTCGACTACCAAAGAGAAAGAAAGAGTAGCGCCTCTCTCGAGCTTCCAAAAAGAAATTCCCAGGGGTTCATTTTTGCTGCAAAACGTATGAAGCTAAACAAGGATGGGAACATAAAGAACGCGACATGCGGGCTCCTAAGTCAGGTAGAACTACCAAAAGATGAAGGCAAATGTTGCCCAAATTTGTTGTGATTTCGTGACACCATCCATTAAGGATAGCGATTGGTGAGGAAAACTTCTCTTTTGAAAAAGTTCCTTGAGCCCACGAAAGAGATACTTCTACACCTTGGACATTTTCATGTAAGTACAGGGTTTGACAGCAAAAAAAGGCCGCAAGAAACCGCACGACTAGACGAGTGTCGTGCAGCAAGGACACAGTCTGTACGTACTGCACTAGATGTGCACGAATAACAATACAGCATTGGAGTAATAGCGGGTGCACTGAACACTGTGCTGACACGCACAATGTGTGTGCATAAGAACCTGCACTTTTACATGGGTGAGACACAGGTCTGTAAACACGGTTTAGTGGAGCCCCCTTCGCGTGGAACGTGTTTTTAATCGATCGAATTAAGTTATTTCCCGGGTGGGTGTGAACAGCCTCAGCAGACAGGTATGCGCGACGCGCAGGTTGCAAAAAGCAGTAAGAGACTCGTGCTGAAAGCGAATGACAGGGTGGGTTGGTGAAATGATTGGTCAATTTTACTAACATTCGTGACGTCACTTTAAACAGGGTGACGAAACAAAAGTTTAACCCCTCTCTTTATTACTCGTTATTATTGTTTCCCGCTTAACGGGCTTAGGCAATGCCTTGGTTTAAAAATGTCCACTGAATTGTTTATTCACCTCTAGTGTTGGCAAAAGGGTGCAAAAAGAGGAGACAAAACTTGTGTGTCATGCTGTACGTACAGAGCAATGGCCGGGAAAGTTCTTACGGAAATGTGAAGCTCGTAAGAATTTCTGATGCAGGTCTGAACATCAATCTTTGAGCCCATTTCATATGACCTCCTCGGCAAATTCCTAGGAGCCAGCGAATTTCTTATCTCAGTCTGCTGTCATTCTTTTTCTCAATATCTTCTTTTCCTCTTCCTCTGGCCGAAGACCAGGGCAGACCTTCACAGATTGTGCATGGCAGGTCATTCATGTAAAATTTACTGTACAACGTGAGTGGAACATCATTTGACAAAATGGTAGAAGCCCACACATCTCTAATGTCGGCGGAGTATATGATGCTCTGGCTACCATCCAATGGAAGGAAATTCAAAAGTTTTTATTTGGCGGCAACCAAAGAAGTGATTGAGAAGAGTGGAGCTGGCAAAGTTGACGAGAAAAAGTCAGCACCCTACAGGGTGTTACAAAATTGATTCCCTGGAAACTCCCAACAACCAAGCCCCCCCCCCCTCCATCTGTTTCTTTCTCTCAGAAAAGATTTGCCAGAGTGTGAGAGCCTGACTAAACCCTGACAAAAAGTAACAATGATTTCGTACCTGCAGATGTCTCTAATCGCCATACCTTGTGTCAACATCCGCAGTTGCTCTCAAGGTGTTGAGAGCACTTGATTCCATTACACAAAGTCAATGCACAGCGGCCTTCACTTATGTGAAGTGACTTTCCATTTGCCACCTTCTATGTTCTAAGCACTGCCTCTGATCTGGTACTCAATCTTATCTGGTCGAGTCGTTTCTTTGGCTGCCAATGGTTGCTGAGGCAGAAGCGGCCTTCGGTCATCAGATTACGCCTGCGTGCGGCAACTCTTTTTCCTCTTGGCTGAGGGGGGAAAAAAGGACAGGGGGGGGGGAGGCGGGAAAGAAGAGGGGGGGGTGCGAAGAAGCCCTTTTTGTCCAAGACACCCCCCTTTCCTCTTAGGAGATACGATAAAAAAAAAGTAGTGGCAAAGTTGTTTCTACAGGAGTTCGATGCACCCTAAGTAGCCCTCTGTGTTAAGCTGCAAAGTAAGTAGCAGTGTCTGAATGTCGCACGGCCAATGTACCTCAGTGGGTGTGAACGACAACAGCACCTAACGTTTATACGTTAGAAGTCAAGGAAAGATTGTTCACTAGGCCTCTTGACCCTCGAAGGTGCCACGCAGCTCAGAGCCTTCTAGAAAGGAAAGAAAAAACTCGTGCTCACATTGCCTGCGCTCTCCCTAAAAAGGCTTTAGAAGAGGGGGGGGAAAGGTCTCTTTTAACTAAACTTTCTTACGCGCTTAAGCTAGGCTCTCCCTACTCTTTTCTACGAGGCATTTTCCCATTCAGACTAGTTTTTGTCTCACTTTCTATCCTTTCGTCAGCAGAGCCAGCAACTTTTTTTTTCGAGGAAATGGATCGGTTTTTGGAGCGATTCCTCCGAGATGGAACAAAGCCCTCACTTTCATACATCTTACTAATACGGAGCTTATGTGCTTACCATTTTACGTACAACAACATTCGTCCTTGTACATAACGGAACCCTATGACTCCCGTGTCAGTGCGCCCTGGTTCCAGTATTTCCACTGCTCCATGAGGTATACGTGTCGCTCGTACCAAATACACCCTGTAGAATTGAATCTCGATTTTAGGAGTTTGTCCGGCGCTGGCAGAAAAGTAAACAGAAAGGAGGCGAGCCTCTTTGGTCGATAACCATTTGTTTTGCGAGAAACAACAGGCAAATGACGACTCTTTTGGAAAGACATTGTGATTTGAGTGTGTACCTTTCCCTCTGAAATAAAGGAAAGCCACTTTGTACTTTCCATGCTTTTCACGGAATAAAGTACGAGCAGTTGTTGTTGGATCCCGGTTCTTTGAACAAAGTTACATATTTCTGACAATGTTGCTCTGTACCACAGACACGCTGATGCCTGGCTAGGACCACAAGTTCGGGTTGAAAAGTCGACCAATCCAAGCCAGAATCCACCAAAAGCCTTCTTGGTCCAACACTCCCAACGATTGTTGTTCACACCTCAGAGATAGCTTCACAAAATTGAGATTCGACTGTACCAGTGGCACTTACTTTCAGTGGCTGGTGGTTGCATGCATTGCAAATACACGAACCCGTCACAAGTTAGGAAACCTAAACATGTCAAAATTGTCTGCTAAGTGGTGCTGTTAAGACACAGGACGAAGGCTTCGCTCATGCCTGGCTAGTACAGAATTCTCCGATGTACTCTCCTTAAGGCAATGTTGCGTCGTACAGAGTGCGACGAAAGTTCGTAGGTAGTGAGCAACATTACTATGTCACCGAGAAGAGAAGAAGCTTCCTCCAACAGACAACTCCTGATGGCCGCAACCTTTGGTTGGAATGTACAGTGGTGGCCGCTTATATCGGTACCCTTGGGACCCCGAGGAATTGTCTGTACGTCTGGAGTGTTGGTATACATGGGAAGTAAAAGTGGCATTGCTGAATTCCCTGGCAGTCTGCTCTTTCTCTTCAAAGGACAGTTTAATTTGAAGCATTTGGTTGTGAAGAAATAGTTAGGTTAGGCAAAATTTATGTCTGATGTCCAATTTTCCGGGGAAAGATTGGAGTAAACTTCTTTCTTTCCTCACCCCAAAAATGTGACATTGTCAGTATAACCGGGGAAATTGTCAGTACATCCGTGCCGGTGTAAGCCGGACGTCGTTACATCCGGTGTCGGTAGACCACTGTAGAAGGTTCTTGAGTCATTTTAAATGATGATTGGGCACAAGTTAGGAAGAATTGTGAAAGACTGTTCAGAATTACGACCAGAAAACGATGGGTTGCAGAGCGTGATGCGACGCGATATTGATGTTGATGGAAGACAAATTTTGTTTCTTATTTAGACAGGTTTTTTGCGTGAAAAAGTGAAAAAGCGACAGTCAAAATGCGTTTTTCTTTATGCAGGCATCACTCAACGGAGCGAGAATTAGATAGGAGGCTAAGTCTAACCAACCCTGCACAGTCTACGGGGTGAGGGGAAAGTCTTAACAGTAACTTTTAAATCACTGAAGTCAAAAGCTCAGTGATTGAAAATGAAACGTAGCTTTACAGAGCTGGCGGATACAAGTCTTCACTGTCGACTCGATCAGGTCCGGCATCGACGAGTGAGCAAGCAAAATGGTCTGTCACGTGTAGTGTTCGATGTTCGTCACGACTACGGAAAAGAAAATAGAATGAGAAGCAAACAGAACTGAGAGGTCGCACCTCCTTGGCAAACCTTCCTACATCTTAAAAACAACGGTCAAGCATAGATATGTCTGGTCTCCTGTTCACACCCAAGTAGTGTAAACTTAGGAATATGTAGTCTCTTGCTCTGATTATCTCGGTGTATGGATGCTCAATTTGGTTGAGAACGCCTTCGGCACACTGCTGTAGGCCCCGCCATATGTCCTGGTGTCAAAGGTTACCGTATTTTACTACCGATATCTGAAACAGACACCTATGGGGAAACAGAATTGCCAGGACAAATGTGTTTCCTATAAACTTGCTCTACTGAAGACCGTCAACACTCTGGCACGTGTGACACGACTTCTTTCGATTACAGCACGTAGAATTCATTCCAGTCTGTCAATTGCAGCTCAATAAGCTACTTTTTTGCCCATTTTCTTACAAATTCTTCTCGTACACTCGGTACTTATAGTGTAGACTAGATGTGCGACCTGCTGTGCTCGATCAATACGACTAAGGGAGTGAAACGCCGATTCAGTGAAGATGGATTTAATGAATACTAGCGGACTCGACCCGCTTCGCTGGGTGTCTCCCAACTTCTGGACTGCTCAGGTCCGGAACTGCTGGTAGTATGCAGTCCCTGCATATGCAGAGCAGGCATACCTAGTGTTACCCAGGTTTATGCAGTCCCCCATATGCATTGAACTTCCTGCTGACGTAGTCCTCCCAAGTAGTCCCCCCATATATTCAACCACCTATGTTATCCCCACCTATGTAGTTCCTGCCTATGTGGTCCCCATAGCCTGACAGACAGACAGACACTCTCACACACTGTAGATGGCAGGGGGTCCAGCTTTTGCGCTGGCTGGACCAAGTCAAAAGCGCCAGGAAGTATGACTTGGCTTATGCAGGCAGTCACTCAGACATACAGACAGACACAGAACATAAAGTCCTAGCGCTTTATTTATTAGATTGATTGATGCATTTAGCCAAGTTTTCTCTACTGACGGAACTTTGATGGACTGCGGAGATATCACCAATTTAGTGAAGATGACGGAATTAGTAAAGTCAGAGCTGCTGACGGCAACCTGCACTAAATCGGCGTTCCGCTGTATTTTCTAGCAGAAACGAGAGCAAGGAGACAAGTACATTGTGCTCAGCATTACCAACTAGCCCTTGTCCAACTTCATGGCCGCCAATGTGTTGGCATTCTCGTTGTAGATCAATTGTTAGGAAAATTTAACTGTGTAGGCTAAAGAGGATATGAGCCGGGCCCAGCAGAGCAAGAATAAGTTAGGGGCATCCATTACTTGTCCTTCAGGTGTGCATAGTGACGCATGAGGGGTTGTGCTCTTTCTGTATACCATATTAGAAACCGTCATATAGCATACGGACATAATAATATATGAAGGCAATGAACCAATCTGACATTTCCAAGAATATGTCCAAAGAACTATATAGTTGAATCTTCACTTTTACAGGTGTCCTGGCTAAAACGTCATGGTGACACACCTCACCTGCTGACATTCGGACTAAACACGTATAGCAACGATGGCCGATTCCAGGCAAGTTGAGGTCACTTCTCTCGCCGTTCACCCGTGCATGATGTAACGCATCTCGTTCCAGGTCTTTCACGAGCAGCCCAATGACTGGAAGCTGCAGATTCAATTTCCCACAAAGTCCGACGAGGGCCTCTACGAGTGTCACGTGTCCACCAATCAGCCCCTATTAAGAAGAACTAACCTGAGAGTCGTAGGTAAGAACACTTATGTGCGCTATTCGAGCTCTCTTCTGGATTGACGTGGGCGAGGTGCTTAGTACTTGCACGAACTGCATCACCTGGGGAAAGTTTCGTCATCTATATGTTGACACCTTGACATCACTTTAATTATTGCAACTGTCAATAAGTGGGTTTTTGGGTTCTTTGCTACTTGATAGGATTTGATAAGGCCAGAAGATGTATATTTTCGATTCATGAGGTTCAACACTTCAGTCATCATAGTAGCAGTTCTGGCTAAGTTGGATTTCTTAGGCTAGACACGGAATACTTTGTTAGTAGAATATTCGCACTGGTTAAGCATTGTTCTTATTGATGAGCCCGTTAGCAACATGATTACTGAAGAATCCGTGAAAGTGTCGCCAAATAGCACAAATTTCAAATGGCGAAAAAAGCTGCTTCAACCTCCTCTAGCATTGATGAGGGGAGTGCTATGGCAGCAAGATCAACTTGGGCAGTAAATAGAGGCTTTGTGCTTACCTCAAAAGACGTTTAACTTTCAGAGCATTACCTTTGGGGTGTCATAAGTGCTTTTTAAAGAGTGACTGAGACTGATCCTTGGGGTGGCCGCCAGATTCTTCTCTGCATCCAGAGCAGGAATGAGAAGTCGTGACAAACAGAATCAGTGCGACTTAGAGATTGCTCATGTCATTGACATCAATTTTCCCTGTCTTTTTCAATACATTTTTACTTCGCAGTAAGGACTGAATTGGAAATGTTTCTACAACTGTTCAATTTTCATCGCATAACTTCGAGAACAGGACGTGAAGCGCTCTTGCATTCTCGCCCTCAGCTCTTGCTCTCACACAGTCAAATCTGATAATGTCCGATCTGATCTGATAACAATGATGTACCGAGTATCTTTCAAACCATGACATATATACTCCCTCTGTTTCGAAATAAGTCATTAGCCATCAACCCGTCTGCACTTTTCCAAACTGCGTATGACATTTGAATTGCATGCGTATGTTGGCTGATTCAAGTAGGACCGTAACTTGATTGGCACAAACGATCAACTCACTCCACAGTCCATGACCACTGGTCAGGACGTGCAAAGTCTCAAAATACTTCTCGATTGACAGGTTTTGCTTGGCTACTTTTCTGCAGCAATAAATATCCTTCAAAGTCAGCGCAAAAACTGAAGTATTGAAGTCACAGCAAAAGTGATGTCAATCTCGCCATGAAGTCCCAAATTTTGTTGACTTCTGACTCCAGAACAACCAGCACTTCTGATGCTGCACAACCATCTGATCATTTATTAGACGCCAAAGGTCACTTCAGCCATGGTCTGCCAATTTTAGTGTCAACTGGCCCACTTATTTTGAACCAGAGAGGGTAAGCTCGAAATATAATTTGGGATTATAAACCAGAGAAAAGTACGCTACATTGAGACTTGACTGTTCTGTTTTTGAAATTTGAGTGACACAAAGTGTTTGCATGGATATTTTGAAGAAACTTTTTAACATTGACTTATTAAATAAAATACTTGAACAACTGGTACCACCAACGTGTCTGCAATATTACTTCAGACTAATCATGCTTCCCTCATCGTCTCATGGCACGAATATCGTCCACAGGTTCTCCCTGACAGCAAATGTAGCCTCGTTTATGTCTATGTTTTTTGCTTACTGTACCGACTCTTCGACTCAAATTCGAGTCAGAGTCCTCGGTCGCTACAAAATTCCCTGTCTATCGACTCCAATATCGCTGCATACGATGCTCCAACGACGAAGCTACGCAGGATTTTCTGTGGCAAGCTAATTCTTACGCACCCTGTATAATAGTGGAATTGCATATAAAAGTGATAAGGTAAAAGAACTATGTACCTACAAGAGTGATAGCCCTGACGTACATACTGTACAGTGTGTACACAAATAGACTTTTTTGCCATTTCTGCTGCAATGCGTTCCCATTCCTCGGGTGCGCGCGTGCGATCCCGCCCACACACACCCAAGGGGATTCTTCACACTATGTATGCGGTGCTGCATGGGGTGGAAGAAAAGGAAATAGTCAGTGGATCGTCTTTGTACTCTTTTATCTACACGTACGAGTGTTATCTCTCCGCCGGTGCTGCCAGTACTGCGACACCATAGCCTCGAGAAGCGAGAAAATGGCCTCCAAGAAAAATGGAGAGGGAAGAGACAAAACAAATGCGTCCTATTCTCATGCGTTCAGTTTATTTTACAAGTGTTAAATCACAGTTCGAATGGAAAAAAGAGGAAGAAATAGCGGCCTGAATCATGCCAAGGTCTGAGTAACACTGTACTGTACCGTGTCTATCGTTTCATCAAAGCTGGCTGGATGCGTCAGAAAAGTCATTCTTGTCCTTAAAGCTCCTGAGGTCTCCATTGTGGACGAGCGGGACAAGGCCGTGGGCGAGAAGTTCTACAAGGGCGGAAGCACGATCGCCCTTAAGTGCGTGGTCAGGCAAATTGTCGGAGAGGCACCGGACTACATCATCTGGCACCACGAGGACCGGATGCTCAACTATGACACCCACCGGGGAGGTATCAGGTATGTCGATCACAGGCTCGCCCCCCCCCCGTTCAGCGCATGCTATCAGCTACAAACCTGGTGATTTTCACGTCGGTTTGGTGATTTGGTCGGTGGTCACAGTCTCGGGGTGACCTTTCCTGCAAGACCACCTCGTTGTTAGCGTGTACAGTAGAACACGCTCAATTGTGCACGCTAGAGACCAGGAAAAGTTGCCCGACTAAGCGTTGGGCGCCCCAAATCGTATAAAAATATGCCAAGATTGAACGGAGAGAAACATTTTCTCACTAGGCTAAGATAAGTGAAAACGCGTCAAGTTACGCATTTATGAAAAATAAAATCTCAATAAAATCTAGGTCTGCTTTGAGTATATCTCAGTCTCATCGACCGGCATTGTGTGATATAAAATCTTCACGAGTTCTAAGAGTGGTGATTTTGCTTCTTAAAAGAACTTTGGGGACCGGGACTTTGGCAATGCCGCAAGTTGCGCGATTAAGGATGTTCCACTGAATATCATACTTGTAGGGCGCATCAACTGCACATTGCTATTTACCCTGCAGACGGAACAGTGTTCGAAAAAAAGCATAGCCATAAGTAAAGCACACACAGACGAAATCCTAGGCCTTTACTTTCTCAAAGAATTGTTTTCTCTACATTTCTCACACTCACAAGTCCTTCTTTCTTTCTTTTCTCGTTTCTTTCTTTGAGACAATGATGTCTGCGTGCTCACGTTGCGTGTGTGAGAGAAAACTAGCCTCAATCCCCACGACCAACAAGACCAAACCAACCTTGCACTCGACACAAGGCGGAGGAAGCAAAAGAAAATTCTTCAGATCTCCCACCAAAAGCATTCCATTCTAGCGCTACTGAAGAGCTGTGATTGCTTAGCCACAAAACTTGCGTCAGCAACGTAGGTTCGCCCTAACACAGAGGCGTGTGTGGTTGTTTGTTCAGGGACCTATTTCACGCAATATCTCGAGAACATTTCTTTTCCCTAAGTGTTTACAATGTCGCCAGGTTGCTTGGCTGTTGCTGCACACGTAGCCCCAATTCTCCTTGAATTATTTGTGCGAGGAAATGTGAGAAAAAAGGGTTAAGGCCCGTCTGGTCATCGTGTGGACTCGTCGTATTGGCTCTGGACGGCGCTATCACGTCGTCCTGTACGATGTCCAGTGACGTCACAGCAGTGAGGCACCTCCCGCTCATTGAATAAGTCATTGCCCTCGTACGTCCCTGAGCATTTGGCCCGTATACTATAGATACGCGACAGTTCAAGGCCAAGAAAACAGTAAAGTAGCAAGTCAGCCTTTCTGAGTGAGACTTCCTGCTATTCTCAGTGGTACCCGAAGAATTTTTAAGGTCATCCTATGGTTCATTTGCCCCAAGTGAGAGAGACAACTTGACAAATATGTGTTTGAGTTGCGCAAAACCAACGAGATTTCGCCCACGTCCAACGTCGTAGTGCGACAACGGGTGCGACTTGAAAGGGAACATCAACAACAAGTAGATTACCTCATCTGGTTACGGATTGTGACGAGGCTGTGACCAATGTTGCCAGATCCCAAAACCTGTACAACGCCCATTTCTTGCACAGAAGGCGTCCAAACAGAAAGGCAGCCCTGCTCTTCAGCTTCAGACTGCAGTGTCTGACTGCCAACCTGTTCAGTTGCGGTTTACCCATTTAAGTTGGGTCGCCAGAGCGCAGCAGCCGAAAGCAAATGTTTTCCTGCTCAGTAATGCTTCAAAGCATGGAAATAGGATACGTCTTGCTCGTTTCTTACACGTGGTTGTGAAAAGTAGCCGAAAAATGCGTGATGTGTCCCATTAAATTCACCAGACTGGATGGCAAAATCACCAAATTACACAAGAAAGTCACCAAATTGCACGAGAAAGTCACCAAATTGCACGAGAAAGTCACCAAATTGCACGAGAAAGTCACCAAATTGCACGAGAAAGTCACCAAATTGCACGAGAAAG
>JAAUXU010041471.1_pt1 | contig 30110 bp, 24 predicted proteins | sample 7278151 | NCBI WGS metagenome assembly JAAUXU01 (sample SAMN14350113, study PRJNA611818) | marine sediment metagenome | isolation source: surface marine sediment (1.8m) | place: French Polynesia: Moorea | collected 2018-08 | reverse complement strand
TGCCTACGACACTTCTACTGTCTACAATGTGAGCTGTAGAGCGCTCTACGGTGGCCACCGCCGCCGCCGCCGCTGTCGCCCTCATACCACCCCAGGATGCAAGATAGCCCCGTAGGCGATACCAAACTTTAGTGTAAGATATGCCGCTACAGCATCGACCTGTCGACTTCATGGTTGCCAGTGAAGGCAACAGCGGACTGCGCCTTTTTTTTAACATCCCCGCAACTACGTCCTCAATTTCTTCTCTCCCTGGCAACTCCGCAAATTCAGCTGATTCTCAACGCATCTGAAAAAAAGGTAGCACCAAAGGAGCCCGCTCCTAGATGCCAGGCGGCAGCAACGGATTCTGACGTAGGTTGGTGGCTGCAATGTTCGTATCAAGTGTCATAATTCAAATAAAATTTTGATAAAGTGCATTCGCTGTAAAATATCTTGGATAGATTAATTCATTGGGTTATATTACTCTGCCATGAACTGTAGTCCACATCAATACATTAGACTACGCAAAGCCTTGTTTTCATAAAGTGTGACGAATACTTATATGACTTCGTCAGTAAGATTTCTCTTCTACTAATAGTTTTGTCAGTAGGTTGTAGACACGTAATGTTTGGACAAAGGCAGCATTTATGCATATCTCTTTAGAGACACTTCTTTAGGTCGCACAAGACTGAGGTTGTCCTGCCCCTGAGTGTCGAGTGCCAAGGTGGGACTCACACATAGGGTGACTGTGTCCTGCCCGCGCTGGTCAATGCTGTGAAGATGGACGTTGCTACAGCTGTTCCTCCGGGACTCGATGACGAGGTGCAACTTCAAGTAAATGATGGAACAGTTGGAAGCCGGGGCAAAGGAAGTTGGCAAGTTGGTCAAGCTCAGGTGTACTTGGTCAGTCCAGTCCATGAGTCCAGCCATGTGCTCGAACCAGGCACCGGATTCGTCCACAAGCCGGCCCGACTCATCTCTAACCAGCCAGGTGGTGACGTCACAACTGATGCGTTGCATTTGTTTATGAATCAGCTTGGCGACCCCACATTGACGGAGGTCGAAAGAAGCCGACACGCTTGAAACGACGATTGATCGTGAGGATTTTTGGAGGACTTTTCTGAGCCACCCTGTATCTCGGCCTCTTTCTCCGCCGCAGAAGCCTCGAGCCGCTGAAGAAGAAGATGGACGGATCGGCGTTTCTGGCGGCTTTTGGAGGAGCGAATTCTGCGTCTGCCCCGACGCAAAATGCGCCCAAAGCGGCAGAGGAGAAGCACCTGGAGTCCGACTGGATCCAGCAGCAGCTGGACGAGAGGATCCAGTTTAACGGGGTCATCGACAGCTTCCCGGTCAAGAGAGAGAAGGTAAGGAGCGCCGTGTGGAACGGGGGGTAAAATGGTGCCCGCGTGAAACGTTGTCAGAGGGGTCAGAATGGGCCAGAATGTGAGCTGACTTTGGTCATGCCCAATGGTAACAAGTCACGTCGTGACCATCAAAACACGGCCACGCACTCGGGATCCGGAAGCCAACCGTACTAAACATGATGATCCCAACGTTTTGAACGTTTCAGGTTACCATTGTACCCTACTTCGGCGACCATGACGTGGCCTCGTCGAAGCTGAAGCTGCGCAACGTGGTCAACTTCTTCTGGTCGCACCGGTATCACCCGGGCCAGCTGGTCACAGTGACGAGCCAGCAGCAGCTGTTGGCGTATGCCATCGTGACGCCGGGCAAGCGCGAGGGCGTCGTTAGGGTGGCGCACAGAAGCTCAGGAGAAAGAACCTTGCTCAAGGGAATGACGGGAAAGGTAAAGAGAAGACGTCAAATCGGGGTCAATTTAACTTCTTTGGCACTCAAAATGAAGAAAATTTTGAGTTGTGGCTTGGTGTGATGATGGGTGGAAGCGAGTAGAGTGATAAGTGCATAAAGGAAAGTTTAGTACCATTGATTATCTGAGAATCATTACCAAGAATCACTCACAAGTCACTTCCGAATTATTGAGTGTTCAATAAGGCGCCGGGTCAGTAATTCATAGGGGAAGCTTAGAAGATAATTCGATGCTAAAAACTGATACGTTGCTGCTCAAAAAAGCGCCCCAAATCATAAAGTATACTTAAAGGTCAAGGATCTCGACTTCGCCAGCCTTGAGGACGAGAGCCTCCTCGCTTGCGTCGACGACTCGGGCTCTTTGTTCGTGTTCAGGATCACTGTGAGGCAGGACCGCTCCCTGGCCACAGAGTTGGTCCTCCACATCCTGGGACAGGAACAACAGGCGCCTGCAGACCCTGAAAATGATTACCACAGAGTCATCTGGTAAGTTCACGACACTACCAAACGTCCTAATCGTTTTTAGTCATGTTGTACTCATTTGTCGATGCGCTTCTGCTCCGACGACTACATGTAACTAAGTCTAGATCATGCCGCGATATTGTGACGCACCCTGTACAGCTACCTTCCCTCCCCACCCTAATCTAGGTGTCCCTACCTACCTGAAGAGGATGAAGATGGCTCTACCGAGGAATCCCCTGCCAAGCTGCTCGTCCTCACACACAACAACGTGGCCGAGATGTGGAACGTCGACATGGTAGGAAACAATAGCAAATGTTCACAAAACCTTCCCAACGTTGCTCTTCTTCTTTAAGGTGGTCAATGAGTACGGGTCCGGTCCTCTGGACCCATCCGACGTGGACGTGGGTCGACTGCGCATCTCGGACCACGACGGACCCATCACAGATGGGTCCTTCAGTCCCGATGGCACCGCACTCGCCACGGCTTCTGTTGACGGGAAGGTCAAGTTTTTCCAGGTATGTATGCATATGCGCTGTGTTCTAGTTCGAAAGTTTTTCAACTGTTCTAGTTTTTAGTTTTTAAAGTTACTTTTAGTTACAACTATCAGCAAGGAGACTTTTAGGTTTCCAAGGGGTGTTCAGGTATTTCAGTACATACGCATACCACATGTGGAATTGACTTTGAAAATGCTCTTAGGCTTTTTCTTCGGGAACAGAAGGTCCTGTTAATGCAGTCGATCTGGCATTGTCAGTGTATTCTGAGACTTAATAATGCAATCTTTTCATAATTCTCGAAATATGCAGCACAAAACAGCGCGTATCGAAAATGAATGTGCTGAATGTTTTGATTTTTTAAAATATGGTCTAAAAAAAACTTGTAACATCATTTCTAAAACTGTCCCTTGTCTATTGCCACATGAGACTGCCTGCGCTGGAAAAATTTCAGCTCATCAGTAACTCCGTCAAAAATAATTTTCAAAAAACCATCTACCTATCAAACGCAAATCCACTGTACGTACGAGAACTTGACTCAGGGCAGATTGTGTCTGAACAAGGCGCTTCATGGTAAAAATGAGTGTCCTTCTCCTTAGGTCTACATGCCCGGTTCAGAGTCCCCGAGATGTCTGCACGAGTGGATACCTCATGACGGCCGCCCCGTGTCCTCGCTCTTTTTCCTGGACAACCACAAGGACCACCAGCCCAACGAGCAGTTCTGGAAATATGCGGTCACAGGTAAAGATGCATCCTGAACTTTTTGCATCACAACGCCCGGGGGAACCCCGAGGAGTCTCTGGCTCATCCTTAATTCTCTGACATTGCAAAAGTGCCGCTCTTTGCCAGAGGCCAATGTTGCCAGATGAAGTTTTGGAGGCCTGTCACACTCTCCATGTCAGTGCACCAGGACGAATGCATATATGATCAAAATGATCTCACGTTAAAAGTTATCTCGTCCAAGTTACACCGCCAATGTAGCAGGGCCCGATGATTGTAGTAAAGAAGTGTCTTGAGGCCTAAGCACCTACAGCAACATGTGGTCTTCACGCAGGAGCTGACATGAATTCTGAGCTGAAGATTTGGTCTTGCGCGACTTGGACTTGTCTCCAGACAATCAGATTCCAGCCTTTGGAGGATGGGCCTCTGGCCATCAAGGTCGCCATGGACCTCTCGGCCAAGTTCCTGCTCCTTTCGGACATCTATAGGAAGAACGTCTACGTCATGCAACTTAAAGAGGTAAGAAAACATAAGTAAATGGGGCATTTTCAATTTTTGGTGTGTCTCCTGCCCAAGTTGGTAATCTTTAAGAGAGAATTTTAGTGACTGGAAGAAGAAATAGGAAAACTGGGTATAACTAGTCTTAGGGCTACTGACCAAGCTTGATACGAGTATTAGGGAGAGAGGGACTAGTCAGTTTTTAAGTTTCTACAGAAAGCCTTCAATTTTTTTTCCAAGACTGCCGCCGGCGTGACTCGCGTCTGCTCGGTATCGGAATTTGCGTCCCCGTCATCCTTCTTGTCTATGTCGGTGGTTTCGGCCGGATTGAGACGCGTCTCGGGTCGAAGCGGTGGCCTTCACGTCCTGGAGGAAGACGATGATGAAGACGTCAACTCTTCAACGTCAGAAGACGACGAGGACTCCTCAAGCAAAAACGGCAACGACGTCAGCGTTGTGGAGATGGCAACGGTGATCGACCTGGTGCTGGTGCAGCCCAAGTCGCTTCAAGAATGCAGGATCGTGTACCAGGATGCGATGCAGCAAAGTCCGCACTCCAACGGGGTCGTCGTCAAGAAGGAGGGGATGCTCACAGAGGATGAGATCATTGGAAAGGTGAGAATAAGTTTTGGCCCATGTCACTCCTCCTGCCCTCCATCACACTTCAGGCCACGTTCTCCATCGCCAGTCATCTCCGTGCCCTCCTTTCCCCTGTAAACCTGCCGTCGTGGCAAGAAATGTCACGAATGTCGTGGCAAGAAATGTCACATGTCAGAAAGGTTAGGTTTATGACTCATATTGTAACTGTTTCAGAGTAATCCTGTATCCAGCACGCCAGCGACCAACGAGATCACGCTTATGTCCCCGGATGCTTTCGCGGCGGCGCCGCTGCCACATATCAAGCAAGAACCGTCGTCGTCGTTGCCGCACGTCAAGCAGGAGCCACCGTCGTTGCCGCACGTCAAACAGGAGCCGCTGACTCCTCCGCCGCCGCCGCCTATCAAGCAGGAGCCCCTGGAGGAAACGTTAGTGAAGGAGGAACCGACGACGCCGCCACCTTCTCGAGTACCCACCATGAAGAGCGACCTTTACAAAAGCGGTGGGAGCTCTCCGTCAAGGGAGGTTCAAGACATATTGGGAGACTCTGAGGAACAAGGTGAGGTGGTGCTGAAGACAGCAGCAAAATGAGCACTTTCAACGACCAAATGGATGAACCAAGTTACCAATGCTGTCTGGAAGACCAAAGCCCAATGATTTACAATCACCTCTACAAGAGCTTCAGTAGGTGCTCGACCAGTCAACTTTGACTAGATGGCTTAAGGATCTTTATTATACCACTGGTAGAGTTCACCGTTAGACCAAAGTCTGTAGCTAAATCCTTTCTCATTGTTTCACGTGATAGTAGATTCTTTTGGCACCAACTGACTTTCTCACCAAGGCATTTGGAAATGAAAGGTAGCTCGTTTTTCATTTGCTTAATATAAACTTAGAATAAACTTAACTAAGTGTAAGTTGAGACAACTTGAGATGTCAAAATGCTTAAGACAGATGCTTCACATGTCTGGTTAACCGATCATCATCTGATGAATGCTCATGTCAGCACCAATTTCATGGCCTTGAGTGCCATGGTCATTTGCATATGTTTATAAACATACCTAATGCCACAGAAGAGTCTGCTGATATCACCCTGAATTGCAGCTACTTCTGAGATTCTCACTTGGTGCTGGCAGCCACGACTGTTCAATATGTAAAATGCGCCCTCTACAGAGTCTGGTCCAACAGTGTAGTGATGCTCGTGCCACTCACAAACTGCATTTTTTTCCCTCCTGCACAGGCGGCCTTGGAGCCGACATCGTTGTTACTGAGGAGCCTTATGATGACGATGACATTGAAGACGTTGAGGACGATGATGAAGACGACGAGGAAGACGAGGACGATGAAGAAGACGAAGAAGAAGACAAGGACTCCTCGATGATACGCGCTGCCAAAGCGGCGTTCAACTTGACAGATCCCTTGTCCTCGCAGTCGAATGCGCCGCCACAGGCTATGTCAAACAGCGTGAAGGAGAAGCAGAGGCTGAACATGACGGATCCAATCGATATCAAGAAAGACTCTGGCTGGGCAGGTAAAAAGTCACCAGTGTAACGACTCCCTCAATGTGCTCCATGCTGACTTTTTTGCCTAGGCATCCCCGCCATCAAGCAAGAGTTTTTGCCTCATCCTGCAGTGATTCCGGACAAGTCCATCGAGGTCATTTTGTCCAAGATGAACGAGATGACCAACCTGATCCAATCTCAACAGAAGGAATTGCAGGTAGGAAAAAGAAGGGGAACTCACACACACATACGTAGTAGGGTTCAGGAGCTCTTGGAAAGTCTGCAAAGGATGCCCTCGAACAAATTTCAAAAATGTCGTGAGGAAAGATCAAACGGTTTTTGTTCTTTTAGAAACTTTCAAATATTAAAAATACATCAGAAAAAGCTTAAACCAGTGATGTGATCTGAATACTGGAGATAATTTCCAGAATCTCCGGGATGAGTTGCGCCAGAAATCAGCCGAGGGTGGGCAACAGCGGCAACAACAACAACAACAACAACAACTCGATAAGCTGTTGAAGCGCAGCGGGCAGCAGCTCAACGACGCCTTGAAGCGCGACGCCAAGTCTAGGACTGACGCAGTCGTCTCAGGCGTGACCGCGGCCACCGAAGCCGGGTTGGCCTCCAGGGTCGAGAAGGAGGTCAGAAAGGTCGGACAAGCTGCAGCCCAAGAACTGGCTAAGGTAAGGCTCCTCCAAGCCCCCCGTAACACTTACAGGGTGTCAATGTAACCTGACAACAGAACAGCTGGTTAGGCATAAACATTCAAAGGGGCCCCAAGAAGTTTTTGGTCCTTATTTTAACGCCATAACTGCATTTGATCACTTTTTCTTTGATTTTTTTCCGAATCAAACTGTAATCTTCGGCATCATCCGTGTCAGTGTCGTGGATCTCTTGCTTCCAGACCGTTTCTGCGTCCTTGGAATCCGACTTGCGTCAGCGCTGTGCCAAGTCCGACGCGGCTCTGAGGGATGCTGTCTCGAGACTGCCCCAGAACAAGAATTTTGCCGATTCGCTGGCAGCTCAGGTAAGAAAGACAAGCATTTACCCTTGTGAGTAAATAGTAAGTCAAACTTAAAGGCTACATTGGACCTGGTGAAGTAGAGACAGGCAATCCTCATCAAGAACAAAAAGGGCTAAGAGCAGAGGTTCTAAACACGAAGAATCTTATTCGGTGATGTTGGTAACGAAAAAAAAAGACTTTTTTGCTCATAGCGTTTGCTGCAGTTGGCCTATATGGCGGTACTTGACATTGGTGATCTTGAAACTGTTGTACTTTATTTGCAGCAGGCTTTTAGCAAATTGAGTATTTATTTATGTTTCGGAGGGTTGAATTTATACTCAAATTGTTTAAAACACTAACCATCATTATAAAAAAATCGACTGTACTTCAACTTTTCCCGTCACTTCACAGTCTGAGTTATAAAGTCACTGATCAAAATGCTAATACTTGGCACCATCAACATTTACTGCAAAACTGGTTTGACTGCTCTTTAGATTTCATCCGGGCTCCAGCCCCTGGTACAGGCCGAGATTCGCAAGTCCTTCGTCACTCAAGTCGTGCCAGCGTTTGAGCGGGCGATGCAGAACGTAGGGCAGCAGACCACGGAGAAGCTGAACTCGGGGTTCAAGGAGATCAGCAGCAGAGTCGAGGTAACCCAATTGAGACTACATCATTTGGAAGTGCAAAAGCCGTTGCACGCGGGGAGAATCCGCACGTTTAAGAACGTCTGTTGTTTCTTTTTCGCAGTCCCACATTGGGCAGGTCCGTCAAGACGCCCACGCGCAGCTGTCGGCGCTCGCCAACAATTGGCGCCAGCGCCTTGACGACATCGAGGGCAGCAATGACCGTTTGGTGGCAACCCTGCGAGATGTCGTCGCCACAGAGGTCAGGGCAGCAGTGGCGCAGACGGCAGCGCTGGCGCAGTCACCAGCTCTTGGCACAAGACCCGGAGCGCCAGGGACACCTGGGACGCCTGGGTCCCAACAGAGGTATTGATGAAGTAAAGGATCTCTGCAAAAATGAAGTGGATATAAGCACACGTGCCTAATATGGTATATTAAGCAAGACCACCTACCTAAACACCTAAGCAGAATTTTTTTCCATGGCCCGTTAAGTCTGGCCTAAGTACAATACTAACTTTGCAGTTTAAGAGCCGCGGCTCTTATAAAGTTTTTTAACTTTGTGTGCGGCTCTTTTTCGAGAGCAGCTCTTATGAAAAACGATATTTTGACAAGTTGAAAATTGACAATTTGGGCAAACTTGACCAAGGGCTCATGAACTATTACTCATTGAATTTCTGATTTGAAATAATGAAATTTGTTTTTAAACGGGTGGACTTTTTTGGGATGGTGCCTGTAGTTTAGTGGTAAGTGCAACTTTGGAGTTTGATTTTGGCTTCGAAATGTATCTTCAGTCTCCTACTCCCCGGCATGAAAGAGAGCAATGTTTTTCTCTTTTCCAGCTTTGCTGAGATGCAGCGCGTGATCCAGTCCCACCTTGAGCGTGGTGCGTTCGACGCAGCATTCCAGACTTCGCTCAGCGCCAACAACCTGGCCTTGGTCGTGGCCACATGCGAGATGGTGAACCCGACGCAAATCTTCAGCCAGGAGTTGTGCCCGCTCTCACAGGCCGTGCTCATGGCTCTCATCCAGCAGCTTGGTGAGTTTTGCAGATAAGGGTGGGCCAGTCTTGACCAAGAATAAGTATCTTTTCTATTGTGCCAAGTTCTTGCATATTTGTGGACTGCTGAACCATCCTCTTGAACACAATTCTATTGTCCTTATGTACTTGTCTGAAAAAATTAATCGCATTGTACATCGTGGACAAGGAGTTCTGTTACTCGTTCACTCGGACTCAAATTAACAGTTATTTGACAATAACTTTCAACATTGACATCGTCCTTTCTAAAACTTGACACGAAAGGCTTGCTACCTTTTCTTGGTCTTGACGACGCACCTCAAATGGCCATGGAAGTCAGTTTGTTGCAAGAGTCGTGCTCAATTTCCAAGTTGCCCCCAACTTGGAAATCCAACTCCATCGCCATGGTGGAGGGCCTCCAAAATGTGGATGTGCGACTTGACTCAAGCTCACTGCTTCAATGACCACAAGTTCAAATCGTGTGACACAAACTTTCTTGGCCGTTAGATCGTTGGTGATTCGTCCTTAGTGCCGAGCAAGTTAGCACCAGGATGTTCTCTTTGCTGCTTCTCATCCACTGCATCTCCCTCCCTCTCTCGTAGGCCACAACTTGGACGACAAGACCGAGGTGAAGTTCAAGTACGTGCAGGAGGCTGTAATGGCCCTGGACAGCTCGTTACCCTCGACCAGACACCACCTGCCAACCATCCTCGAACCGCTCAAGATCCAGTTACAGAGGTTCATCTCGAGGAACCCCAACCAGAAGATGACGAAACAGATGAAGCTTCTCCTCATGGCTGCTTCTTCTCTGCTAGCAGAGTAGCAGCAGTTGACTTACAGTGTGAGTCAAAAAGAAACCCCGCAACCTCATCGAGACTTTTGAATGCTTTACCCCCTCTTGAATAAGCCTCTGCGGTTTTTTTCTTCTTCTTATTTTTTTTCCGTGCAGTCTTTTTACGTTGCAATTTTTTGTGACTCACCCTGTACGTCTTGACAACCTTATGTCGCCCAAATATTTCAGTTAAGTACTTATATGTGTCCAAATTAAGGCTGCGTTGACACCGGTGGAGTTTTCCTTCATTTCATAGTTTGATACGTCCTTATGAAGCTACAGTTGCACGACCAAAACAAATTCTGCCAGTGTAAACACAGCCTTAGTACCATAAAAAATTTAGACTCAACATTACTTTTTACATGTGCAGAAAAGGCTCGTTTGTATATCTCAGTTTGACAAAAATGGTGTTTGGTGCCCGGGTGGCTTCAAGTGAGATTTTATAAAGAATTAAATTTCGTGTGGGGGTAAAATAAAATGATGAGTGCATACTCATTTAAAGCAGTGTTTTACTCGTGTCACTCCAACTGGAGAGTGGAAAAATATGTTTTCGCATTAAGCAGCCGTGACAGAATCCAGTCAGAAGCCGCGTCGGCATTTAGGCGAAAATTAGCGTGATTTTCAAGGTTACTCCCCAGCCACTGGTTGTGTCGGGACCAAAAACCCTATAAAAACCTTGGACATTTGCCAAAGACGTTTCATATTTTTTCAATATCGTGCCACTACAGGGTTCCTTTAATGGACAGAAGCATAGTAACACTTAAGTCAGACTTTATTGAGCGAGTTGGCCACACTGTGCAGTGGATATTTGACTCATATTTTGCCTAGACATAGCTGAAAACGTTTTACATGCTGACCCAACACAAAGTTCTTTCTTTCCTCTCTGAACTCAGGCACTCAATCATAGCTGGAACCACCACAAGTAGAACAGCAGGTGTTCTGAGCCACCAGGAAGAAAATGAAAAAAGACATTTTTTTCCCCAAATGATTCCTTCCAGCTGCAAACAGTAAAAATGAGTAAATGATGAAAATGGGTAGGGCTTATTCGTCGTCTTATTTCCTGCTTCACTCACGCATGACTTGAAAGCCCCTCCCTCCTTTTCCATTACAGAGCCTTCATTAAATCATCAGTGATGATGGGAAAAATCTATTCTTTCCTGCAAATGCATTCACTTCATAATCATGTTGCTAATCAGATTCATGTGCAAACAACTCAATAGGACCCAAGGTTTCCTCAAGTGTGTACAGTGAGATCTTTAAAAGTGAAGAAGGAGGAGAATGTTCAGAGGTCCTGTGGCAAGTGTCGCATGTGTTGACTGACTTTACGCCCACTTTGCACCACTTTCGAAGGTCAGGTTGTCACTACTTTCGAAAGTCAAGTTTACACCAGTTTCGAAGGTCAGGTTGTCACTACTTTCGAAAGTCAAGTTTACACCAGTTTCGAAGGTCAGGTTGTCACTACTTTCGAAAGTCAAGTTTACACCAGTTTCGAAGGTCATTGTTTATACAAAATGTCAAGTCCCTAATTGTGGCGAAAACACTGCATTCAAAATCACTTTCATGTGTCAAGTGTGACTGCGGCTGCACACTTTACGTACACTCCAAGGTCTTTTAGTTCTCAAGTTATTGATGCTATTGATTGCAGTTCCACACACACTTTACAGTTGGAGCGGTTTAGTGATAGAGTGCACTGTAGTGCCGCACATAGAAACACTTGACCATACAGTCAGAGCTACCTTTCGGTGTAAAGACGAGTAAAAGCACCTTACATCCGGATATGTACAAAGTGTCGATGGTGTTAGGAACCACTGTCAATAAATACCACATGCGTCAAGCCTTGTCAAAGCAAAGCAAGTCAAGAGTCACTCGTCTTCTTCTTCACGTCGAATGAGAATGCCTTTTTTTCAAATTTCTTCAAGTAATATGACGTCATGACAGAGAAGGTCAGCTTCAAGCAGAGTTAGGGGAATTTCTAGAACAATGCGTTTAAAAAGCGATGCTGACATTTTTCCAAGAAAATAATTACTACCTCTAGGAATGTAGAAAATGGAACAACAGTCAACCCTCGACAGAGCAAAGACTCGAGACTGAAGTCTTTGTCTTATCCACTGAATACTTGTTTTGAAGCGATTGGTAAATTCACTGTCTCCATGTCAAAGTTGTCAGCGTAAGGAAATTGCTTTGCCGTTCATGAATGAAGGGTGACCGCTGACTCCGAGCAATAGATCGCGTCTCTCGCTTTAGACTGCGTACTCGGACTTGTCGTCGTGCTACGAGACGGATTTGGATTCATCGAGGTCTTCCCTGAAACTGACTGGAAAGACCAAGCCAGATCAGGCCTTGAAGGCCTTTACAGGTCCATGCGATCCAAAGAATTTCTATAAAGTCTTTGGACAAAGTTGTTGTTGTTGTTGTAATGAGAAAATGCGGGGTTTGATGCAGACGAGGAAGAGAAAAATGAAAAAAAAGGCGGGGGAGAGGTTGATTGACGGGCAAATTGCCCATGGTGACCTGACCCAGTTGGACGGGGTCTTGGTACAGGGTAGCCTAGGAAGAGGCGCAGTGCTGCTTCCCGCCTTCACAATGAGTTGCAATCCATCCTTGTCCACCCTGTACACAGCAAAACTGTGCTGGGCAGAGCAATCACTTGTCCAAGACCTCGGCGATTCAGGTAAATAACTCGGAGAATTAAAAATCCAAGATGATGCCCTTTCAAGGGGCGGTGGAGGCAGAGGATCACTCATGTCTTTAACTTGGACTTTTTTGCTGGATATTCTGTTATTTTCGAAAGACGTCACGTTTCAAATTAACGACTAGTACAGAGGTGCAAATACGTTCAAAACAGTAAAGCTCCGATTTAGTCAAGCTCGCCACTACTTGGGCATTAGGGATGGACTGGGTCGCATCTGACACTGCGCCATCCTCCTCCAGTGGATCAGTGTTGTGGTTCCCAAGCAACTCCTTCTTGACCTCGACCAAGTTTCCGACCAAGACGTTGGACTTGTTTGCAACGTTGACCAGGACTGTTGGACTCTTTCTTGGCTTCATCCAACAAAGAGAGTTTGGTGATGGTGACATTCAAAATCTGCACTTGGTGAGTTCGCACCTAGCACAAGGGTGGACACCCATCCACCCAAACACACCTACACACACCCATGTACATACGGTCCCAGCGCTTTGCAAGTTCGGTGATATCGATGCAGAGCTACTTGCTTTCCATGTTCTGGGTATGGATACTTTTATTTTCATGATCCGTGAAGGAGTTGTCCTAGTCAACAACATGGTGCTTGTCGATGCCACCGGCAAAGTGTCCAAATCGTAACTGCATCACAAAGAGAGGAAAAGGTTGGGAGAGCGAACAATCACGCAATCACTGAAGAGCAATCCCGTCTCAGTCTGAGGCAGACGCGTGATAAGGCCTAGGCCTTACGTGGGCCTCTCTCAAGACAAGCGGGCAGGTGCAAATTTTGTGTCCTCAATTCGTTCCCAACGAGATCTTAATGCACATCTGCATGAAACTGTCATCAGTGCAAGCAAGAACGCCTGAAGATCAGGCCCAAGGATAAGAGAAGCCATTTCTCGCACACAAGCTAAGGCCAGCTTCGGGCCTTAACTTGACGCGTTTTTTCGGCCTGACTTTTTCATTGCATTCGACCCCAGTTGTACAGTCCTCTTCGCCTTGGGCGGCGTGAGCAGAGTTCCGGAGAAAACAGGTGAAAATGAGTCTTCCAAAGGACAAGTTTCAGACGTTCTGACATTTTATGTACCCAAAAGTGTGGCAAAGCCTCAGCTTTGTCAGGTGTGTGCCAAAAACTTGATTAGGTCAACAGTTGGCAAAGTGTCCCTAAAAAAACGTAGAGAAGAAACAAGCGATATTGTAAAGCAAAGCTGTGTTTAATTTCAGTTCCGGGACATTAGTGTTCTAGTTCATGGTGAATGTTGACTATCGTAACTTGAGCCTGCATGTATATTCCAAAACCACGCTCCAGCTGAGTCCAGTAATCTACAGTGTTCGAAGGTGCAAGTGCAGAGCTCTGGCAATGGACGATAAGAGAGGTTGATGAGATGAAAAATTGGCCACTTTGGAGAGCATAAGCGGAGTCCTGGTGTATCTGAAGACGAAACATCCGGATTCGACTGTAATGAGTGGTTTCTCCAACTTAGGCAAGCTCATTTTTCCGTTCCTGGGGTGTTTTTATCGAAAGTTAAAGGTAGCAAAGACCAGAATCGTGCGCTTCCTTCTGGGCGCATTTGTTCATGCCGAAGTAGAGCAACTGCATCCGGCAGCCACAGATGAATGCATTTTCACTAGTCACAAAAGTGATCGGAAAGAGGCGAGAAGAAGAATGAGGCCTCGTAAGGCCCGCGTAGGTAGGCCTAGCAGAATTAATGAAGCGATAAGATTTCTTCTTGGAATAAAGTTTTAGGTAGGCAGTGCCTTGCACAACGTAGATGGAAGTTTGACAGTTGGAGAGCGGGGAAAAATTGTTACTCTCGTCTAATGACGTCATTTTTAATTGCCTCAATGCCTCTTACAGACTCTGCTAAATAATGACAAGCTTCGAACAAAACAAGCAATTTCTTTCACTTGATCTAGTTTCGTCATCTGTTTTCCTACAACTCAGGATCCTGCTGGTTCTACTCTTCACCGAAACATAAGTGAAATAAAGTTACTCCTTCCTTCTGTTTGAAAACAAGTGAGTCATTATCATTATTTTTCCAAAGTAAGTAAGCCCTTCGAGTAGTGCGCATATGATTGACTGATTGAAGTAGGACCAGAACTTGATTGCCTGAAATGATTTGCAACAGAGCATTGGCAGTTAGTAACATCTCAGCCTCTCCAACAGGACATGCAAAGCCTTTTGTTCCTCAGGTTTTGTTTTGTTATATTCCTCGAGCAAAATCCTTCACTTTCAGTGCATAAACTCAAGCGTTGTCGTCACAGCTGGTGTGATTTTGATCTCACCTTTGAGTCCTCAACTTCTGATGTTGCGTCACCACCCAGTTATATATAGTTATATAGTGCAGACACCAGAGATCACTTCGGTCAAGCAGCTTTTAGGATTTTTGAGATCTGCCAATAATCAAAGTTTTGGCTCCAGACGGCTCACTTCTTCAGCACCTCCTTGTCAGGGTTCGTCTCCAACTTCAAGTTGAGGCATCTGATGCCAGAATGCATAAGGCAGATGTTAAACATGTCTGGTTAACAGATCAGCTGATGGACTCACATGTCAACACCAATCTCAGTGTCTTGAGTACTACTTATCAGTGCACTGCACGTAATGCCGCAGAAGAGTCGGTAGCCAATCCTCAATGGCGGAGATTCCAACTTGCATTACTCTTCAACATGCAAAATGCATCATCTACTGATTTTGGTCCAACGGTGTGCATCAAAAATAACAAGTCTTGGTAAAAAAAAATGAGTCCCTCCCCAGCATATTTTCAAGCTTTTTCAGGCACACTCATGATGGTGAATTTCATTCGTTCCCCCCTCGTCCACCCGACCCTACTTGTTCAGGTCGGTAATTTTAGCAAATTAGGTGACGAAAAGTGCATTTCAGCGTTGTTTTCTTGCACTTTCAAGTTTCGTGGCAAATTTATGGCATTCCTCACAGCTTCACCACTTCTTGCACTTCTCTCTGGAGTTTAGCAAAAAAGATTTGTCTTCCAGGTCCAGCCCCAAGGGAAGATTTCTGCCTCAGCTGATTTCTTCCTATCTCCTTTCATCACTGCGAAATCCCTCAATGACGCTAAAATCTGTTCCACCCTGTACGAACAACCTGCTGTTGGCCACCCAAAAGCTTCTCCGAGGAGATGCTTCAGTTGGAGCCTCTCTTGCAGCTCTCAGTATGGAGCCCGACGAGTTCTTCAGCAGCCGCAGCGGGTGGAGAAACTTGTGCTAAGAGCTTCCTTTGTGCAAAATGCAACAACACAAAGCAACTGAGCAACTCGATTGATTCAGGAAGGCGAGATGTTGGAGGAGCGGCAGCAGCAAAAAGAGTTCACTGGACGTAGGCGATGGACTAAATTAAAAAAACAACAACAAATTGTAGAGCTGATTGTCGATGCTAAATAGCGTCGAATTTTGTACTAATCTTATGAGGATCAATAATGGCGGGAATCTGTCTCGCAGTCAATAAGCAATCAATCCGTGGCTTCGCATTTTTTCTGTAACTGTCAGCAGACCCGGGTAGCTTTGTCCACCCTGTAGATTCAGTCTGTACTGGTGGGGAGGTTTTACTTCTTACAACTCACATATGTTGCTCTCGTACAGAGTTTCTACGGCATTTTCGACCATGACGCGGCTAGGCCGACACTGCAGGGTCGCTACCCAGACTGAGTCACCCTGTACGAGTGCTCCTTGTTGCACGAGGACGGAGAGAACACTCGACAGGTGAACTCGAAAGCGATACCTGGGGGCAATTCGTTAACCCAACCTTCCTGTTTGTGGAAACTCATTAATACACCTGTTCACACAGGTGAAGACGGCGGAGAAGAAGTCATTACCTGAGACCTCAATCGTGCGCGAAGTCATGCGTGAAATATGGATGCTCGCTCTGATCGTCGATTACTCAGGGTCCATCCATGTGCGACCTGACACAGGCCGGCCATAAATCAGGGCAGGGGAAATCTTGCCCTCTTACCCCTCTTACCCATCTCTCTCATTTTTGATGTCTTTCGACGCGGATCCAGGAGTGACTCGTGTTCTGGCGGGAGGGTGAATGTTGTGTTGCCAGCCTAAGGAGCTGCGAGGGATGAGGCTGTTCTGTGAGGTGCCACAACATAGCTGGGGCAGAGAGGTCCACAGGAGGCAGGAATGGTGCTACAACATTGCTGCAATGGGATTGCAATATCACTGTGGGGGCACCAACGTTGCTGCAGTGAGGCTGCAGTTTGGAGGCGATGAGAAGATGGTCAAAGAGTGATTTATTCAGAGCAGATAGAGGCTTTGGGTCTTTTGTTTTGGATCGCAAAAGAGAACACCGGATTCAGCTTCATGATTTTTATGCGTGTAGTCAATAGTCACTTCGAAATCATCTTTGAGCAAGCATCATGAAGTGGTTGAAACGGCTTTCCATTCAAGCATGACTGACCAAACTCACTGAAAAACCTGCTTGCCGCAGGTTTCCTATTGTAGTCTACTCTTGTCTGTACCACCTTGAGAGTTGCCAGGTCACTATGGAGCAGGATTCGACATCATAAACGGGGTATTCCAAAGAGGAGGTGCTGACGGTGCTGAGTCGGACCGGCCAGGAGCAGGCGGGGCCGAGGGTCGTCAATTACCTGCGAGCTGCAAAATCCAAATGACGGAGTATAGAGGTAGAGAGCTTAACATCACCTTACTCGTGCCGAATCGGCCCGTGCCCTGACAGCCTAGGCTTTTTCCGGAGAGTGGGACGTATGGTGCCGAATCAGCCCATGTGCTTACTGCCCGGGCCATGCCTCCTAGAGTGTGGTATATATAGGGCCATGTGCCCCTCTCTCTTAGTAGTTAAACTGGGCAGGCAAAGAGGCGTTAATGCACGTACATTCGCACTGTTGGGCCCGACTTGCGCAAAATGTGCGAAAAGGACCCTCTCCACTGGCTGGACGGCCAATCAGCCTCCATCAAGATCGTCTCTCTCCCTCCTGAGTCCAGGGGGTTTCAGCTACATGGCAAAGTTTGTGTCCCTGGCAACTTCCCCTGTAGTGCGTGTATTTGCGTAGTGATTCCTTCTCACAGCACCGGCACAGACTCTTGACAACCTTTATAAGGATAGGTCAAGTAAATATCCTGATGACTCAAGGAGCCTGTGTGCTATGTGAGGGGCTTTACAAAGGTAAACAGCATAGTAGAAAAGGCGAGGAAATACGAAAATGTAATATTTCATGCATTTCTTGAGTCTGCGTGAATTAGAGAACGCTATGTGGGAGTCCATCTCTTGTTTGCGTGTCCCACACCGCGTTTTACGCTGGAAGCTGAGAATCAGGTGCGCAGAACGACGCGCATAATTTAGACACACCGACATGCGTATGTACATTTTCAGCTTTTGCGCGGCTGATTTTCAGCTTTTGCGCGGCTGATTTTCAGCTTTTGCGCGGCTGATTTTCAGCTTTTGCGCGGCTGATTTTCAGCGTTACAACTTGTTGCAGGCCAGAATAGACACACGTAGCACTTCATATTTTTGTCATTCCTTCCACCCAATGAAGTGGGGAGTTCGTAAGCGATAGTTGAGTGTACAGTGTACTCAATTCTCGCTTCGACGCCTGGCACTTCACATTACAGCTAGAACATATTTTAACAGAGCCCGAAACTCTATTTAACACAACGAAGCTCCAGCTGCAGAGATCAAGCGCGTCCTCACATTTGATGCCAACTTTACATGATGGTTGCACAACATACACGGTATCAAATCAGGGAGTGCAGAGTTATCAAAGCTTCAGTTATCAGAGCTGGTGGCAGAAAATGATCTTACGTTACACAATCAACCCTTGGTGTGACTTGGGTTTTGGTGACCACAACCCATACGACAGATCAGAAGAAAAAAATATGCCCAAATGTGTTGAGTCTTGAAGAATCCTCGTTGATGCTTTGGAGCTCCGACCAAATCAGTGGTTATGGGAGGGGGAGAAAGAAATATTCAAATGTTCACTTCCCTGCTATGAACACAGACGGAACCCACTTCGGTGCCTGCTCAGAATCGAAGACTAATTCCAAAATCAGGCAGTGGAGTTGCCCATAATGCTGGGAGCACCTTTTTTTGGGCAAGGCGATCAAGTTAAAGAGAGGGAGACCGCTTGTGAGTGTGGTTCTGCCCAAAGAAATGCGCATGAGAAGGAGAAGTGTTGACATTGCTGTTGCATCAAGTGCTTCCTAGTCTTGTATTAGCTACGGGACAAAGACACAGCTACTGCTGCCAGGTTCACAACTCGGGGAATGGAACAAATCGTGAACTTTCAGTTCAGTCAGGGGACGTTGGACAGGACGGGAATGACGACCGCTGATAAAAGAGGGGTGTCCAAAGATTATTTGTTGGACAAAACTATGCAACGTTGCTCTGACGAGAAAATTGCACTGGTTTTCTAATGAGTCGTGAAACATTTTCTTTTTCAGCTGGAAGGAGTAAGCAAAAGTATCTGGGATCACGAGTTGAGTTTGCCAATGAGGATAACTGGCTATTTCTTGTCAAACGTGCAATTTCAAATTAACTGGCACATATATGATCATAGCACTGGAGTGTGTGCGGGCACTACAAAAGATTGGCTGCAAAAAAATGAAAAGTAGTGAAGGAGTCGATTTTTTCAAACCAGGAGGATTTAAAAGGTCACTGCATTATTCTAAAGTTCAATTGCAGGGGCCCAAATTGATGGTGAAGCAAATGTAGTAGGCTCCACTTAAAAAACGAAATCATCTGTCAAGGAGACAACGGTGGCAAAAGTTCGATTGACTGTGATTCGAAAGATGTTCATAAATTCTAAAATCTCAACTATGAAGGGCTGTAATTTCGTTAATTTTCCACATTTCCTCTTCATTTTTTTTGCAGTTCCTTTATTGGAATGTTGACAACAATGTATAATAACTAGCAAAAAAGCTGACTGTCATGTCTCCCTCTAAGACGAAGCAAAACTACGAGGCCTTCAACAGCCTTTATCACAGCAGCCACTCCAACAAGGAACCTGAGAAGGTGCCTGAAAAGCTTGCTATTCCCTACAATGCCATTTCCAACAAGGCCTCTGCTGCCTGGCCTCAGTGAAGCTGACCAAGGCCATTGCAGACTCCGGAGGCCATCGAGAGGAGACAGAAGAAAATCTGCCAAAACCCAGTCACAGCATGAACAGCGTCTCAGCTCCACCACCAAGTTCATCATCATCAAGGAGGACCTCAAGATTACAGCATACCATACAAAAGGATAAAGCTGGAAGCTACTCAATAAGGCCACAAAGGTCTCATGCAAGAACAGAGGCAGTTCCTTCTGAATTGCCTAAAGTCTGGCATGCTGGGCCCACTCCGGTTCACAGATGAGAAGTTGGGGCCAGAATGCCCGGATCTTAGCACCCCTCTCTCCCAAGGCTGACAGCTTCCCCACTGAGGTCCCTGGTGTGCTCGGGAAACAGAAGCCGGCCTCTGTCATGGTCTGAGCTGGTGCAATGTCTCTGGGGAAGAAGATTCCCCTTACCTTGATGCCCACGGGCATCAGAGTAAACGAGAAAATCTACTTGGACATCCTCAAAGCCATGTTGCTGCCATAGATTCACAAAACTCCCCAGAAGATGCCAAATTTACATTGCAGTAAAAAAGTGTCCCTTCCCACACCATGAACAGTGTCTAAGACTTCTTTGAAGTGAATTTTCCTGAGTTCTGGTCAAAGATAACCCTGAAGCCTTAATGTCAATGTCATGGACTACTCCTCCTAGTCCATTCTTGAGGGCAGGACTTGGCCCCATGCCAATGTGGACCTGCGAAAGTCTTCCCTCACCAAGGAGCAGAACTCCATCTCTAAGGAAACCACTGGTGCTGTGTACCAAAGATTTCGAGGTCGTCTTGAGGAGGTCAAGGTAAACAGGCATTTCAAACAGACCTTTCTTGACGCATGGGCGTGCACCTTTCCTTTGTTATTCTATATCATTTCCTGATCAATAGAGTTGGGACTTCACTGCACTGCTATTCCAAACGGTTTACAAGGTCTGCTGTGTAGTCACTAGATCACAAAATGTCGATATCTTAGCCCATCTTAAGGCAAAGATAAGTTGACGATGAAACCCAAGAGCATCGACACCGACAAGGTTCAGGCGTGGGAGGTTAGTCTTCAAAAAATATCCCCCTTTTGACAAAGATCTTATGTGACAACACTAAGAAGAAGAACCTAGAAAGATCAATGATAGACATCCAGGTGTCGTGCAATGTTAAGATGACCAGGAAGTTGGTGAAGAAGGCCAGTCTGACGTTAGGGAACTCAATTAAGTCACCTTCGTCGTCCTCTCCAGCTGAGTGGAAAAGTGGGTGAAACAGCAAAAGGTCTTGCTGGAGTGAATGGAGGCCAATGCCAACTCCAGATGCAAGAGGGCCGAGAGCCTGTGGATAGATGGAAAAGTGTTCGTGGTTGATCAGGTCATATGCAGACGAGAAGTCCATCCTCCCCCAGCCCCCGCACGTGACTGCCGAGGGGCACCGGACATCCAGGATGGTATTTGGACTTGTGGATGATGATGGGAGGGTGCTGCCCACCATGCATGTGCCGCAGGGCATGAAGATCAACGCCAAGTTGTACCAGGAGACTTAGTTGATGGATGTATTCTCCTGATTGGAGTCCAACGACGGCCCAACTGCCGGATACAAGATGGTGACACCCATGACACAGCACCACCCAGAAGTTGCTGGAGGACAAGCTTAGTGGTGTTAAGTCAGGTCTGGTTCGGTTAGGTGCTTAGAAGTTAGGTTAAGGCCGCGTACCAAGTCTGTGGCAACCCTGATGCCTGTTGCAGTGACCCAGTGCATCTCACTCAAATAGGAAAGGACCTCCACGAGTTGGACTGTCCAACTAACGTTGCTCTGCTCCACCAGCTTTGGCGGAACGTTTGCATTTTATTTGTAAAATTGGACAGTAAAGCTAGAACAGGGAAGAGTGGAAAAATCCCCCAATTCAGTGATGAGGAGTGATTAATATTGAGCTTGCCCAACATGGTTGAGTCACCTGTTTGTTCTTCGTGTGGTGCCCATTTCTCCCATCCCCCCTTTTCTCTCCCAGCACGACAGAACGCTTACAAAGTGCTCAATCCCTTAATAATGTTGGCTTCCAGACATGTTGGCTGCAACTTAGGTCCACGTCCACACTAGCAAGGTTCTTCTCTCGCCCAACATTTGGTTCGAGAAACACTTCTGCCAAGTGTGAACCCTCCCCAAGTCATGCATCTGCATGATAGTACAAGAAAAGGCATGATTATGCATGGAGTCACACTCAGAAGAGAGTTGGACGAGGAGGCAGCAGACAAAACGCAGATTCATGCTCAAAAAGCATTTCCGCGAACTTATTTATGCATATTTCCGAATTTTCTTTCGCCTCGTCTAATTTTTTCATCGCTCTTTCATAAAATCGAACCATCTACCGATAAAAAAATAAGTCGCCCATATTTTTGACACTTTTCAAGAAGTCTTTTTAAGGCACACACGATTCCTGCGCACCGCCCTAATGTACACACACAAGACATCACTCAAGATATCGCCCTTTATTCGCGTTCCCTATAACTCGTGAAAAAGTGGCCAACTTTTCTTAGACGAAAATAGCTGTTGAAGACATTTTTAATGTTATTCTTCAAACTGCCATACAGAAGAAAAGTTGCCAGTATTGTTTCCTTACGACAACTTGCCTAAAATCTAGGAATGGCTCATGTGTACAACTCTTCCATCGATCATTGTGCCTAAATATACAGAGTTGCCACTAGAAGTTACTTTAAAAAATCAATGCATTCCACTTTTTCGCCGACCTAAGATTTATATATTTCTGGCGCAGCAGATGAACTGCAATCAAGAACAACTTGGCGGGCATGAAGCGTAGAGGATTCATTTTTTTATGTACATACTACGAAGAGCTTATTTTTTAAACATCTCAGTTGCAATGCACTCCTTCAGGCGTTTGCAGAAGCTCTTAAAGGGATTGCTCAGGCCATTGCTGGACATCTCATTGTAGTGCCTCCACAACAGAGTGCTTCAGGCCCACAATACTTGTGTGGTGCTTCTTGTAGGCATCCACTGCCACACGCGTCTACACATGGGCGTCGGAGGGATTCAGGATGGGGGAACTTGACGGCTAGAGGTGCTTCGGCCAAAATCCCTTGGACTCCAATGCCTTTTTGTAGTATGCCTGCGAGGCCATGGACGTGTGTCAGGCGGCCTCATCCGGCTGGAGGGCGGAGGTCACCAGGCTATACTTGTGATCAAGCTTTGGGAAGACCTTTTTGGAGCCTTCAGATGTACTTTTTCGTGTTCCAAGTGCCGCCAATTCAGATAGGCTTGATGGTGAATTCAGCACTGGTAACGAGACCGAAGAACATTGTTTGGGCCCCAGACTTGGACCTGGGGCAGTAGTTCACAGCTGAGTTGACATCAGCCTTTGTCTCCATGACGCTCCTCGCGTCCTGGCGGACGTGGTGCGTGTCCACATGCAAGTTCTTTTCGTCACTGAAAACAATGGCTTGTTGTGAATTTGATTCAACTTCTTCTTGCACCTCCTTCACCCAGGTGGCCCTATTTGCATCGGTCAAGGTCTGGACCTCGTCACAGCCCTGACCCTCAACCCCAGGTCCTCCGCCACCATCCCGGACGAGGCTCAAGGCCTTGGCAATGGTGTTGGTGTCATCACCGGAATCCACACGAGTATCTTCAGCATATTTTCTCTCGACGTTTCTATGTCATGAGGACTCAAGGATTGACTGGCCCAAATTTTTGAATATGGTAGCAATCAAAAGCTTCGGGCCTCATTCAGCCTCCCACAGGACTGAAAGTTCAAAATCTGATCAAGAAACCACTTCTTCTTCGCAAAAATTTGCCTAAAAATGTCATTTATGCATTGATTCGCAATCCAACATGTGATTTTAAGTGATGGGGACCTATTTTGGGTCCCCCGTGACTTTGGACATGGTTCTGCTCTTGTTTCTTTTTTACCTGTGACTTGTCTCAGGTCAGACGTTGCTGACTTCATGACTTCGTGACTCAACTCTTTTCCTCCTTCCGGCCTTCGCTAATGAATCTCTGCTTTGAGACACTTTTTGTCTCACCCACTCGAGAAAACAACTCGACGAGGGCAAAATCAACATGTGCAAATGTCTCTGGGGGAGGGGGGTAAGAAGCCCCCACTTTTACCCCTTTCTAAGAAGTGCCTTCGCCCCCCCCACACACACATGCGTTCATCACTCAGGATCCACCCACTTTTTCAAAATGTTGCCGCAAAGTTGCTGCGCAATTCATCCCCTCACCAGCGCAGGAACCGAGTGTGACTTTTGCAATTTAGGTGAGAAAAATGGCATTGCCAAATATGCACTTCAAAAATTCATCACACTTTTCTCGACTTTTCAATTTCTATCATCAAATTGGCGGCATTTCAGTTTCTTGCCTAGAATTCCGAGGCCTAATAAGCGATGACATCTGCTGACCATTTTCGTGTGGTCATTTATCATGACTCACCCTGTACGCATGTACACGTGGACAGGGACGCGGCCTTGACCCGCACACACCCGTGGCAAGCCCTGACATTGGTCAACAGACACACAAACACACATCCATGCACCATCGACTTATGTGTGCGGTCTTTTCCGCACAAACAAATAAATTGTGCTTAGCATTCACGTGGCAACTCTGACAAATAGTGGGCGCTCTTCCTCGCCCCCCCCCCCTTCGCCCTTGAACGAAAGTGAGCATAATATAAGGAATAAGGGGGGGAAATTCCGTCTACTCTTTGACTGACTTCTTGTTCGTGAGAGAGAACAACAAAGTTGCAGACGTCATTTGGGAGGATTCCAGGTACAGCCAAACGCAATTCTAATCCTTCAACGTTATTTTCGTCTGATTTCGGTCACTTTTAGGCCAATTATGGGGATGGTAGCTGTGGGTTTCATTTTTTCGACCACGCCTTTTGACTCACCCTGTAGCAGTCGATCCATCCGTCAATCGATCCCTCTATCTATCTATCGATATCTGCAGGAAATGATGACATTGATTGAGGAGGAGCAACAGCAGCCACTGAAGAAAGAGACATGATGGAGGAGAAACGCATCAATATGTATGCGGGAACCAAAAAGCTTGACTTGCAAAAGATATGTGCGGGCACACATGCACACCAGTAATACTTATTACTCACCACACGTCGTCTCTTCTCGGCCCCCAGACAGACAGGACACTACATACGGTCGTTTATTACAGCACAGTCCTGACTGAAGGGACTCCTACTTCTGCGTCGGGTCCACGGACGTGTCCGACTCTTGCGTCTGGTGTCCAGCTGAAGCGCGATTTTGATCTGCAAGAGGCTCCTTTTTGCTCCCATGGCCAATGTCAGGGACGCGGACTCAGGCCAGGTCAGGCCTCAACCTCGCCGGACCCGTGTGACCAGGTAAAAAAAAAATAAATTACTCTTCATAATTTTGAAAACGATTATCTCTTGGCGAAAAAAGTTATTTTCACGAGCAAATTTTACTAATTCCCCAGTCACCCCTGAAACACTTTGGTTCTGGAGGAACTTGGAAAACGAGTGTTGAGGATCACGAGCGGATCAAGTCAAGTGCGAATAACTGACTAGTTTTTTTTTGGTCAAACGCGCAATTTCCTTGCACACGATGACTGGCACTGGAATGACCACAGCACTCGAGTAGGGAAACAGCGAAGGAAGTGGAAAAACAATGGAAAAACGACTTTGTTTCACTGATTTTAAATGCAAAAAGTCGATTTGCAAAAGGAGACGTGTGCGAAAAATCTCTGCAGAGAGGTTGACAGGAATCGCCAGTTAGACACGTATCAGTCGCTTTGGCCACTTCACAGTACACTGGACAATCTGTGTGACCACTGCAAAACTTGGCGGAACAAAGACAGGATCACTTGTGTGTGATGAGGACTGCCAAAGCCCCCAAACGATCGAACAAGAGAGCAGCAAAGTTGCCTCTAAACATGAATTTCACAGCTTCAGCAGCATGAAACGTGGCCTTCAGGTCAATTTACCACAATTTCGGCAGTCAAAGCTTGAGTGACTGTGAGTGACCACCTGTTGTGGGTGACCTCACACCCAAAGGAGGTTTGCCAAACCTTTTGCTGGGTCAAAAGGACCCAAACAATCAACAAGCAATCGATGAAAATTGAACCAAGACGTCGATTTTTTTTTCAAATGATCAAATTAAACATTACATTGCTGAGTTGTGAATCGACTGTCAGTCCATTGTTGCTGCTTTTTCTGGGCCTAACTGGAGCTGGGCCTGAACCAAATTGCCGATGATGCCTGATGAGTGTATGCATACACAGGTCATTCCTCCAACCAGAAGAAGACCAGGAATGCCAGTCATGAGGTCTGCTTCTTAGCGAAACAATCATTTCTGTTGTTGTCGGTCTGACGTCAAGACATCCATCATCGTCTCCTTGCCCATGTTGTTGTTGGTGCTGCTGAGTCTGCTCTCATTGTCGTTCCCGGTCCTCGTCTGGTAAGAGGTAAAACTTGCCCAAGGGTCGACAGTGTCACCATTCAAATTGCATCGTGATCTCACGATAGATGGATATTTTGTGACATTGCATTGATGAAAAGCTGAGCTCTAATGAGACATTCTTATGCGTCATGTTGTGGACTCAAATCGTGGGCAGGAACTGTGACACTGTCACTGCTTCCGACCTCTCCAGGCTGTCCCAGATCAACCAATCGAACTCCATGTAGAACCTGAGCTCCATATTAAGTTTGAGCACATTTTTTAACCAGATTCACTTCAGAAAGGTTATGCGAGTGAAGTTTGGAGTCCTCTGTCTGTCTGCACTGCCTTTCACTGCCTGCCTGCGCTGTGCAAACGACCATTTCACGTTCTAGATCAGTCTCAGACAATCTGTGTTGAGAGTTTAAAAAACGACGCATGAAGAGCTTGATTCGAGTTGAGTATAGAATCCCTACTGGATGCCCATACTGTTCTCGATGAGGCTGGTGACGTTGTCACAGCATAGACATGGCCAACTCCTCAGAACTGGAGACTCCAATGGTGCTAGCTGACCCCGGGCCCAGCCTGTGGTCGGAGGACCTGTGGGAGGTCCAGGTCTCCAGAAGACGTCTTCATTTCAACAGAGGCAATGACAAGAAATGAGACTTCATCAGTCAGGGTTGCCACCCGCCGGAGGGAGCAGTGCCCAAGTGCGTGAGCAGAATTGCATTGCGATGCAGAACCGATTTGGGTGCCCTGACTGCGCAACACGAATCAGCTGGCGCTTGGACTGACGAAACCGGCCCAGGTCAAAGGGTTAGTGGAGGAGAGATTTGTCCAGCTCTCACTGAACCTGAACCGTCAGGGGGGGAAATTTAATGCTGAGCAGGATTGGGGCAAGCTGGAAATCTTTCCAGCTGCCATTTGTTCATTCTTCAAGCTGAGTTTGCAAAGATGAGTTTCTACCTAGATGAGAAAATGCCTTGGACGTCCTGTTTTTGTTCCAAGACAAAAAAGACAAATGTGTTGGCTGTTTTTGCCTCCTCCTTTTGTTTTCCTTGCGCCACCTGGTACAAGAACTCTTTGAGTCTCTTCTAATGAGGCAGAAATGCTTCAAATTCTCGACTCTCCTATGACTGAGCTGCTGTCTCGGTTCTTTTCTCTCTCTCTCTTGGCATTACAGATTCATTATTTGACGTCACCATCAAATAACAATAACAAAACGTGGTTATTTCTTAAAGGAACATTGACTAACATTTCCATCTGTGAACAATAATTAACATTCGTCTGTTGACGAAAGTGTCGAGCAAAGAACAAAACATATTCATGCTTTAAAGTTATTTCAATGATGTTGAATGAAATCTCATCTATGCAAAACTGTGCAATTCACCTTATGCATTCAATGTCGACATCAAGTAAACGGCCGATCTCTAGTTGTGATTTCCCATTTGTTCATTAGTCAAACTCATCACGAACTCTCTTTTTTCTCCGCTTGGAGGAAAAGCCGGTTTCGAAACTTCCTCCTTTCCCATTTTTTTCCTTCCGCGCGAAACGCAAAAAAGTTCAAATCTGCTGCTTAGATTGATGAAGAGCATTTTCCACCTTTCTTGGAGAGCCTTTTCGCTTCTCCTCCGCCGAGAAGTGGGCGGAATTGGCTGGAGCGTTGCAAAAATGCCATTTTTCGGCGTCGGCAGCAGGTTTTTGGCACAAGAGGTGCCAAAATGCGTCCGGGGTGAAATCACCATCATTTCGCTACGTAAGAAAAGTCGCCCAGAAAATTAGGAAGACCGTGAGCATTTTAAACAGTCCTTTCAATCCCGACAGCTTTGGCGGTTGTTGCAAGAGCGAGTGAAATTAGCAATAATTCTATACTTGGCAAATTGTCTGCTGCTTCACTGAGCGAAATCGCTAATTTGGGCAATGACAGAACCTGGCAGAAAAGATGACCGCGTTTGGCCAGCAAACTTGCAAAGGGTTGACCAGATTTGCTCTTTGCCCCGCTGCTGGGTACTCTTGGCCCGGCCGGACCTGGTCACGCGCACGAGCAGTGCAAGCTTTGGTGCCGAGACCGTCGTCCAGACGCACAAATTCGCGGACGTTGTTGCTCAGGTGCACGCTCAATCTAACAATAAAGACATGAGCCAATATTTTCTGCTGACTGAAGACCTCTTTCTGGTGGATTCTCAGCTTCCCAATGTGGACAACGTGACCAGGGGCATTGTTGGATCGACTGGAGCAATGTCTGGCCGAGTGTTCTCTTCATAAATGTCCATGACTTTGGTAGGAGTCGGTCTATGTGTGCCAACCTAAGCATTGTTATATCAGCGTGTGTCACATATTCGTGCTGAGGTCTCTTCTCCGACAACTGTTGGCCGGCACAGAATGGTGATTTCAACGCAGCAAAGAGCAATGGACTCCGCTTATAATGAAAATACAGTGGTGTCCTCTTATGGTGACGCCCTCAGGCAGAGCTGAAACTGTCAGTACACTATCTAAAAGTGCGTCTCAGCAGAGTTTGTATCGGGTGTCACTGCTGGAGGAGGCTACTGTACAGGCAGGATTGCCACAGCGGACTCCCCAGGGAAGACGGAGAGTCTGCTGCAGTAAGTAAGCTGTCGGTACCGGGTGTCAGTGTAGGCGGAGTAAGTTCACATCATTTTGGAGTTCCCAGTTTGAGCCACCCTGTACACGAATGTGGAGCACAAACTGTACAACTGCGAACCAAGAGAAAATGGCAAACAAGTTTTCTTTGGCGCTAAATTTTGCACCTCTGGGAAGGGAGAAACGAAAATCCAGAAGCTTCTTTTCTGTCGTCGAAGGTGTCAAGTTGGCATCTCGGCCGTGGGCGGATTTTCGGCCCCCAGACAAAATGTTGCCTGGTCCGGACGGATTCGTCCGGACGAGACGATCCTGAGCAGAGATAAACTGACTGACGAAACTCTGGCAACGCTTGAGGCCGGTGTCGCTGGGCTCGAGAGTCGATTCTTCGCAGAAGAGACCTGATACTTGGCACTGAGTTCAGCTGTCATCGCGAGTTCTCATTCTGAGCGGTTCCAAGGTCTGGCAGTGCAGCTCAGTGCAGTTGGGTATTTGCTGTGCATCACACTGTAATGAGTGTCTCTTCGTAGTCCGAGCAGTTTACTCGACTGACTACCTCGGCTCGGCAATGGGCCTGATAGGCCTCGTGCGGGTCAGAAGGTTGCATCCGTCGGGGTAGGCATATTTTGAGTCGACTTTTTGCCTAATTTTGAGGGAAAAGACGGCCAGGCCGAGACAGTGGTAGCGCTGTTTAGTGCTGCCGAGTCCCCATTTAACCTGGAAGCTGGCGCTCAGCGTTGTCTCGTCCCTACAGGGCTGCCCATAAAAAGAATTGGGTATCGAGAACCATCAATTCTCTTAAGAGCAGCAGCACCTTTAACAGCCCCGATTATCGCACCTGCCGATGCACGCACGGCCTACTTAGGTAGCGACCACAGGGTAGCGCAGGTTGAGCGACGTCACTTTTGGGCCGCCCTGTGGGTGCGTTGTTTTCGCTAAGGCTCTTGCTGCAGCCTCTGCTGTTGCCATCAGCAACACTCTTTGAAAAAGATAAAAAAATAGACAATTGTTGTGCTTTCAAAAAGTTAAAGGGCCTTGCTGAAGTGATTGTCAAAAAGTGATCACATAAAGAGTGACTCTAGTGATTCAGCATGACTTGTGATTCTCTTTAGTTAATGAGAAAGTACTAAAGGTACCTTTTCTTAAAAAAAAAAATACACACACTCAGGCCAGCCAAATTGAATCTCTGGCAACTGCAATTTGAATCTCCTTGAAATCAGACTCCACTTAGATTGACAAAAAATTTTTTTGCTTCGCCCTGTATCAGTAGCTTTGAGCTTTAGTTTCAACGAATTTTCTACATGTCGGAAAAGGCGGCTGCAAAATTAGGGCCTGTTGGAGGTCGAATTCTGCACGCTCTTGCACAGAAAAAGGAGAGAGAGAAAAAACCCATTTATCGCCTATCTATTACTACCCACACCCTTGGAGGTGCAAAACAAAATACCTGGCAGGAGAAAAAAAAAGAGCAAAAAATGGGCGCCCAAATAATGACTCATTTGCCTTGCCCAAGGCTCCGACGAACTGGCCGAAATGACCGCCTTCCTGTGTCATGGAAAGTAAAGCGGAAAGTTTAAGTGGGCAATTACGAACGGTCACGGTTGGGCCACTCAACGATAAAACGAGTCTGCCAGGATTTTTCTCTACTTTCTGTCCAATGAAGTCATGATCTGTTTGCCGGAAAACAGAGTCTGGGCAGGCGGGCAGAGCGCGTGTACTTCTGTGTGTACTTGTGTGTTCTTGACTCCATGCGTGTACTTGTGTGGTCCTAACTCCATGCGTGTACTTGTGTGTTCTTGACTCCATGCGTGTACTTGTGTGGTCCTAACTCCATG
>JAAUXU010071894.1_pt1 | contig 30128 bp, 29 predicted proteins | sample 7278151 | NCBI WGS metagenome assembly JAAUXU01 (sample SAMN14350113, study PRJNA611818) | marine sediment metagenome | isolation source: surface marine sediment (1.8m) | place: French Polynesia: Moorea | collected 2018-08 | reverse complement strand
TGCTGCTGGATTTGAATTCCGGAAGCAGGGATGACCTAGCTGATGCAGCTGATGCGGCAGTTGTGCCGGTGACCAGTCATGTGACCCCAGAAATGAACCCCAAAGTTCGCAACAATTTAAAGTAGACACGCTGTACATATTGTACTGCACGTATCAACCCTCCTCCTCCTTATTAACTACTCTGTAGTTAACTCACTAACCACACTGGTACTGGCATCTACCAGTGGCTGCAATTCTTCATTTCCTGCACATCCTCTCGTAGATTGGTGGTTTTTTATACTCATAAGCTCTTTTTTATTCAACTTTGTCGAAGAGTTATGGGTATAGATTTGTGTAGCTGATGAATTGGTATGGCCTAATGACTCTTAAATAGCCTGTAAGCCCACACTATGAAGTAATCAATGTTTGGCAAAGGCACGGCGTAATATGTGAGGGTTGTGTTGCTTGACTAAGGTTATCGGTGCCAAATATTTTTGATTCTCCGGCGAATAACCCGGGTCTATTTCCCCAGCAACCGAATTAATATCAGTTGAGAGTTTAGTAACAGCAGTAACCCCAAGGGCATTCGGAGATTCTCGTAAAGGACTTGACCAAAACAGTAGAGTCTCTTCATGTAGACCGAAGCGGATCGACCGCACTTCTTTGATCCAATGTAGCACCCCTGTCACGTAGCCATGAGGCGATGTCTCGAGCGAAAATGAGTTATCCAATGGAAGGTCAGCTCGTGGAGTCCTCTGATGCAGGTATGTCGCTGTTCCAGACTCACTGAGGCATTAGTAGAAGTTGAAAAGTTTCGTGACTGTCTTTGGCCCACGTTATCGGCCATGACACGCTTGAAAGCACCAGCGCACAGTGATCCCAAAAGGCTGATCATAGCGCAATTGATGATTGAAGCTTAGTGCATCTATGATGCTTCTCTGGGGGGCTTTATTTAATGCTCACTAACTGAGGAAAGTTCTTCAGTGTCAAGCACGGGATGTAGGATGATGCCGTAATATTATAGTTTCAACCCTACTTACAGAAAGAAAGAGTTAACCAAGTCATCATCCTACATCGTCTACAGCTAGAAATCGTCTGCCAGGACCTACAGCTTCCTGTACAGGTACAAAAGCTTCGTGCACAGGTACAAAAGCTTCATCTACACCTACAAAAGCTTTATGTTCCAGCTCTAAACAACTATCCCTAAACATCTGCTTGGTACACATCTTCTGCAACTTCAAGGAACATGAGGTGTCTCTGGCAGTGTTGAGGGGTAGTAGGAGCATCTTCAGGTGCATGTGTGCATTGCGTGGCAGTGTGTACCGATCAACAAATTATGAAAATGGCAATATTTTGACTGACTTTACATTGCGACATCCGGAAACTAAAGGAAGCACCTTTTTTCTCTGATTTGCAACACAGAAGGGATGAAGACCAATACATTTAAGGGTCATATTAAAATTGATCAGGTTATCCTCATGTATTTTTGGATACATGACAGAGCAATTTTTTCTCTTGAGGAATTGATTTCTTGGACCGCATGAATAGGAATAACAATAGGTATGTATCCTGGCCTCCAAAAGACATCCAATTCATCTTACAAGATAGCGATTGACACATTTTACAGGGGACCAAGTATCAGACAGCTATTCAATGTTGTCCATTGCACCATCTGGGACCACCGTGCAGCGTGCAGGTGAGACACAGAACTGTGCTGTTTCGGAGGCAGCGAACCAAAGTGTGGCAACAATGTCTTTGCGGTCAAGCCCTCGGAAAATAAAAATAAATGGCGGCAAACTAACCCCAAACTTAGTACATGCTCAGGTCGGCAGAAACATATTGTGCTTTGTGTACTTTTGGCAAAGGCACCACCCCGAGTCCACAGTCTGAGACATGACCGGGAGGGGAAGAAGAGGACGAGGAGGACTGCGTCACCAACCACAGGAACCTGGATGGCCTAATGGCCTCCATCAGACTCACCATAACCAACTTGGGCAGGCAGGTAGGAGGTCCTGACGGCCTTTTTGGATGTTGCGCTAAAAAGCGAATTGAGTCCTCTGGACACTTTGCATTAATTCCTGAATAGAATTTGAATCCTTTGTGGAGTTACTCTATGGAAAAGGCCGGTTTTGCTCGGGTTCTTAAGACCGAACTAAAATCCCAAAGCCAATCTGTGGGCAAAATCTGTGCACTTCTCTCGCAGGGTTGGCACTCCGACCGCTGGAATGATCGCCCACCAAGTTGCCGTCCATCGTCCAAGTTGCTGTCCACGCGCCCTGCACCCGACCCTCTCCGTGTTGTCCAAGTCCTCGAAGATGGTTTTTTCTAGGAAAGCTGAATGACCCAGGATCTGCTTGCTCACCCTCTTTTCTCTATTGCACGTCTTCTCCTCAGGGTTGCTAAATTGCATGGGTCCAGTCCTTTCTCCCACCCAATGTTTCATAACCTGGCAACACAGCTTCTTCATCTCTCTTCCTTCTCTCTTCTGCTGCTGCGATGTACTACATACTCAAAAATGCAGTAAATGCAACCTTGGACCTCGATTTCAGCCTCAAAACCGCCTTTAAATGCACATTCAACGCCTCTATCGTACGTACAGTCCGAGAAAAGTTGTGTCTGCTGATAAGTTTGCCGACAATCGGTTCATTGGTGGGAGCGCCAACCCCGCCACAGACGTACAGACGGACTGACAGACAAAGCGCCCTATATAGAGAGATAAGGCCTTTTCGGCTCTCCATATCTATCCGTTCGACCCTACTGTACATATGTGCGCGTGGTGCAGGCAAGCGGGGATAAAATCGCATACTGTAGTGCAATAACTCAGGTTCTACGGAGAGCAATGGTCAAGACTGGAGAAAGTTTGGCGGTCAAAATGGGGTGTTTCATTGAAGAAAGCTTACCATTAGGTCCACATGTGTCCCCTTTCAATTGAATCAGCCGTCCCAAAATACAGATGAATCTAGACTTAACGGATTTTGTCGTCTGACGGAAGAAGTTCTGCTACGAGTGAGAGATTTCTGGGTTATGTGTGAACAAAATAGCAAGCTGTGCAAATACCTCGAGACCTCGGGGTTGTCTACGCCACGACCTGGACAGCGTACACAAACCCGGCTAGCTTGGATTAGGTTGTTTAGTTCAAGTGGGGCTCACAGGATCCATTTTCCGTTTTGTTGAGATCCGCTATATCGAAATTCGACTGTAGAAGCAATCTAAGCGGAAAACCAATTGGGGTAGCGATTTATATATGTACATGCATGTACAAGGCAAGTTGGAAGTAGCTTCCTTTAAAAAATGATGAGTAGCTCTGTTGCTGAGGCGTCGGATACAGCAAACGATAACGGTAGACGATGCGGACAAATTAGATTTTCATGGACTTTGAAAAATGACTTTTATTTGTGTCTGTTGGACTCTCAGAGCATAGTTTTGCGTGAAACAGAGGACTTCATAGATTTTTTTTGTGTAAGCAGCATTTTTCCTAGAGAGAGGTCAGGGAGACTGAAGGAAAGAACTACTTTTAGGGGCAGTTAGCCCTGAAATTGGCAAAAATCTTTAAATAAAATATTTGGGAGTATTTTTGTAATGTCTTAGTCTTTGTAGTTACCTTTTTATTGAGAGTAGAGGTCGCCATAAGTTGCCATAAGGCAGAATAGGAAGAAATATTAAATAGCAAATATATGAACATTCTGAGATATTCCATTGGCTTGACTATGCTGGATAAAATCTCCATTAAATTATATGACATGTTAACCATTAGTGAATTTTGGCAAGTTATGACTGTGAAAATGAAGCCTTATTGAAGTTTCCTGTTGGAGTCATTTTTTATGAAGTGGCATCCCTGACACTATACCTGAAAGCAGCTGAAAACAACAGAACCAGGAACTAGGAGGGGCTTTTGTTCAGTTGCACAGCCACCATGGACTCCCTCATCAGAGTGCTCCTTCTGCCACAAGGAGGGGTACACAAAGAGGAGATGCCCCAAGAAGTTCCAGGGAGTGCTGAGGCATGATGATGCCCTGGTTGAGAGCTTCTTCATATAGAATTTTCTTGATAGTCATAGTTTTTCATGGGATTAAGCATGAAAATACAAGAATTTTCTCATTGGATCAATGAAGAGTAATAATCATTTATCCTCAATCAGAGTGTTTCAATATGTGAAGTGAGGAATGCATGACTTTGTCATTGGCTTATGAATAAAGCATTAGGTTAAAAGTCATAAAATTGTGGGACTTTCCATGAAACTGCTTGTGGAATTCAAGATGATAACTTTGACATCTGTCATCTGTCAAAAATGGTAAAAAAGTAAGAAAATTCCTTGACAATCTAATTTGACCAGGTCGCACTGCAATGGTTTTACCACTGTATACAGCTATATGGAGGTAGATGGAAAAATGTGATTCTCATCGTGCTATTCAGACAATTTTAAGCGAAAAAGTAGTAAACAACGAATAAGTCATCAAGCAAACCTTCCGTGAAATGGTGGAGGTTGGGAGACAAAGGTGTCAATCTGGTGCACTCATTGCCACTGCCACAGAGGATAAAGTGGAGCAGATGCCGGGCACTGACGTTTGCTAACATTGTTGCTTATGATGGACGACCATGTAAGAGCGCAATTAAGTCAATTAACACGATTTTTAGTCACTATGGAACAATTTTAATAAAAATATGCCTGCAATCAGCCTGGTGCAGTCATGGCAATATTATAACTGTACCTAATTTGAAGTGAACTGATGAACTTTTTAAGGTATCCCTTAATGCTGCCAACAGGCCCTGCCCATATTTCCTCTGATGGTGCTTCCCCTAGTACCTAGAGAGCAAAGGATGAGTTCAAGCTCCAGCAAAGCCTCTAGTGTCAAAACCTCAGGTTGAGATTTAAGCCTAGAATAGGTTCATAGAAATAAAGTTTTGAACCTTCACATTTCACACATTTTCTTCTTTTTTATGGATTCAAAGACATCCACAGGGTGTCAAAAGCTTCCATTTTAGCCTGAGTGACTGTCTTTAAAAGTGCTCAGAAGTGTTGTGTGAATGTACGTATCTCTTTTAAAGAAAACTTCGCGGCTCAGCAATCTAAAGCCTCTTATATTTAGAAAGTGTCGAGAATTCTCCCAATACTGTAGCCAGCGCCACTTTTGACCCACCCTGTTTGCCCACCAGCCTTCAGTCGGCAGGGCAACAGCTGAACGAGTGAGTGAAAAAAGGAACACCTCCGATGACATTGGCGGGGTATCGACGAAAACAAGTTGGGGAGGGGGAGAATAATTATAACCTGGGACGCGGAGAGACTCCTTTGGAACACGTGTGGATCGCATCGTCCTTGGAGCGCCGATTTGTATTCAGCGCCGCTCTCAAGAAATAAATCATATGTAAGCCATTTTGGGCCCCACTTAAATTTCCAGCAGTGTCTAAGATAGAGTAACTTATGGCCGAGCACAGTGAATCGCAGCCAATGGCAAGGAACACCTTGGCCATTGAGCCAGTCTTGCGTCCGACCGAGAATGAGGTGATTTAGACAATGACTCCCAAAACGTGCTGTCAATTCCATTTAATACCTCAAACTGTTTGGGGAAAAGTTAGGAGGAATTGACGCTCGTCTAAACTTTGGACGGGGCAGCTTGACAAGACCACTTCCGACACAATTTCTTCAAGAGTGTGGCCTTAATCAGTCCTGCCTCTGGCACGAACTTTTTGCTCGACTTAATTTTCGCTTGGGGAGAGAATCCTTGTGTTCTTCAGCCTGAACACGTAAAGGCTGTTGTTGCAAGATCATCTCGGCGACGACCACAAGCTGGCGTGGCACCTGAGCAGCCCCCAACCAATCATCCGAGTCAAAGTTGCTTCACACATGATCTGCCACAGGAGAACAACAGTGGCGACGGCCGAAAATTGCCTTCAACCGAGCTTCTGCTTTATCCGAGCCCGATTGTTTGCAAGTTATGAGTCATAACTTTTACCAGGGTTGCCAGGTAGTCGTATTTGTTTTCGTTACGATTCTGGGCATTGCATTTCTATTGCATCGAGGTAGACGTCGATCCTTCAAAATGGTTTTGCTCTTCTCAGATTTCGAGGGTTGATGTTGCTGTCCCTCGCCTCCTTTTGGGGTTGTTTCTATTGTGCGCTGAGGGGGTACAGGTAGCAATGAACTGGAACACAGTGGTTTCGTGCATTGGAGGAAAAAATAATTTTGGGTTGGGAAGCTTTTTCTTGAATTTCTTCTTAAATTATTGTCCTGCTAAGCTCATATCTTGTGTAAGATGTGATGTGTAAGATGTACGTGCACCACATATCAAGAGCTTGGGATGATTTGCCGTCCCATCAAAAAGTGCATCCGAAACCGCTGTGGTACTGGTCGCAGTAGCCGCTCAAACACAGATGTTTTTACATTGAATAGCGTTCAGATAACTTCGTAGTTCAAGCAAAATTAGCCATTTCTGCAAATTTAGAGAGATAGAGGATCAGTGCAGACAAACTATGTGTTGCTAGCATCCTCATATTGAGCATAATTGCAGTCGAATCTTTGCTCACATATGTTTCATAAGTTGGGCGAAATATTTTGCCTTTTACAGAATGACTGCTCAGGTAGGTGTCACGACCAAAGGAGACGGTATAAATTCTCCAACCGTGGCTGAATTCTGAGCATAGGTTGAAGCAAAAAATGTTTGTTCCACGACAAATTTGTCCCTTAAAGTTTTTAAATTTCCGGCTAGCCCATTCAGCCCATATTGTGAATTAAGATTCGTAATCCCCAAGAACTTTGACAATACTTGATTTCCGCCATGGCCAGAAGCAACAGCGCAAACTGCATGCAATGGCTGTTTTGCAAAGGTTTGATGATCAAAGTGAACCAATTTGACCAAATTTAATGTTTGAAGGTCGACTCAATTTTCTGTGTTCTCATCAGTTGGCAGCACACATAAGCATCATGTCCAGATTCAGGACTGTTGTCTCATTGTCACAAACAGACGTAACGTGACTTAAATCTGCTAAAAACACTATAATATATTTCCAAACACATTCTCAGCTTGAGGATATTACTCGGTTTATCAATACATTTGTTTCTGGCCGAAAATATCGTTCCACCGAGAATCGACTGCATACGGAAGTGTTTGAGCATCTCGTGTCTTCATCTTGAAGGAGCCACAGTCACTCAAAGAATTGCATTATTTCGGTCGACGCAGTACGGCACCGACAAAAAGATGTCCTTCGTGCTCCTGGTGTAGGCGCCCCCTTCGGCGTCCGACGACTCGACGTTCCCGCTTCGCTCAGACTCCTGCTGCTGTCCTCTGGCCACCGTGGCGTGATCGAGGTCCTTGGAGTCTCTGCTGGACGACTCCGACTTCAGCACGTTTTCCGAGCCGTAGTGCCAGAACACCTTGTTGGTCTGGGCGGCGTCGTTCTCGGAGGCCACGGACCAGCCGTCTTGGTGGAGCTCCGCGGACACCACCCTGAGGTTTTGCTGGTGCTGCTGGTGCTCCGCGCTAGGCGCAACGCGTTTGTTGCTGCCGCTGCTGTTGCCCCCGAAAGTTTCCTCCCGGTCGACCGACAGGTCCGGGGGGTTTGAGTCCGAGTCCGACTGAAGGATCGGGTGCTGCTTCTTGAGCCTGCTCCTCAGACTGCCCATGCGCTGCGTGCTGCTGCAGGAGAAGTAGGGAGTGGACAGCAGGTACGTGGATGGGGGCACCACGAAAGAAGACTTTGTAGAATCCGTAGAGTCAACCGAATAAGGGCTGAGCTGAAATGGAAGATTATCATAGTATTCAACGTAGCGTCAACAGACGCTCCTGCTGCTTAAAGTAGAGTTTCCAAATACACCTCTAAGACGAAACTAAGGATCATTGGATGCAAGAATCTCTAAATAAACATCATGCGCAAAAGCCAACTGTGTATAGAAAATGCTGTGCATCTCCATGTTTCAGCTTCATATGAAGCAATATTGGTGTGGAGCTGATCTTGTCTTGACCGTGACAAGCAGGACCTGTCCATGACAGCAGGCAAAGACTAAGTCACTGCGAGACTGCACAGGTGCCAGAGATGTGGGCGTCAGAGGTTGCGGAGAATACTAGTGTAGCATTTTTTATGTAGCTCATACATGAGAAGTTGACTCTCTCAAAATGAGGCAGTTGCACTGACCCCCTAAAAGCCTACTCTTGAACAATGCTTGTTAGGCAAGTCACCTAAAAACTAATGTGAATCTCCACTTTAGGCTGCTTCTGCTCGACCGTTCTTTTCACATCGCAGTGCCTGTAAAACGAACCTGACAACCGCCGTCGGATCAGCTTCAGCTACTCTTCTTAAAAGCACTTACAAATGACGATATGCTTCGAAGAGAACCCCCTCTACGAGTTAAGCCTGAGGTCTCTCCTTACTGCTGAAGTTGATCCTGATGCTGTCGTACACATTTCATCAATGCTACCAGTAGTTGAAGGAGCTGACGACAGTTCGAAGCTAATTCTTGCGGACCCAGCATGAGGATCATTTCCTGCTACAGCTCTGCTTTCCCTCACAACGACAGAAGAGACACGTCCGTTATGCTAGTCGAAGTGGCTTTGGACAAATTCCCAAAGTACTAAATTTCGTTGTGCTATCAGCAGTCGAGCCACTTACTCTGACATCCCCCCCCCGCATTGAGTCAATGCCAAAGTGCCTGGTGACACTTGCGAGAATAACTGCTCCATCCTACCTGCGTAAGGTTACGTATTGTAATCTATAAAAGCTCGAGTAGTCGAGTCGAGTAGGCGGAAGGAAGTACCTTGGCACTTAAGCAGGTGTGTTCGGTTAAACACATATGCACTTTTGCCCCTCAAAAGGGAAGTTATATCAATTGAAGTGCCAATTTATTTGTGCAAAAACATGCACAGTTGCGTTGTTACTAATTCTGATAATAAATATTGCTTTAGACAAAAACACTCTAGACTTAGTGCTTTGTAAGTTGTAACGATTCCTCCTAGTTTGCTTGCAACATACAACTTGGATTTTCAGGGTAATTCCCAGGTATTGATTCGAGATACCAGGAATGGCGCTCGAGTAAGACCCTCCTGATGGACCCAACATCCAATTTGGCTGAGCAATGGCCGAAAACGGAATCTGCCACGTCTTTTTGACTCTCCGGTTGGGCCGGCACGACAGTTACACCGGCAGTTTTACCCATGGAGAGTGCTGCTATCTGCGGTTGCCACTGTGTTCAGAAGTGATAGGTACAAGGATCGATTTCTCTAGTCCCAAACTTATCCTTAGACCCGGTTTCATTTGCACTCGAATTTTCAATTCAAACTCGAGTGAGGACCGATCCAGGGACAACCAAATTGACTGGTAAGACCTCGTACTCATTGTCGACAAGGCCGTCAAAAACATCTTTTCTATTACTTTTCAAGACTTTTGATGCTTATACTGACATCATCACTGCGTAAAGAAATTTGCAACTGCTCCAGTCATCCCTCTTCGCACCAACATTTTCTTCAAATCGCTTTGAGCAATGAGGTTGAAGGAAAGAAATACTTTCACAGCAACAGCCAAAATTATGGCCACAAAGGAGAAAGAAGGAGTGTAGTGAACTATTAATGTGAAAACTAAATGTAGTGAACTAATGTGAAAAATTGTGCTATATAAGAACAAAAGTGCATGTCACTTCCTTTTTAGGGGGGCATGAGGATTTTATATTGGGTCGAACATCTTGTACCTCAGTTCAGTCAAGAGATATGATCCTACAAAGTCCACTGAGTGGCCATCACAAAGTGAGCTCATTTCTGCCCATCTTGGCTTTAACCTTGCACCCACATTTTGAAGATATGAGTTCTCCTACAGCAGCAGGTCAAATCAGCTCGGTTTTGCGACAGATACTTAGCTTTCCGTGAAGGGTCAAACCACTTTTGTCGATCAAGTCAGTCAAAAGTTATGGCCTGACAAAGTTGACAAAACTGGGAGAAAAAAATTGCTTGTTATGCGAGCAGTTGTACAGAAAAGGGTCCAGCTACGTAGCCTTCACAGAAAAGCTTGGAGCGAAAATCATATTAGTCATATTTTGGTGAAATCTCTTGGGGAGAGCAAAAAATATTTCTCCAAATAGATGAAACTGATAGAAATGGATGCTGAGGAATGAGTCACGGGGGTCATTGGGGCACAAAGTGAAAAGGTCTTTTTTATTTGGTTGTATGTCATTCTCTACCTTTAACTTTTTGGTGAATCATGTTCAAACCTTTCCGAACAACTGCTGTTTTCTTCATGTCAGCCGATTTTTGACACAAGGCATGTCAAAAGCACTGAGAGTGACGTCTGCGGTTCCTCAATAAAAAAATACAGCTGTAGGAAATGTTCAGGTCTTCGAAGAGGATGAAACCGATTCATCTGTGGCACAAAGAAATCGTCTCACATAAATAATTGATCATTGACACATTGATCTCGTTCCCAAAGTTGCTCACAAGGTTAAATGTTCTCCTTGATCAAGGTTTCATGCATCACAGGACACATCTGTCAAAGGGTTCGAGGTTGACCCTGCATTGAAAGTCAGTTGTCATCATGAAAATAGCAGTTGTTCGGTTTAAAAGTGATTGACCAGAAATCACTGCTACAGGTTTTCACGTACGTGAAGACAAAGATTAGTAGTTTATGTCTGAATGACCCTCATAGCTTGTTTCCATGCACCAATCCCATTGTATGGAATTCCCATTTTGGCACGTACAAAGTACCCGACTCTGTCACGAGGTAGTATTCACTGAAACCGGGGTAAGTACAAAGCACTTTGTACGGTCGTACTTAGCACTATGAAATGCTTGATGTGACTGACAAATGTCATATGTCACACGTAAGTGAACAGCTGAGTTACGTGCATTAATAAGTCATGAACCCTTTTGTCCCACTGACATTCACAGACGCGAGAGTACGATAAGTTACGTACGTCTATGCATAAATCATCGACCACTAGAATCATGGATGAACAGTGAAGCCACAACGTGGAACAAATTTTACACATTCGGCGTCACCATTTCCTCGTCAAGTGTGCAAAATTCCCGGACAACTGTGTCTGCTTGGCACGTTCAGCGCTCATATGTAGGAAAAGCAATGTTGACGAACCTTTCTTCTGGTGTGATCTGGATCACTCCTTCTTTGATGTGGCACGCCTATGGCACCCCCACAGCCCGGGCTATTGTTCCCAACGCCTCCTCCGCCATTACCAGGGCCGCCCAAGCTGCCAGTCCCTATGGCCGCGGCGGCGGCGGCCGCCGCAGCCGCGCTCTGCCCTGACGGCTGCTTCTTGCACATCCTCTTGTAGAAGGTCGTGGTGAGCGGGATGGTGTTCTCTACCTCTGACGTCTGCCTCCGCATTTGAGCCGAGGAATACTGGCGGCGACTCAGGAAGTGGACCGCGGCAGCTGCAGCGGCCGTCGATGACGGCTGCGGAGACTGAGCCGCAGCCGCAGCCGCCGCGGCCACCGCCGACGGCCCGATGACATGGTCGTAAGGGTGAAAGGGACTGCGGCATGGACCTCCACGTCAGTAGGAACAGCCTGACGTATCTCTATCACGCCCATGACTTACCTGAACGGCCTGAAGTGCATCCTCGTCGGGCTGAGAGCTGCAGAGTCGAAGGATGCGGCGGCCACAGGAGAAACAGCCATGTACGAGGAAGGACGCTGCGCTGTCGAGGGGCCGGATATGGTAGAACTTTGGCGGAGAATCTAAGCGAGGAAGACTTTGCATAAATCTCTGATCTTTGGTCAACTTTCCCAGCTCACGTTCATAAACGCCCTCCGGGAAGTTTCCACCATCCTGGCCCTCGCCACGAGCGTCGCGGGAGTGATCTCGGAGACATGGTCACAGGGAGACGGAGAGGTAGGAGAAGGCGTGCCTGTCGAGTTGGACGCATTGTGGTGCCCGCCCCGGAGGTTCGTCGGGGGTGGTTGCAAAAATTGGGTGGACTCTGCAGCAACAAGGGAAGAAAATGCTGTATGTACGCGCGTACCTGGGTGACGGGTGTAGCAAAACGTCTTGCCCCATCAACATACAGGCCGAAGCAGCCTGGATTTTTACATTTTTCTTTCCTCCGTTTTGTCAGCATTTAGCAAGGCATCCAAGATAATCCAACTTTTGGGCAACCCTGACTCTGGGACACAGAAACGAAGCAAATGTGAAAGACATTTTAGCTGGTGGGACTTGATCATTGGGATCAATGATATGGCACCCTGCACATAACTGCCAGCTGCTCATACATGTACCTCTTTCTGCAAACTCGAGCCAGTGGTAGGTATCCATCAGTAACCAGGTACCCATCAATACCCAAGCACTAATAAATACCCAGGTAATGGCCCCTCCTACCTACAACTCACAGCAATACAAATTCCACTACTTTCCCAACACCTACACATGCTTACAAGGTAAGCAGACGCTTTAGCACCGGACTCGATCCCTTCGTAAGCGACTGCTAAAATGGAGAAGGAAAGTGCATCATCTGTCTGCTTTCTCTGAAGGTGGAGAAGACGCACTCCATTCAGCGCAGTTCATGCAGTGCGTACGTCCAGACGTGCATACTCGAGGTATAGATTGGAACAGAACAGAATAGAGAAGATTAGAACGAATCGGATCAGAACGGAACTAAATAGAATAGGGTAAATCAGAACGGAGCGGATCAGAAGGAAACGGAGCGGGGCGGAGTAGCAAGCAGGAGTGGCAATTCATTGCTGTGGTTGCCGGGCTCCCAAAATGTGAAGGCCTTCTTCTTCCATTAAAAATGTACATATCGAATTGGCATTTATCTTATGCGGAGGCTACGTCAGACTCTGGGTCTCTCCAGCAAAAGAAGGAAAATTCATCAATCAGAAATTCAAAACTCAATATCGATTACGTCAGTCCTGAACAAACCGATTCCCGCTCATCCTCGAAAATGAAAACTCGGATAAAAGTAACAAAGCCCCGGGCGTTCATAGACGGGTTTCTCATTTCCCTGGAGGTCATCTTGACCATACAACTTATGTTTAGTCGGTCCTACCGGCGAGATCAGGGTGGGGAGTGGAGAAAAAAGGCAATACCCATACGTTCAGATCACAAGTAAGAACGCTTGTGCGGAGTCAGCTGTTCCACTACAGCGTGTCCGCTGTGTCACTGGAGTCATTCTGCCTCGTACTCGTGGGGTGCGCGCACAGTGTATCAAGAAAAAAAGAGCTGAGTCAGCCTTTTTCATCTTGTAACATGCTTGGGGAGCAGAGTGATGAGCAGCGGCTCTGATGAACAACGAATATCTGACAGCTGTCCGGTATGACCTAGTCCTCATCCAACCTTTTCCAGATTTGTCGTCACATTCAACAGTCAAGTTACTGCAGGGCCAACCGAAACTTTTGCTGAACAGTCTGTGCACGCCAGAAGTTTGACATGACTATGACACTCCGTGTTGGTCACCAACCAGTGATATCGCACTGGATGCTGGTCATGTCCAGCCATGGCCGCGGCAGAACTTTACGGTTGGTCAAACGTTGGTCACCAAACTTTCAGGCTATCCTGCTATAAACGGACTCTGGAATTTGGAATAAACATGAAGGAGAAAGGGCCACATGAAGTTGATTTTTGGGGACACAGAACAATTTGTCAAAGAGACACCATTCATATTATTATTCGCTGATTTGCTTACAAAAATTTTTGACGTCAAAGGAACTGACAAAAAAAATTGAAAGTTTTTGCTGCGGATTCTATTGCATCCTGGATTAACTGCTGGAGCAGATCAGCGTTGTTGGGTTCTTTGCTGATGAAAAAAAGTACTGCAACTTTCTTACTAAGAAGGGGGTTTGTTTGGGTTCTAGAGAAATTGATGCATACGTCTAATGCTGATATCTGGTGATGCATATATTTTCAATGCGCGTCAGCATTGAACTATAAAAGACAATCTAATGTTGGATCATTACGCAGTGCAAGGTGTTTCAAAATGAGTGACAAAATGTGTAGACCTTTTCATTCTACCTCAACTGCTGGAAACTCCGTCGGTTTCTGTCCTGTTTTGAGGAGAGTAGCACCTAAGATCTGAATATCTCGTACAACAAATACTTCTTAGCATCACAGTGCCTGCTACATTTCAACAACTAAATAAGACTGGTGAAAAGTAGCATGTTTTTGCCAATGACGATTCTTTACGTACGTACGTACGTACGTACGTCTGCAAAGAAACTGCGAGAAAAACATTTTCAGTATTAACTGTACTCGTCAGTCATCCACCCTAGGGGAGTTTGCAGCCTTTTACGCACAGTTTGTAGGCTTATGACGCGATTCTGCCGATTTTGGAGGCTGGAGGAAACTCGTGTCTTGAGGATGGAGAAACGGCAAAGAGCTTGAAAAAACAGATTTGGCTCAGCTTGGATGGAGAATCCTTTTTTCTACCTCGAATGCATGGGTCATCCTACTTGGTCTACCTGGCCCAGCAAGGCGACCGGCCCAGTGGTTACTCCGGTCACTGCCACTGGTGAAAGACAAGTGACTATAAAGACCAGGGTTGCCAGATTTTTGTCATCTTAAAAAGCCAAACTGCCTGCACGAAGAGGCCAAACAGGGACCAAGCCAAATCTGCAGCTCATTTAGTGACAGCTGTGCTTGAAATTAAGACAAATGCTCAATAGACTTGACGAGATCCGAAGCAAAATTATGTCCAATAAAGCCAAATTGGCAGCCCTGACAAAGACTGCTTCGCTCCCACCCGCCTGCTCGAGAAAAATCATCGTTTCTCCTTCATGTGGGCTTTGCAGCTCACTGGCTTTGCAGAGGACAGAAGGCTTCTCCACTTTATCTGGACCAGTGGGTCTGGACTCTGGCGACGATCACCAAGGAACTGCTTATACCAATGTGTACCTTACATATTCTCAGCTAAGCACCAAATCAGCTTAGACTGTTTCTAAGGAAAGGCAAAAGAAAGAGCTTCTATGAAACAAAAAGGTCAGCTGACGCGTGAGACGCTAAAACGGCTTAGCGGATCAGTCTATATAGTTACTTGTCTATGCCTCAGGCATGCATGCGTTGTACGCTGAAAAAATATTGGTTATTTCGTAGGCATGCGAAATTATTTCTGGCTCCTTCAAAAAAAAAAAACCCTCCCCGAAAGCTCAGCCCAGCTTGAGGCTCGAAAGGTCAAAGCTCGAAGGACCTCGGGCTCGAAATTTGGGCAGCTCGATCCACCTCTGTCAGAGAAGCAGCAGTTGTAAGGGTTCTACAACATTTATACAGCAAATTGTTTTTTCTTCCTACTGCATGCAAACTGTTGACCTCGCCTAAACGTTATTAGCATACACGGACCAAACAGTCATAAGTAGGGCTAGATATTCGTGGCCATTTTGTCCTCGACTGCTTATACGATTCAGTGCATAGGAAGTCATGGAGAAGACCTCTGTTCATGGCGGTCGCATTCAGTGATGCCGAAGAGATCTTACTTAGTTACGCATTGCTAAACAGAGTGACCATTTCGAGCACTTAGCGAAATAAAAGGATCAGCATTTCCATCCACCAAATGTCATCGTTCACTTGAAAAAAAGAACACGCACAGAAACAAGTGGAGCAGCAGAAGTGAGCGAAGGTGCTTTTTGCCACCCATTCTGAAACACCCTGTACACGTCGAAAGTCACAGACGTGTTGCGCAAGGTCTTCCGTATCCCCGTGGCCCTGCCAGGCGGCCGCAGCCGCCGCCCGCTGCTACGTACCATGAGGTCCACAAGGACTAGTACGAGTACGACTAACAATAATCTGTCTCTCCTCCTCATATCCTTCATTGGAGCGGGAAGCATTCGATCGATGTGGCGAGCGCAGACGTCAGAAGAACTTAGATGGTACCGCGCACGTCATTGTGCGGTAGCCGCATGTGTGACGACGCCACATACGTACGTGTATGCGCTGGATGCTGTAATATAATATTGATGCACGTACTACATACGGACGTACGCACTGGAGGTATAGATGTAGGCGAGGGAACGGCTCGGCGCAGGCGGGCAGGCAGGCCCAACACTGGGCCTTTATCTCCGTGGAAAAAGTTGGCGTGAAGAAGAATGTATCATATGTTGTGCCAACGAACGAGTGCTCTGAACGACTACGCAAGACTTCCTCAGCTGCAGTTGACGACAGATTAGGCCTAGTATCTGGGGTAAGATAACGAGTCTGGAAGGTGTCAGAGGTTGCCAAGCTTTTTATGTGGTGATGCCACAGATTTGGGATTTTTCAACATCTACAGATGGCCCAGTTGACACCGGATGCAGGTGCAGATATGATGTGCAAAATGTGCAAACGCTGCACCCACGCAGCGTTGGCAGGCACGAGTAAGTCGTTAGAAGCAGCGGCGTTTCAGTCGCTTCATCACTCAGAGCCTTGCGATGTGGTGGATAAGAGGATATCAGGACTCTTACAGAGCCGCTCAGATATTCATAGAAGGGACCTACTTGGGCTTTAATTTGGCTCGAGCTGACTGTATTCATTTACTGGACACGACAATGCGAATGTCAAGATACCGGCGAAAATGTAGATATCAGAATCTCGGCAGATGTGTACGGCATCTTTAGTTATATTGCCCAGGGAAATTTCGATTACTCCTTCAACGGCAACATTTTGGCAAGAGATTCAGGATTTGGCTAACTGAATTTTCGGATCGTCTTTTGTAAGGACAAAACAAAAGATCTAAGTCTTAAACATAGTCATCATACTCAAACAGGAATGTCCGCTGATATCACGCACCATGTGCATCAGTTATATTGTAATAAAGTAACAAAACTCTAAGTTCAAGACTTCATTGTGTGTTCAGTTTAAATTCACATTTGTAAAGTCACCTTTGGCACTTTCTGTATGTCGTAAGCGTCTCGTACGACGAGAGTTTATAAGTCGAGTTTCACCGAACTCGAATAATTCAAGTTTCATCCCGAACTCAAATTTAACTTTTTGGCATTCGAATCAGAATTGTGAAATTGCACTTCTTTCTTTTTCCCTCGGATTCTCACTACTTTTAAGCGCTTTAAAGAAAAAGAAGTTGAAAAAGTCAATGTTGAAACAGCTGTGAGACTCTTGCACAAGCATAATGTTGGGTTAGGTAGTCAAAGACCATTTTGTCACGAACCAGAACAATATTTAGAGCTGAAGGGAATAAAGGATCAGACTGTGCTATGTCCGGGTTATAATTGTTCGTCGAATCTGTTCAGGTTATGACACATTTTGGCACCCGGTACTGATTTTCTTGCACAAGTCGACTTTCTCCACTGAAGCTCTTCGAAAAAAAGTCCTTTTTTCAGCTGATCCACGTTTTTCCACCGACTTTTCCGACATGGCCTTCCAACTCCTCCTCATGTGGCAAAAATTAACATTCTGTGTCTGAATTCTTGGGAAATGACTACAGCAAATAGACTGTGAAAATAGTGTATTAGCTCAAGAAATTTACATGTTTGACGAGGAACAAGGAGTTATTCTCACTCTGATCCTCTGGTGAGAAAAACTTTGCTCATTTTTCGTCAGACAAATAGTCTTTCTCTTACGCATCCACTTTTTGACCCCGTCAAAAATGCTTAGAAAAAAGAGAACGAGTTTCTTAGAGCTTGTGTTATAAGGATCAATTTTTAAACACTGTCTGCAACACCTGAGTTAAAGGCGCACTGACACAGTTGACGCACGCAAGGAATCTGCACCCTTTGTGTCGTGAGTCAGTATAGAAAACGTGCTAAATTATGCATCAACAGCTGAGTTGGCCAACGCAAAGGAGAATTGTAAAAGGTCACGTTTTTGCTGCTACCGGAAAACGTCCCTCGAGTATCAGGTGAATCTCAGGGAAAGACGACACAGATTTTGTGTCCCCTACACGAGAATCAATGAGACTCCCTGCGTCTTAAAGAGGTTCTGCCCGCCGAGAAGATAAGACATAATTCCATATGAATATGAAATAATCAGTGCAGGCAATGATCCATCTGCACTGCTGTTGTTGTCACTGATTCAAGACTAAGCTTAGATTACTCTGTCGCACTATTGAGCCCCCAAGAAATGTCAATAAAATTGGGAAGAACAATCTATCTGCTCATGATGTCTTAAATAATAGACTAATCAACCCAGTACTGACTTGCGGTTTGTGTTCCTTTTAACTGACTCTTTAAATCTATTATCTATTAGCGTTGACGAGTCAGTGTGTGCGTCAGAGGACTAAGTCGGTTTTTTTTTCGTCAGTCGTGGATTAAGTAATCAATAACTTAAAACTTTCGAAGGGACACCACGAGTACTGCAAAAACCATGAATAAATGTTAGCAGCAACCCAAGGAAAGAGACCTCTGACTACTTAAACTCGTGAGTCTTGCATGGACTCTGTGGCTCTTTTGTCTTTGAGGAGATGACAAAAAGTATTACAGTGAAACCCGGGTATAATGACATCCGGATATGGTGACATCCCGCCGATAGTGACAAACTACAGAAGAACCATTTTTTTTATAGGATTGCCACCCGGTTAGTGTGACAATTTCACTTCGACCAAACTGTGTCACTATATCCGGGTTTCACTGTAGCACCTACTACAAGGATTAAGGTGCTATTGTGCAGTGATGACTCGTCTTGGTCGTCGACTGGCAACTCCTCACTGTTTGTGACACATCTTAGACACAACTGTGTTATTTCTGTTACAGCAGGGCTACAAGTCTGTTGTTATAATCAGCTATGTTGTTATTCTGTTAAGACAGCTGGCTGGAAGGGATCTGCTTACCAGCTCTCTCCATTTTGTCGGTTCGCTGCTGCAACTCGTCCGCTTGGACTTGCAGATCGCCCTTCTCGTCGACCGTGTCTTCACCGTCTATGCCGTCTGCACTGCGGGACCCGTCGACGGCTTCCCCGCCGTCGCGGTCGTCGTAGTCGCCGACGCCGTTGCTGCTGTCCGCGTCTCCGACGACGATGCGAGGCCTCTGCTGACACAAGACGCTCTCTGCGCTCCGACTCTTCCGCAGCCCGTTATAGCTGTAGCGGTCGTATTGGTAGAACTGGTGGCTACCGGCTGAGGCGGCGGTGGCCGAGGCCATCAACTCGTCGAAGGTCAACGCTTTGCGGCACAGGTGGAACTGAAACACGGAGGAAGGGTAGTAGTGATGAACAGGCAAAAAACGTCGATGAAAAGAATATTAATCCGGAGGTCTTTGAGAAAGCAAGGTTAATCACGCAATTGCTTCGGTCGAGTCACCTTTGCCAAAAGGTTGAAGGCTAAATTTGCAGGTCTCATTGCGAAATACCGGAGAGCACAGCTATATCGAAGCCTCTCTCCCTTGATCGCTTGATTACATCAATCAGTCTTCCTTGGGGTCTAACAATGAGGGGCTTCCTGCTTTCCTTGCCAAGAGATCTCATTGTCCTCTGGGTCCGCCATTGGCACTGAGCATCAGAAGGAAGGATCAAGTGTGACCAGGTTGTCCCTTGTGTCAGACCCTCAGAGGCCTCGAAGGCCTAATGTTCTGTGTGTCTTTCCAGTGCATGCATAGGCCTGACACTGGTTCCAGCATATTTAGCTCCCCCGTCTCTGCTTCAACTGCTACAAGCGCGGATGAAGCGTGTACTACGGCAGCAAGATTAACGTCGGCGGCAGTAACGGCTCTGCTACACTAATTTTAAGTTAGACTTGCAAAATGCTGATTTATTTATTATTTTATGAACACATTAAAGAGAAAATCTGGGGTTGAGCTGAGTACTGAAAGTTCCCTTCATTTGACAGCAAGTACTGCAAGCACTTAAAGGAATGACAGCAAATGGAGGAGAAAGAGGAGATTCAAAACTTCGCTGGCACGAACTTTCTGAAGTGACCTAAAAATGAGTATGATTTAACAGACATATTAAATGTCAGTGCTTTCTTTCACGAGTATCGACCTCTCTGTCTATACTCGGCGCTTACGTCACTCAATAACGAGAGTGATTCGTGTCTTGCGATCTCCTCCATTTCATCCCAGAAGCAACATTTCGATTTTCGAGGGACTTTTGTGACTTCTTCACTGTGCCAAGATTTATCCTCAAACTTGAGTGATCGATACTGGAGGCAACGGAATCCCCCATCCATTGGTGATAGCATAAACCCACATGATGCAAGAATAATATAATTACAAGTCTGTTTAAATACAAAAAACTCAGGGGATAAATTAATCTGTGCAGCAAAATTACATGGTGTGCAGTACCAATGCTCGCTATGCTGTAAAATTGCTCACTGTACTGTAAAAGGCGGGGATGACGCCCATTGCACAGTAAATTGACTTACTGTGCGGTTGACTAGCAAGTACACTCTTCGTTCCCAAAACTGATCTGAGCAGCATTTGAGAACCAGGGTCAAAAACCTCCTCCTCCAGCTGAGCAACTTTTTTGCTCAGCACCGCCGCAAGGAGCATCACCCCTGGTCCATCACCCCTCTCAGAATCCAAGTTTCTGAGCTGGTGCCAAGAACGGGAAGCCCTCCCAGATGATCCTTTGAGCCCATTTTGCATCTCCTTTTCTGGCTGATGCTGCCAATCAATGCCCGAGGATTCTCATATCTATGCAGGGCCTCCTAGAGCAGGCACAGAAGTCTGATCGTCTATGTGCCGACTTCACGGATAAAATCAATTTATATCGCTACCCCATCATTGTTCTAGGGACATCTGACAGGGATTGAGATACAAATCCTATGGCAATTGGTGCTTGCAGTGGAGAGTCTACTGAAGACTGGCAGTGGGCCTTCAGAGCTCTCGGGTCACGTGTCCTGCTTGCCACGGGCAACATTTACAAACCCCGCTTTCTTATGCATTTGGCAAACAAGAATTATGGCTCATGTGCTTTTTCCATGTGCAGCAGAACCTCAAGTCTCAAGTGGTCTTCCTTCCCTCTCATTGTCACCACATCCTCAGCCCCATTGAGCAGCTTCAGATCTCACCCAGCCTAGTCCACTACAATTGAGGCCTCCAACTGTTTCGTGAGCATTGGACTGGATCTGCTTCTGAAGAGCCTCCAGCTCAAGATTTCATGAACTATTTCTTTGACACTTGGGTTGGTCAGGACCTCTGTTGGCATGAAGGGACAGGAAAACTTCCATCAATAATAATGGAATTGAAAGCATCAACTCCATCCTCAAGAGCCACTATTCTTTCTGGAATAGATTGCCTATGTTGGAGTTCTTGGATCTGCTTCTCCATGATTCCAAGGACTGGGCTTGTGAGAGATGTGGCCTTGGCCTAGATCCTTCTAATGGCTTCTATGATTGTCCCAGCCTTAACACAAGACTCTGGACTGATGCCCTGGAGTGGGCCTGTCAGAACGTACCGATGTTCTCAGACAAGGATGAGCCACGACATCTTTATGCCAAGTCAATTAAATCTACCCCTGATTTTATCTGTTGGTGCTGGTCTGAACACCTTCTGTAGCCTTCAAGGAGGTCTTAAGTGCAATGATTAGGAACAATTTTGTCAATGGACTCAGCAGTTTTGGGTGGCTAAGGTTGGGGAACCCTCGACAGAGATAACATGTACATGTCCTATTTACCTAAAAATGAAAATACATCTGCCATCGCTCCATTGGGGTGTGCTCCATCTGCTGTGGGCTTTGTCCTGCATCATCATCAGCAAATGTCAAGACTTTTGAAGTGAAAAGAAAGTGAGGTTGCCCTGCCAAAGCTCATCCTGCCCTCACTGTTCAGTGAAAATTTAGTTTAAGGCAGCACATGTCTTACATTGTATTTTACTGTTAGTGAAGGTTTTGTGGTGTAGGAAATCTTTGTGTACGCCAAGTGATTTTACTGCACGAGAAAATGTATCCTTATCTTACCATACAGTGAGTAATTTTACTGCAAAGCAAGCACTGGTACTGCACACCAAGTTATTTTGCGGCACGCATAAATACACCCCAAAAACTAAATAAGGCGGTTCGAAAATGATTGTTCTTTCTGCATGCATCTGAACGTTTTCTGTCCCGAAGTACGAAATGTCCGCTCAATACTGTGCTACAATTCACTGTAATGTATTAGCCAACGTAGAACTACACTGAAGAGACAAAAGTCCTTCAAATGAAAACTTTCCACGTACTATGGATGACTGCACCTTCCGTCGTGGAACGTTATTCTACGAGTAGCTGGCTGCACTCTGAAACAAAAAGTCTTGTGGTATTCATGTCTCAGTCTGTTTACTCCTCTTTTAACGTATTAACCCTACTTAGATGAAAAAATCTGGGGGACGGAGGTGGGGGAAATAAGGACGGAGGCAGATTTGCACTTATTCTAAAGGGGGCCTCGCTCATAACATTTCATGCCGGCTAATGGAGGTGAAACTTTGCCGCTCTCAAATTTCGGCCTTACGCTGAAACGACACGAGCTCCTTCCACAGGGACATTTTCACAATATTGTGGATCAGCTGCACTCTCTGGGACTGATGGAGGCCAGACTGGAGAGGCCAATGCACGAGACTCACTGCGACCCGAGGTCAGACAGCGTGCGTGGCCGGAGAAAAGTAGCGAGCCAAGCTGAGTGTCTTGAGGCTCTGAGGTCTCAAGCCAAGCCCAGGCTCAACATTGTTGAAGTTTCAGCCTTCGTGAAAGCAGTTTTTTTGGCACTTGACAACGTGACCTTTTCTCTGCATTTGTTGAGCAACGCTCTGGGTTTCGTCCACAATGTCTCCCTTAAAACCAGGAAGTGCACAAAGGTCTCCATCCGCAGGCTGTTGCACGCGGCTGCACAATCTTGTGCAAGGATCCGTCCACAAGATTCCGCTATTGTGCAAAGAGGACTTGTGGACGGATGAGTTTCCCACTGAGTCTGCTAGTAACATGCAAAGATACTCAGTGCTAATGCGCAAAAGTCGCAGCGGACGTACTTAGTCTTTGAAGAAGCGTTCTGTCGCTTTCCCTACTCAAATATGATGAGCCTGTCCCTCATAGGCAACAGACTGACGACGAAGACTTCTTCCTGAACAATTTTAGGAAACGTCCTATGAGGGCTGCCAGGCTTGCAGCCTCAATCTACACAAAGTTCAGGCAGACAAAAACAACAGTGTTTGCTCGTACAGTCAAGCCTGTGCACCTTGCAAGGCACTGTTTCGAGTGCCACTACGAATCCTCTCTTTCGTACTTGTACTGCACTGCACAGGTTGTCTCAGCTGCGTCACAACACTTCGTCTTTTCATCTTTAAAACTTAAAGTTTATTTGGTATGAACTTACAGACGAGAATATGGAAACCTGTTTTTGTGACGGTATCAAAGAGAAGACTCGAGGCCGCTCAGGATGAATCAGGTGGAGATGTTGTGCGTGCGCAAGAAGTCGCCTAAGTTCCCCAGCGTCAACGACAAGTACAGAACACATTGGTGGAGGCTTACGCGCAATAAAAATAATGGCAATGCACTGTGGTTTTTGGAGGAGGTTTTCAAAATCGATTTGTGAACAATGTCCTCTAGCTCTATACCTGTCATTTACGTATCACATTATGCCGCACCACTTCACACATCACAACTGGATGCGTTGACCATCACCATCAAAGTAGAGGGAAATTTAGCAAAGACTTTGCTGCCTTGCGCTTAAACTACCAGATTTGGAAAGCCTATCTATTATAAAGCAAATTTGTGGTGCCGTTCGGCAGCCATCAGTTCGGCCTTTAACACTGCTTTTGCCGCTAGCTCGGACGTTGGGCTTAAGTAATAGTGTCAATTTAAAGTTCGCTTTTACTGGCACTCAGTAGGTGTAATCATGGGGCTTTTGCTCTTTTCTCCAGACAGCACGCTAACTCTCGACCTCCAGCTGTGATTTTGCCTCGGTTGCCAAATTGTTCGATTGTTGTGGGTGCCTCGCTCGATACTGACGCGTCAATTTATCAGACAAGGCAGAGAAATGCCAATAAATCGTTTGCATTGGCAAGTGTGTAAGGTGGGGTGAGCGTTTTTGCTCCACCCTGTGCTCCTGGTACTGTATGTCTCGCAAAAAAAGTCTTGGGTGGAACCGCGCAATTTTGACCGTACCTGTCTCGTCTCGCATTGGGGGCAGTTCCCCGAGATGAGCGCGGCTCCCTCGTCGGCCATCTCGAGAGGGCCCTCGACCACGTCGAACTTGCGGAAGGCCGGCTGATAGGGGATGATGCCGCGAATCTTACCTGCAACACACGACGACGAAGACGATGACTTTTTTTTTCTCTCGCTCTCAGGAATCAGCGAATTGTTCTTTTTTACTTGCGTCAATGTGTACATTAGTCTGGCAAGGATATACAAAAAAAAGGAGGTCGGGAGGGATATGGTACAAAGCAGAGGTAACTGACGATGAAGTACAGGAGTCAAGAGGTTGATCGATCTCCCCACTGCCAACCCAAGTCGCAACCGCTTTCAAAAGTGTCAGACATTGCATAAATGGACGATGATTTTCATCGTCTTGAATCTCCTTCCATCACTGACTTCTCTTTACCGTTCGTCAGCTGCTCTTTCTCTTTTGACAATTTCATCAGCATGAAGCTGACTAGGAGAGATTGGACTCAAAGGAGATGTGAAGTCCCATGAGCCAACGACTGTGGTGTCTCTGCTATGCTCTACTTACGGTTTGTAGCTTCAAGTGACGAAGGTGTTCTCCGGCACCAAAGTTGTGGATGATAGGACTGTGCGATACTCGAGTATCGACGCTTTTTTTCAAGTGTCGAGTATCGTATCGCATAAAAAAGTATCGGAGACACTTTTCTCCGTTCAGAATGGATGATACTCTAGGGAAGATACCGAGTGTCGGCGACACGATATCTTTTCAATCCATCGCACATTCTTAGTGGCTGATAGCTACGAAGTGCGACCCTGAAGCTGAGCAATCTTGGTGTCGTCTAAAATTAGCTACAAGGGGTGCAATAGGAGCCTCCGGCAATGTAACCCCATCTCTACGGCATGACTTAGTACAGACAGATCGCCCACTTTGAAGTCATGCGCTGCTTTCTCTCAGACAGATCTGCCTAAAAGAGGGATCAATTTTGCTCTCAAGATATGCGGTGCAGTTGACAGGTTTATTGGGGGGTTTATTCAGTACGTCCTGAATACTTGACCCTGCGATCCTAGCCAGGCATTCGACAGAAGTCGACCGGACCTGTGGGTCCGGTAGACTGAGAGGCTGAGCAACGGCGGCAAAATCTAGAGCCCGATGGATTTTTTTAAAGTTATTCCAAGTGTGCTCAAAATTCCTGGCAAAGGAGTCTTTTGGGGGACATAAATTCAACCCCCAAAACAAGCAGAAGCAGTGAAATTGGAGGAAAGTCAGCTCCAGAACGAGTACGACAGCTTTAAGACTTTCATCTTCAACGACCTCCATCCCGTGTAAGTCGAATCTGGCAAAAGGGTAGGGGCAAAAAAAAGCAGCCACTTAACGAGATCCTTGGTGACAAGACTCTTCTGCACCCTGCTCGTGTTGTTCTCCATGAGGTCGGACCTGTCTCCAGATCCACAGCCTGTTTCCGTTGAAGTCAATAGGACTGTCAGTTTTGCCACCGCTGTGCAGTTAAGTCATGCGTACAAAAAATCTTGCATGGTTTTCACCGTACCAACAAGCGCATGCACAGAGTGTAAGAGAGAGATGACGACGCCTTTCCAAGTCAACTTTGGATGGCGCACGACAACGTCCAGGAGTCAGCGTCGTGGGGGAAAATTCATCTGCCAAACTCAAAATTCTACGGTCTAAACTGAAAAAAATCCTCAGTCCGCAGCTATATACAGCACAACAGTCCGTGGCAGGCGGACCAAAAAAACCCATCTGGCCACGTCCTGTTGATGTGGAGGCGTCGAAGAAGGTGCAGTGCATTCAGTGCAGTTTGCGCTCTCTCTGTGTGTGTCAGTCCACGGAATGGTCCCAGCAGCTATAGCAAAAACCACGCAAAAAACTCTCTCCAAAGCCTTGAAGTCAACTTTTTTACCCCTAAGCCAGACAAAGGGCTTGCGACAGCACCAGCAGGAGGCGGCTGCAGCGCCGCCGCGGCCGGAGTCGCCCAGCGGCGAGGGAGCATTCAGTTTATCTGCAAGTTGACAGGCAAGACCTTTTATTTTGAACGAACACAATATGGGTGTTCATGCAACGCAAGTCCTCGAGGGCATGCTGCAGCATGGCAACAGGACATTGTATGAAGAGCAGAACTGACTTGCTCGTAATTTAAGTGTGTGTGTGTGAAGGGCGTATCTCCTGGCAGACGTTAAAACCGAATGCGTAAGACGTGGAGCTTTTTATGTATGCAATTGCTTATCCGTCAGTACTACGCCCGCACGCATACGCTGGGACGAAGTACTGCTCAGTGGGACAATGTACTAAGCTAATAATGCAACCTTCAGTACAGAAGACAAGAGGAAAACAACGTGCTTGCTTTCATTTGCTTTGGAATTCCGCAGGATGCATTGCGACAGTTATTAGAAAATTCCAATAACATTTGGAAGATTTGTTGAGGAATGTCATTTGTGGTCAAAAATGGAAGAAGTACGACCAACAGTGTCGAATAAGTGTCACAGTACATATGGTTTCCCGAACGTGTTCTAGAGCGTGAGCGCGTCCGACACGTGTATGTTTACTGTGTTGAGCGACAGCTTTGGCGTATTTTTCCCATACATTTACTTGGAAACCGAATGACACAGAGTGAGTAGTAATTTCTAGAGGGTGGCTCTAGAAATTACCATATTTCATATCTAACAAGTATTTAAAGTAGTCAAAAAGCTGTGAGCAATGGAGCCAGAAGTGAGGGGCGTTAAAATTGAATGCGCGCACCTTTGCGCAATTGGCAAGACTGTAAATCTGCCAACCAGGGATGAAATGCTCATTCCTGCACACAGACGCCGCGTGGGCTTGCCAAGGAGCTTCCAAATGGAGTAAAGGCCTCATCCAAAGAGAGATTTGGCCACCCTGTTCTCCAGACTTGAAACGTATTGGATTTTGTTGTTTGGGGAACAGTGAAGGACGCTGTGAAGGAGCAGCGCTCTTGGGTAAAGGACGCTCAATACACGACGTCTGAACAGAAATGGGGGAGAAGTGGGACGAAATTGTGACACCTCAGTTTGCTGCTTCAATGCCGAAAGAGGCCGCCCAGAACGATACATGGCTGCTGGAGGAGGTCGTGTCGAAGGAAGGAAGAAGTCATAAATTGTACGCAGTTTCCAATTTTGCAAGCATGTGGAGAAAATGGTCTGGCGCATCCAATGTGTTATGAAAATTCAACATGAGAAATCCACTGCTTATAAAACTTAAGATGGTTAGAATGAGTCACCATGAGTTGCACTGTGCCATTGGGTGTGCAAGTAAATGTCTGGGGAAAAAGAGGCCAAAGCTGTCTCTCAATACAGTATACGGTGCTTCTCTTACCCCACTGGTTGAAGAATATGTACACGGCGCCGGCCCAGACGAGCAGCACGATGAGCACGATGAAGACTTCGTCAATTTGGATATTGGAGAAGTCGCCGGCACCGGGAGGACTGACGGCTAACTGATCGGGACCCATGACTGAAGAACATAGCAAAATGACGCAGCAGCAGCAGCAACAACAACAACAACGACTACATCGATCATGAGCGTGTACCAGGTGGACGAATGGCTGCTAGAGCATCTTTCCCTTACCCGACGTGCTGAAGTTGAGGGCCGCAATGACTTGGTTCTTGCTGTCCTTGCTTCTGATGCTGAGCGTGTAGGCAGTGTAAGGCCTCAGGTCCGTCAGACGGACTGAGTTGCCCACAGGGTCGGAAACAGGAAGCACAACCTTGTAGCTGAAGCGAGATTGGGCCCCAGAAAGTTTGGTCGCGCACTTTGCAATCACTTCTGCTTCTCTCTCTTACCTGGCACCCTCTGGGGCGAAGACAACTTGAAAGTCCCTCTCCAGGAACGCCTCCGGCGGCGACCACATGAGCAGGCCGGTCCGACGGCTCACCATGGTCACGCTCACCCTCACCGGCGACGACACCTCGGAGTCTGCCACTGAAAATCGCACAGCCCTGTAACATCTTGCACATCTCGCTGCGAGCACTGTTTTACGTGTTCGCGACAAAACCATTGACTCCAAGGGCTCAGCGGAGTAGAAGACGCGAGGCTTCAGCTCAGTTACCCAAATTTCTTCACCGATGCGGGTGCATCTATGTACATGGATTGGAACGCAAGTAAACAATCGTGGATTAGAGCATGTGTACTGTGTAGTAGGCTAGTTCCAAAAGATACTTTTTCTGGAAATTCACATTTTTGCATCCTGTGCTTTTGGAGTAGGGCCAAATAAAGAGGATTTTACTAAAAACTTTTTTTCCTGAAAGATCGTTTACTATCAGCACTTTTAATTGCAGCATTTTTTGGAGTTTGCTGTGTACTGTCTGTACGTAAGTGTTGATTTTGTTTGTGCTAAAATGCTGTGTTACGGAAGTGTCTCTGATTGAGCTAAAAATGTTTTTTGCTAATTCAAGACTTTCCCCACTGTTAGCTCCTGAAATGTCAGATCGATCAGAGACACTTTTATAACATGGCATTTCTAGAGTTACAAGAACAGACACCTCTATGTACTGTGCTACTGTAGTAAAACTTCAAATTACAAGTGCAGATAGAAAATCAATTTTCTTTTCAGAAAGTGAGACTTGTACCTGCAACATCAGTGTCTAATGCCAATTTTCCGCTATGAAAATCCGAAGTTGACATTTTCGAACTAGCCTACTGTGTACTGTACCATGCTGGCAAAAAATTAGCCGGACTAACGTTCCTTGACACAGCGCGAGCATCTTTGACGTTACGGGCGTGAAATCTTGCGTGCGTGCAGGTGACGACAGTTGAGTCAAAGTTAGTATAGACATTTTGTCACCAACACCTCTTAATCAGCGTGAGAGCTCCTCAGAGAGACTGCGAGCTGATCAAGCTCCCCCACAGCACTTCTTACACGTGAGGTAAGCAGCCCATTGATCTCAGTACCTGTGTAAGATACGCGGCTTAAGTTGTTGATTCGAGGCCCCCACAGTTGGGCAGGCGTCATCACCCAGCTAGAGATGAGGTCCTTGACCAGGCCGGTGTGAAGAAGGCCTACCATGTGGTCTAGGGGTCACTGCACTTCCTTTATGGACGTGCAAAATTTCATCGGATTAACTTCAAAAATGCGCACACTTCGCCAACAAATGTCACTCCAAATACTTCTAGTCAACATAGAATATACACTTCTGTGCAAAAGTATTGGAGTATGAGAGAGACAAAAAGTAGTCCGAAACAGCACCGTTTTTGAGCAAATTTTCAAAAATTTTCCTACTGTGAAGAGGGGGCCCTCTCCACACCTCATCCCCCAGGGCAGCTTCGCCCTGCTGCCGAAGGCAGCCCATTTCAGGGGCCGTGCAAAAGGTCCTGTGCAAAAAAGTATTTGAACACCTAAACACACTACTAAAAACACAGGAAAGTGATGCACAATAACAACAGGGGGGACATACTGCATTGAAAGAAAAATGAAGAAATAACAATTACACAATAACTTTAATAATTAATAGAGTGCCCCTTGTTCCTAATGACTTCCACCAGCCTCTTCTTATAATTGATCACAGCATTGGCACAGGTTTCTTGTGGTATGTTGTCCCACTCTTCCAAGCAGTAGGTCTCCAGCTCTTCCAGGTTTTGGGGGTGTTGTCCACGGATCCGTCTTTTGACTCAGCCCACAGATTCTCAATGGGGTTGAGATCTGGGAACTGGATGGGCCACTCCAGCAGGTTGATGTTGTGGTCCCCAAACCATGCCTTGATGACTTTGGCTGTGTGTTTGGGGTTGTTGTCTTGCTGGAAGATGAAGCCCTGGTGCAAACAAAGCTGCCGCACTGACTGGAGGAGGTTCTCCTCAAGGATCTCCATATGCAGCGTGGCATTCATGGTCCCTCTGATGAGGATGAGACGACCAGGGCCATGGGCAGAGAAGCACCCCAACAACATGATGCTGCCACCACCATGCTTGACTGTGGGGATGGTGTTGCAAGGCTTATATGCCTCCCCTGCCTGGTGCCAGACCGTTTTGGTGGTGTTATGACCAAACAATTCCAGTTTGGTCTCATCTGACCAGATGACTTTCCTCCAGTCTGCCTCAGAATCATCCAGATGGTCACGGGCAAACTTGAGGCACTGTCAGAGGTGTCTCTTGGTCTTCAGGGGAACCTTCCTGGGGTGCTGTGAGTGGAGACCATTATGTCTCAATGCCCTGGTGACAGTGGACACTGAGATGTGTCATCCTGCCTCACCCAGAGAGTCCTTGAGGTCTTGCCATGTTG
>JAAUXU010167413.1_pt1 | contig 30134 bp, 32 predicted proteins | sample 7278151 | NCBI WGS metagenome assembly JAAUXU01 (sample SAMN14350113, study PRJNA611818) | marine sediment metagenome | isolation source: surface marine sediment (1.8m) | place: French Polynesia: Moorea | collected 2018-08 | reverse complement strand
TGACCGTCTGCTGCTTGCGTCACTTCGCTACAAGATGTTGTGCCCGCCGAAAGGCAAAACGTCTGTCAGCACCTCCGGCTTGAGCAGTCATCCAGGCCTTCATATCAAGCCCCCTGAGCCTCGCCAGCACTCAATAGAAGCGATCATTAGACTTTGCTTTTTCTCCCGACTGCGCGCAAACTTATGGCCTCAAGTGTATGCGAGTCATATGCGTGCAGTGCGGAGCAGCGCAGTGTGCGAATATCGGCCAGCGCAGGCGCGCCTTAAGCCCGCAGGTCCCTACTGCAATTTCGCAGATGCTCGAAGAAGATTTTCGCTCACCAGCTTTTGATTAATCCCACCTATAATGATTGCGAGCACACAATGGGAGTGAGTAAACAGGCACACTCACGAGCGGCGCAACAATGTGGGAGCCACAACAATGGGGAGAGCAAAGAGCAAACGCTCATCTTCGTCTTAGGCCCGAGGAACCCAGATTTCCTCCATTTCTCACCATGACGAGGAGAGGCAACATCCGTTGAACAATTTAAGTTTTCTTCACTTTGGCGGCCTTAATATTTTTCACTCTCGACTCACTGAGACGCCTCAAGGCTAGAAAAGTGGGGCGCAGGAAGAGGAAGAAAATGAATTCAGGAATGAGTCAATTTGAGAGTGTGAAATGAATAAATTTGGAATCTCCTCCCGCCCTTCACGGCCTCCATCGGGCGCTGGAGAAAGGTTGACAAATACTGACTTTCGGAGAAGAGAAGAAAAATAGCAGTAATAATGATATAGAGAATATGCCAAGTTTTTTCTTCGCCCCAATAGTTTGGGTCGGTTGTTCAAGAACAAAGCGTCGGTCACATGTGAGGGATCATTAGCTGCTGCTGCTGCATGCAGGAGATTGTTAGCGGGGAGGTCTTTAAGACCCCTAATTACGTCTCTCTTTCTGTGTGTGTGTGTGTGTGTGTGCGTGCGTGCGCGCGCGAGTGGGCCATATAAGAGGCAATCACCACTCACGCAGCCACGGAAGAGACTGCTGAGCACGCATGCGTGCACACACACACACACGCGCGCGCGCGGGGGGGGAGGGGGGCCAGCACCCTGTCGGTCTGTGCACCAGGTAGAGAAGAAGAAGCCCTTAAAATGTTTTGCATGGCCGTAGCATCTTCTATGCTAGATGAAAATACTGATCTGCTACTGGCGAGTCCCAGCTTCTTGCTATAATAAAGTGTGTGTGACACTATGTGCACGTAGTTGCCTGGTGCAAGCGGATTGCAATGCATCCATGCAGAAGTCAATGCCAATTTCTACTGCCATATCTGCTGGTTCCAGCAGAAATTGAGCAATGATTCTCAGTTATCCTGCAGCTGACATGGCATTTTTTTTCTTCCTCTCCAGCTCCTGCTGTCTGATCGAGTGCTGTCAAAGTGTAGGAGAACTCACTCCATAATATAGTGATCAGTCCCAGCCTCAGAGAGACAAATATGTGTCGAAATCTTGCCCAGTCATTCTGACCTCTAATCTCGATGCCTTCGTACATCTGGCTGAGTCTAAGCGGTAGCACGATAAACTCACCCCCCCCCCTTTTTTCCCCTCGAGTCCACGTTTGACCTTGGAGGCTGAAATTACTTTTTTGCTTTCAGTAAATATGGGACGTTGTGCCCTAGTGCAATGACTGACAGCTCTCATATGGCTCGCGCAATTATTTTATCGTAAAAATCCACCCGGGTAATTGCAGCTTGAGGTTTATTAACGGCCGCCGCAGAAGTAGAAATGGGCGCACAATTATTGGCTCTGTGCGAATGTAATTGCTGGCGTGTCTCTCTCTCTCTCTCTCTCTCTCGACGATTCGCAGCTTTTTTTCCGGGAAAGGACGTACGTACACACATGCAAAGCCGCATAGGGCCCACGGCACACGTTAAAATCACCAGATTCTCCTGGGAAATAACGAAGGTTTTTTCTAAAATGAAAGAGCCTTCATTCATGTCGGGTCGAGATGCCTCTGGTGACGTCTCAACACCTTTACGATCCACGCACCCACATAATTTAGCAGCGGAGCTTCCCATTTTCGAGGAGAGAGAGAGAAGAACCCGTTCAGCTAATGGTGCATTCCTTCAGGGACCACCCCTGAGATAGAGGTGGATCGGGCGATCATCAGAAGAGTCGAAATTAGGGGCAAAAAAGAGGTTTTTCCTCTTGCGTCAGCTGAAGTTTTGGGCTAATCAATCAGTGGAGAAAAATCTGAATATTGCTTCGCAGGGACCACACATAGGGGCGAGTTGCGTCTGGTAGAGTTTTTGGGGCGTCAGATAAGAAGCTGTTGGGTAATAAATCGGGTCTGTCAATTTCGCCAGGAAAATTTGGTGCCGATGCACTTCTGACAGATTCCAGACAGAAGCAAGTAGTGGAAAGAAAAAAGTGTACCAGAATGTGGAACAAAGTTTCTTCACTCAGCCGGACAAAAGGTTGAGGGTAAGTGCCAGAACATGCGGCAATAGGCGCAAAACAGTTCAGCTGGGACGGACACCAGAACGTAGCTTTTTTCGCCCTAACAAATTCCGTTCTAAACAATTCCGTACTCTGCTTCCAGAAGCTCTTTTGTCTGGTCGAGTTCGCGGGGGAATCAAAGTGTGGAGTTACATCTTCCAACTCTCTCTCCTCTTCCTCCACCCATAAAGTGCGTGATTTCCTCGACGCGGCGAGAATTATGAGCGGGTCGTAAACTTGAGCCTTGCTTTTCATCATCGTCGTCGGGGCCAAAAAGACGGGAAAAGAGAGCCAGAAGTGAAGAAAAAAGAAATTGTGGAGCAGACAGAAGGCGCATTTCCCCTTCCCTTCTGGAACCAAATTGATTGCAATCTGTTTTAGCCGCAGGAAGCGAAATATCCGGTAAATTTTGTCATAAAAAGCCTTTGCATTCGACCTAAATGACGCCTGTATGTGTTTGATCCCGGCTTAGAGAAACGCGGTTATGCCTTCATATCACTCCGGAGCGGTTGGCAACCCATCTACAGGTTGGCTATGCAAAAAAAGATTGAGTCACGCCGCAGAATACGTACGTTTCTATTGGGACGGTCGTGCATTTATCAGGCTTCTTGGGATACCACAAGAGCTTGATTTACTAGGACATTAGTACGTGGATGCTTTTGGGGCTACTGAAGGACACAGATTCATACTGAGTGGCTTGCAAAAGTATAAATTCCCACTGTCTGAGTCAAAAATGTTGTATTTTATAATGTATGTAGTAAGCAGGTCACTAATTTTAGCTCCCTCCTTCATGGAATGAGTAAGCGCCTATTCACTCAATGCATTCACGTGAGCTCTTTTTTGTGTCCACGCAGCAGCTGCTCCGATAGCAAACAATTATAAAAGACTGCAGCCATGTCTGCATCAGTCTAGATTGGATTGACCAAAAATGAGAGCAGGATATATATCAATCTTGGTGCTCTTTCTGTCTTCTTGTGACTGTCAAGGAAGGTCATTCAGCATTGACTACCAGTCAGACTCTTTCTCACTGGATGGGAAACCGTTGAGATTGGTCTCCGGATCTCTTCATTACGCCAGAATCCCTCCCTTGTTGTGGCGAGATCGGCTGAGGAAGGCTCGAGCTGGAGGACTCAATACTGTTCAGTTCTATGTGGAGTGGAACCTCCACGAACGAGTTCCTGGACTGTTCAGCTTCACGGACAGATTGGATATTGAGAGATACATCAAGGTGTGTATAGAGGCCTGGGCAAGTTCTCGATCCGAGGCCTTGTTGAGGTCGCTCTTGTGCTACAAGCAGGTACTTAGGGATTGAGATAAACGTCAAAAACGACGAGCTGTGGCAGAAGGTCAAATTTGACATAGGCCTATCTTCAAAAGTAGCAATTTATGTAGACAGTCATATCTGAGAGTAAAGGCCAACTATGGGTGCATTGTTAATCTCCAGTAATGCATCACTAGTACGCGTTACAAGCAGGTGGCTGAACCAATGTGTGGCGACAAAGTGCCCTGTGCCTGAGGAGAACGTCTCCCCTTGTGTAATTCGTCTCCTTCGCTATATCGTTTCCTCTACATCAGACAGCCCAAGAAGAAGGCCTTTATGTCCTACTGAGAATCGGTCCTTACATCTGTGCGGAGCGCAACAGCGGAGGCCTTCCATATTGGCTCTATGTTCTACACCCACAAATAAGTCTCAGAACCTCAGACAAGGACTTTATGGGATACACAGCCAGGTGGTGGAGTGTTTTGCTGCCCAAGATGGAAAAACTCCTCTACAAAAATGGGGGACCCATTCTTATGATGCAAGTGGAGAATGAATATGGCAGCTTTGGCTGTGATCTAGAGTACCTCAAAGGTCTGAGAGACCTGGCACTCAAGTACCTGGGCAAGGATGCCGTCCTATACGCTACTGATGTTCCAACTGTTCAGGCTTTGAAGTAAGTCATGCTTCTCATGAAATCGGTGCTCCTCAGCAACCTTGTTTGTCTTGTAGCTGCACCAAAATCCCAGGGGTCTATGCTACAGTGGACTTTGGCCCAGACATTGATCCTCGCCAGGCCTTCGCCTTGCAGCGCAAGTTCGAATCCCGTGGGCCCCTAGTCAATTCTGAGTTCTACCCCGCCTGGTTCGATCTCTGGGGCCAGCACCACAACCCCAGGCCAGGCTTAGAGGTCGCCAAGGCCTTGTACAAGATCTTGGCCATCAACGGCAGCAGTGTCAACTTCTACATGATGCACGGCGGCACCAACTTCGCCTTCGAGGCCGGAGCAGGCGCCGGCGGTACCGGCGGTGGCAGATTCTACGCCGACACCACCTCCTACGACTACGACGCCCCCATATCTGAGTGGGGAGACCTTAGGTCTGGTCTAAACGGGCGGAGTTTTGTCCCATATCACCTTACATAAGGAGTGCACCCGCTACGTCCTATTGGTGGGACGACATATACGTACATTGTGTCTCTCGCGCCCGCAATATGTCGCTACTAATACGTATGCGATGGTGCGGATGCAGCTAGGGCAGCTTAGCCGTGAAAGGCAACTTTGGCAACATGGAGGTTGTAGCAAACTAAGGATTTGTTCCAAAGCTTGTCCTAACCCTATCTTTCTAACGTTTTTCCTCCCTCCCTGATAAACTGTTTCGTCAGTACATAGTGAAGCTCCAACATTTTGGCAATGTTGAACCGGACAGAAGCACGTGTGAGCATGTGGGACTTGATTCTTCCAAGGGGTGATCAACTTCGCTACTCCCTGGGCTAGTACGTAGGTACGTGCATTGAGCGTAAGTACAGTGTAATAGCGCCGCAGCCCAAAATCCGCCCGTTTAAACGTGCCTCCAGAGAGAAGTTTTTCGTCCTGAGGAAGACCATCGGCTACTTCGTGCCCCTGCCCAAAATGAACGTGAATGCCACCGTGGAGACGGGAGGTTATGGCGCTGTGACTCTAGCTCCAATCGCTTCCTTACTCGACATTAAGGAATTCCTAGCCAAGAAAGTGGTGAAGAGCAAAGATCCGCTGACCTTTGGTCAGTTGGGACAAGACAGTGGGTTGGTCCTGTACGAGACCACCATCCAGGACCAGTTCAATGATCCAGCCAAGCTCAAGGTCACTCACGTCAAGGATAGAGCGTACGTCTTTGTCAATGGGGAATTGAGAGGAACTTTGAGCAGATTTCATGAGTTGGAGGAAGTTCCCATCTCAATCTTTACAGGTGAGTGAGAAAAGCAATTCCACTTGAGGTGCGATGAGATTAACTAGCATTTATACTTGCAAAACCTACCAGGCCAGAATCTGAGTATCCTTGTTGAAAGCATGGGCAGGACCAACGACGGCTGGAAGGACTTCAAGGGGATCACCAGCAACGTCACGATCGATGGCAAGGCCGTCCAGAACTGGATCACGTTTGGCTTGCCTTTGGATGACATAACAAGGCTTAACAATTTCACGACAAACAACACAAAATCGAAGCTTCCCAGCTTCTGGTCTGGACAGTTCACGATCAGTGATGATCCCAAGGACACCTTCCTGAGTCTTCTTGGATGGTCCAAAGGAGTGGCCTTCATCAATGGCTTCAATCTTGGGCGCTATTGGCCCCAGCAAGGACCCCAGCAGACTTTGTACGTGCCCAGAACTGTCGTCAAGCAAGGAGAAAACAAGTTTGTCCTGCTGGAGCTGGAAGGCAGTCCTAGTGGCTGTTTGGAGGACGAGAAAAAGTGTCTGGTCGAGTTAGTCCAGGAGCCAAAGCTTGATGGGCCCACGCCCAAAAACACACACTTTGGAAGACGTCCAATTCATCACCATGGCATCTTTTAAGTAGCGTGCTTGAAAATAAGACCATTTTAACACTGAGCTCCACAGTAAGCTGATTGGTAAAGTCGCAGTGCGGCAATTTATGCAAAAACCACTTTGGCATAAAAGAGAATCAGGACAAGAAAAAAAGAATGAGTCACGACTTTGAGATTCCTCTGCAGAGAGAGAGAGAGAGAGTGAGAGACGAGGCCTGCATCAGTCTGCTTCATTGCCCATGTTTGTACCAAGACAATTGAGTACAGATGTTCCCAGATTTCACAAGATGGGCGGAAAGGCTAAAATCAAGGCCTTCTCTCTCTCGCTCGTTCGCTCGCTCCCAACATCCCCCAAACAATTGAGTCGCTTTTTGATGCGACGCCGATGAGAGATTTCGCTGATGCGACCTTGCCTTCTTTTCAATATCCAGCCGTGATTTTCGTCATCTGCGTTGGCGGCATTTGAATATCTGGCCCGAATTTTTCGTGCGAGATCGTTTTATTGGGGGCAATTACGCGATGTCGTGAATTTTCAAGCCAGAGTCGTGGCATTGAGAAGACCTGGGGAAGGCCTTTTAGGGCTGAATTGATATCCTGGAAGGAAGATTCTTATCGTCAGTCATGCAGGAAGAGTGCACCATATACAAAAGATAGCATCAATACAGCGCGTACAGTGTGAGTGCCGTGTTAAAAAAAGGGCACCTGCACTATGGAAAAATTTAACTATGACACTCTAGAAGTAGCTGGGGTAGATGTTCGTTTCGCTCAGAACGGTCGACCAAGTGACATTGGAAGTTTAGACGCAGCACTTTTCGTGACTCACACAGTGCAGTGGGATCTCAAACTAACAATAGGTTCTACCTATAGTGTGATAAATCAGTAATATTTATGCCTATATTATGGGGTGAGACATGCTGGCTGGCAGAAGCTGCCCAAAAAACAACCGTCGGTCCGGCAAGATGGGGACTTCGCCGCCATAGTGTCACTTATACTGGACGCTGTATGCTTTCTGCGCAACCCACGGGCACGCTGACAAGAAGTTGGATGAGGTCAACAAAGAGGGTGTTTTCACAAAAGCGAAAGCAGTGGCAACACTTGGCACGTGAAGAAAGTCCGGACAATGGAGTGGCAGCTACAGGGAAATTAGACCTTTTTTTTTCTTCCTCACACAATATCCTTATCTCTCTGGGTTGATCTGTGAGAAAAAGACGTTGTTGTTGTTGTTTGTCCACTTCTTCACCGAGGTGCAATATTCACTGATGGGTCCAGCAATCGGTTCCTTCTTCTGTCAATCACTCGCCACACAAGATTCCCCCCATCACTAAATGGATCAAGAGATAGGGGACAAACCTTTTACGTTTCACCGTCGACTGGCAGAGGGAAAAGGCACAAAGGAGCGACTTTTTTCTTACCACCCTCAGATCGGCTCAAAAGAATTGGGGGAAAAGATGTATTTTCCCCATCTTATGGCACGTCAGAACCAATCACGATATCCAGAAAAATACGTATACAACAGAAGAAAAAAAAAAAATTTTTTACAGTGAGCGCGCGCAAAAAATGGCTACAAAAAGGGGTGGTGGTGGAAAAGATGAAGAAAAAGTCCATCTGCGGCTCTTCCAAGTCCATTTCATCTAAGCCACTCTGAAACTGCTTTCTTTTCCCCTGTTTTCTCGTACGAGGTGAGTTGAGGCTCCTGTTTCTGGCCATCCTCAAGACTTGACCCTTTTCTCCCCAGGGCAAAATGTAGTAGCCTAATCTCCCAAAGCCTCTATTGGAGAAGAAAGAAGCTTCTTGTTTTTTGGGCATGAGAATAAGATGCATGAGGGAGGGAACAAAGAGAATATGAGGAGCAAAGAAGAGACGTGGGAACACTTTAGTCCAGTTTTTCCCTCTCACACTGCATCCCATTCGCCAGTAAAGTGCCTGTAGTACAAAGTGAGAGTCGTCCTCCTCCCCATTCCTTATTTTTGACCAAGTACCCTTCCCCCCCTCGGTTTTTTTGCTCCCTGCGAAAAAACACTGGTGCACATAAACTCAAAGGGAAGAAAAGGCTGCTTTCGATATGACAAATTGGCAATTCCGGGCGATTTATGTGAAAAGAATGCGGTTTTGCAAGGGGTGAGAGAAGTGGGAAAAGGGCAGCAAAAAAAAAGTGGGCACAAGGAAGATCGGCTGATAAGTCTTGAGAAATATCCTTAGCACGCCCATTTTAAGAGGAAATCTTCACGAGATCTCCTGCTCTTTTTGTGCACTTTTCTTCTTTTGATCACGGAGCTAAAAAAATCAACAAAAAAGTTTGTTGCAGTCGAAGTCGGGAGGTTTTTATTTGTTTAGAGTGTGCGTGTGCAGCAGGGTGAAGAAAAAGAATGAGGCAGTAAACGTTCCCCTCCAATGTTCTTTTGGATGGTCCTGAGCAGTAGCAACAGTGACTACTAAAGTCATTTGTGGCAACTCTCATTGTCAGTTCTCCTCAACACTGAAACAATGCGCTGTTGAAGGAGCTTCCAGACCCTGATTGGGATTCCGAAACCACAGAGGACGACGAAGAAGAGACTAATTCGGCCGAGCATTCCTGGATGCCGCACATTTTTTCCCACATGGGGCGAGAGAGCTCATGAAGTCCGGGGAGGTAAAGACTGAGGAGGCCACCCAGGAGCGGTCGCTCCAAAAATCCGGGCTCTCTTTGTGTTACACTTTGCAGGAATCTGCTTGGGCCAGAACTTGGGGCTCGTCGGGTTGGCCGAGGTTATTGACACGAATTTTTCGCCAAGTGTTCGTCGAGAGGAGAGAAACCAAGAAGAGAAAGAAAGGGTGTGTAAAAAGTGCCTCCCTGGCGTCGACGCCACCTCTGTCTCCACGTCGAAATCATCCATCACAATTTTCCTCCAGTTCCTGCACCCACCAATAAGAAAAATAGTAGCAGCACGCAATTCATTCTGCTCCGCTCGCTCATTGCCCAAACCCACTTTTAGCCTACTTCTGCCACATTTTTCCCTATCATGCACTCGTCGCATTTTTGGCGCAAATTCGTTTTTAATGTCTGCGCCATTAAGTGCGCATTTATTTGCCTTTGCAGCAGCTGCAGACACGCCCTGCCAAGGTGGGTGCTCGGCCCGCCCCCTCCTCCATTCATGCATGCATTCACGCGGACAAACAACGGGGCAACAAGAGGACGGATGATAGATAAGTTGGCATAAGAAAGTGTCGCAATTTGCATATTTTCGCCAGCTCTCTTGCCAGCGGGAAAACCTTGTCACTCCCCGTGAGTGTGTTGACCAAAGTGAAATGCGCCAAAATTCCTAATGAAATCGGCCCTGAGAGCCGTCAAAATGCCTAACTAACCGTGCTCAAAGGTCGGCCAAGAAAATTTTCTGGGCTCTTGGTTCTCAATCGTCGTCAGGGCCGCCAGCCTTTCCACCATTTCCCCGCGGCTCAGTCGGTCCCGGCCGTCCATGGACCCATATCTGATTGGAGCCTCTTGTTCCCCAATGAGTCCACACTTTTATTTACGCACGTATCAAAACCTAGGCGATTTTTCTTCCTGTCCTCCCAACTCTGGACTCGTCATGCTCGTCTGTGCCGCGAAAAATTGTCTTGCAGGATGCAATTTACGGTAAATTGCCTTCTGTATACTTAGGTTGGGGAGGGGGAAAAAGTGCAAGAGTCATTATGAAACTTGTGATATAATTCCCTAGTGAAATGTTTATGACTCAGACTGCCTGGCTGCCTGCATCTGCGCGTTCACTATACAGTGTGAGCCGCCTGCTTTGCTACCGGAGTGACTTACCTCACATATGCACACAAAAAAGGGTCTTTGAGGTGCAGGAGCTCGGAAGATCCATTAATAAGTGCCAAGTTAGATTGGTTTCTTCCTACATGTAGGGTCTCTGTCCGTCCGTCCGTCCGTCCGTCTGTCTGTCTGTCGGTCTGCATCTGCGTGCGCGTGTGCTCGTGCGGCATGAGCAGAATGAGGTGGAAAATGAGACTCCAAACGTAATGAGGCTTTCCACCGGACTGACTTCTGGAATGTCTGAGCAGCTCAAGTGAGGACGTGTTCGTGTATAGGGAACGGCTATTGAAATACTTTCAGACCCTTTACAACGAGGTGTGAGTGGAAAAAGAAGAGCCACCCTCTCTTTCTGACTCACACGCAGAGCCTTTTAAGTAAATAAGAGCAACAATAACGGATTCTATTCTAAATCAGATGTCATGTGCACTTGATTCTATCTCTTTGGATGATCGAAAAAGATTTAGAGCGGTCGATCAGGGTTCCCATCCGTTTGTGACAGACTTCCTCCGGCTTCAGATGAATGCTCTCAGAGGACGAGAACAGACCTTCCAGAGTGGCAACTCTGTTCCTCTAATGAAGAGGCTTTGTGCAGTCGTAAATGATGTCTGATTAACGCACTCACCCCCCCCCCCCTCTCCATCCATTTTTTTTCAATGACGCAACAGCAACGTTGAGGATGTCTTGATTCGCAGGAGCAGCAGTAGCTGCAGCAGCAGCAATTAGTTGTACACCGATTTATGGAAGGATTATGCAATGATTTACAAAGTTGCTCCATGACAGTTGCATCACAGCCTCTGCTCAGTTGGCTCTATCAGACAAGAATGGCTAAAAAAAATCCATGCTTCGACAGCAAGATCCAGTCTTCCACTGCTCAAGAAACGCCCCAAACGTTGGTGCTTTTGACGCAAAACAAGAGCACCTCGAGTTAAATATGTGTCCGGCCGAGTTGCATAAAAGCAGGTTCGTTAGAGCAATCGTGAGTGCATCGAGACTGAGAAGAAGACAATAGAAAACGGATTCGGTCAAGCGAGAAGAAGAAGAAGAAGAAAAAAAGGCAAAAAGGAATGCGAAGCAGCTGCTTTTGCTGCCATTTTTATGATACGACCTCTGCTGACTTCAAAAAATTCGCCTCGCTACGAGTGCAAAACGTTTAATGAGCCGTTCCTTTCTCTGCCGCGCACAAACAAACAGACAAACTCAAACACACGAGAGTTTTTGTCCGTTACCGGACTCCTTTCTTCATTTCCACCAGCCCAGAGACTCCTTTTTTTCTCTCTCTCTCACTCCGAACCTTGAGTTGAACCGACAATTAAACGTCATTAATCATCTTTTTGGTGGCGCAGATGTTTTCATAAAATATCATCCAGGGGTTGGTGGCGATCAAGAGGGTCAACGGATCGCCTTTTTTGGCTGGAGGTGCATTCATTGAATGTGGTTTTGTATGAGGCCAATAGCAAGTGCAGTCTCATCCTAAGTAATTGGGCGTTTTACCCCAATAGCTGGGACAGAGAAAAGACAACTCTGTCAGACTCATTAGCCAGAATCTCGTACTGGATAATGGTGTCATTAGCACTGTTGTGAGTCAGATAAGCTTTAAGAAAACAGTTGGAAGATGTAAGCACCACTATTGAGAGCTGGTGAGTCTCAAACTGCACCGTCCCGCGCGCTGCTGCATTTTTGTCTGGTTGACTTCGACAAGGCATTTAGCAGATCCGCTTGCTAACGATCCCGCATTATTTCGCGCACAGTTGATCAGATATCACGTACGGGAAAGGCTATTTAAAGATCACGGATGTATCTAGTCTGGTAGAGGTCACTTTGATACCATTTTGCATGCAAATATGTTTGCCAAAAGCGCTGACCTAGGAGCTATTAGCAGTGCTCACGACATGAAGAAATCCAGCGGTCAAGGTCGAAGAGAGAAAATGCATGTCTGAGCGAGCGAGTAAAGCTCCATTCTTGCATTAACAAAGCATCTTAAGCAATCAGTGTTTTAGCGCTCAACGAGACTCGGGCAGTGGAGAAATTTACGGCTAAGACAACAGGTACTGTGTACTCTGGAACCTCAACCTTCCGCTTTGTTCGGGCGAGTGCGGGAGTGGCAAAGAGGCACACACTTTGCATGTGAGGCAGCCATCGAAAGCGCCACGGAGGCAGAACGAGTGTGACTGTGTAGACCAGGCCTTAAAGTCCTCTTTTGCGCAATCGTAAACTGACAAAGATGTCATCACGAGCCTGAAATCTCTTTACAGCCCGGGGACTTTGGAGGGTATTGGAAGCAAGGACAAGGAAAAAAATGGGGTTTTGCGTCATTTGGGGATCTGTGCGACTGACTTCGAACAATGCGATCTTTTTGCACATGAGGATCGAAAGTGAACTCTGCACTCAAAGGAGATCCTCTTTTTGTTTTCGACATGTGCAATGACCTGCATGGATCCAAGAATGCCAAGGTTTCTTTTTTCTCTTCTTTCTTATCTATGTGGCTGATCCCTGCCCAAAAGTCTGTTTTTGCCTGCCCCACTTTCTTATATCTCCCCCCCCCTCGTGTCCTTGTCTGCGACTCCCGCGACATTTATCTGCGTCTGGTGGAGCTACTGAAAATGAAAAATGACTGGCAGAGTTTATGGAAAACGGCGTCATGTCTGTGATGTGTCTTTGAGAAATGGGACCGCCACCTTTCAGCGGGGGGATCTCCCAAAATTTGTCTTCATACAGCTCGATCAGACTTAAAGTATCCCAAAACAGGGAGCGCTGCAGAAAACACCCAGCTGAGTCCGTCCACCAACGAGGCTGGAACACCCAACATCTCTCAGCCGCTGCTCCTGTCTGGTAGGGTATTCCTTGTCTGGTGGAGCATTAATTTCCAAATGTCCTCGCTCAAATGATTGGACGCCCATGTGACGTCAATCACAGACTTAATTATTTCAAGGATATTCAGATGACGGAACGAATGAAGTTGGGTGTGGATTTCCTCATGGTGGCGCTAAAAGCCCAATAAAAAAAGCTCCCATCAAAAGCGCCGCTTCCTCGTGACTGAGCCTATCAAGTCATTGGCCTAAAATCATAAATGCCCGGACTGGCACCAAAAGTAAAGTTCTTTGGCCTTGGCCTAAGCTCATTATAGTGTAGTGATGGGTGCTCAAACCCAAGACCCAACCCAAGGGAGTTGTTTTGACGTACGTTCGTGCGTGTGTGTGCGAGTACGCGAACGTGGACTATGAGTACGAGTACGAGAACAAGAACAAGAAAAGATATAAGCATTATCTCTGTCTTTTGCTGTATTTAAGGCCGCCGGACGGGGCTTTGATACTTGTTGCTTGGTAAGCAACATCAGTTGCAATTATTGTGTTGATAACAGCGTTGAGGCAGGCACAGCGTGTATGACCCTTCAATCATGTCATCTCAAAAGTCGCCACCCAACGTCAGAAGATACAAATTCGATTGGAAATTCCTCAGACGTCTATGGAGTCTGCACCCACTGCTTTTTCCCAGATTTCTGAGCCAGCCAGCGCTTCTCCTCGCCTCATTGTTATTCGTGGGGGTGTCTGAGCAAGTTGTTGGCTACTTTGTGGGCCTCATTTCGGGAGAATTTTATCTTGTCCTCGAGAATAAGGACAGCCAAGGTTTCGTTGACCACTTGATCTATAGTCTGGTGCTCATCATGTCCATGAGCTATCTGGTGACGACTAGGATGTACCTGCAGAAGCAGCTCATTGTCTCATGGAGGAAGAGCTTGACTTCAGCCTTGCACAAGCTCTACTTCGCAAGCATCAAGTTCTATCAGCTTAATGCACTCGGTGAGCTCATCTGGCGTGAGTCATGACAAGGCGCGAAAAAGCGCATGCTGCACGTATTTCTCCTCATTTTACTTGTGGTTTTTTTCTGCCTCACGCGGTACGCACTCGTCACGTGCTATTAGCGTGCTGCTGTACGTAGTACATATTGCGCTACATACGGTAATGTGCTTATACATATATGCGGAATCGCTGTGCCCCTACGTCCCATGAGACACCAACCAGCTGATGTCGCGGGCAATCTTGATGACTCACACAGCATTTGACAGTGCTCTACTGAAGTTTCCTTCCCTGCGAAGCTTTCTACAGCTGCACCCTGGTCTGAACATGAACGGAGAGCAAGTTACACATTTTTTCTGGCTCTTACGGTAAGCTAGGTCAAGTTGGGCTCGATGAGGCTTTTTGATTCCTCATTCGCCTTTTACGCTAAAGTATAGATAGTATGATATTGCAGTCACCAAACACTTTGAACACGAGCGTGAAAATGCTGTTGTACGTACAGGCAGTACAAACATGCGGTTTTTCTCGCTCACACGATACCTTATCCACAGGCCTTGTCGACGTCGTTCTTTGTTGCGTCCTTACACAGTTGAAGTGACTTCAGGTGCTTTTTTTTCTTCCAGGTACTTTTCCCCTGGACAACTGCGACCAGCGGATCACTGCTGACGTCTCCGTACTGAGCTACAGCTACGGCTACGTGGTCTCCGACGTCCTCCTGACACCCTTCATCATCGCTTATTACACCTACAACGCGTATACTCGATCTGGCTGGCAGGGGCCCGTGGGAATGTTCATATTCTTCGTGGTCTCGTCCATCATCAACAAGTTCCTCCTCTCTCCCGTCGTGGACGCCACGGCAAGGCAGGAGAAGCGAGAGGGTGACTTCAGGTTCAAGCACGTCAACCTTAGGGTCAATGCTGAGGAGGTGGCCTTCATCGGCTCGGCACAGGTGACAAAAATGTGGACGCATTTCTCCAATAAGTTTATGCGTGCAAATAAGCCTGCTTTATAAAATAGCTTTTCGACTCACCTAAGTAAATTCATGTCGCTCACATACAGCTGTATGCACGTATATACGCATGTATACTCAAGTATCTCTGTCGTCACCTAGTTTTACTGAGATTTATCCCTCTTGCAGTACAGAGCACTTTTTCCCTTCTTCGGCCCACCATCTACGTTTGTACTGAACAAATGGGTCTAGCCATTTATACCTTTTACGCGGCAATTTCTTTGCTTCAACTCTGTCGGCTAACGACTTTACGCTCTGAGGCGTTCAATCGTTTTGTACTTGCTTCCAAATAAAACTTTTTTCACTCTCCTCTTCAATCAGAAGTCAACCTAACTTACTCAGTAATGCTAGAGTTATGTAACAAACAATGTCTCTATGTCAGTGGAGTGACTTTCACTACGAATAATTCATTGAAAACTGCTTCTGAAAGGTTGAAAAGCGCCTGACCGACGCCTTCTTGTCACGACTGTGTGAAGCTCAAGCCTCCGTGTACAACCGAATGTTCTTCCTCAACTTCTCGACGAATTTGTTCGCGTACTTGGGGTCCATTGCCTCGTTCGTGGCTATCTCGGTGCCCATTTTCTCAGGCGTCTACGACAACCTGGACACTGCGGAGCTTTCACAGCTCATATCGGAGACCGCCTTCGTCTGCTTCAACCTGGTAACGGAACAAAGATGGTCAACTTTCCAGGAACCATTATTGATAAAGGATATATCAATTTTCATGTTGTACTCAATGTAAATACCGTCAATGCTGCATTAATCCCTCCCTCTTTAGTAGTTCTCCCCCTCTAATTATTCCCCTACACACACACTCACACACACAAGAGGGGGTTAAAAAATAATCCCCCCTGCTGCACTTATCCCCCAGAAAGGAAGTAACATTATGGCTCCTCCTCAGCTTGGTACTTTATTGAGATACTAAACTTAACTATGCAACGCTAAAGCAAATTGCACGGAACTAGCCAAAAGATGCGACTTCGTAACACACTGACAGGATAGCGAAAAGTAATCCCCCTTCTCTTTAATAGTCTCTCCCCCTCAAATTGTCCCCCCCGGGGGATTAATAAAGCATTTTCGGTACTCATTCAGCTTATCTACCTCTTGCGTGAGACATATTTTTTCACAAGGGTTTCATTCGAAAGCTTTGTGACATCTCAGCTCTACTCATTTTCTTTCTTTCGCTGAACAGATTTATCAGTTCACAAAATTGGTCCAACTGAGCGGTTCGATTGGAGAGATGGCTGGCGTCACTCACAGGATTTCAGAGCTTTTGGAGTGCCTGAGGATGCTCCCTGAGACTCCGGAGTCCTTCACTAACCAATCAGGAGAACTTCGAGAGTCTCCACTGGTGATGACAGAACCCGACGAGCCCGATGTAGCCTTCGCCCTCCAGAGGGTCACCTTCCACTCGCCTACCTCGACCAAGCCCCTAGTTCGGGAACTGTCGATCAACATCAGGCTGGGTGAGAACGTCCTGATCACCGGCCCAAGCTCCTCTGGCAAGTCGAGCCTCTTGAGGGTGATGAGGGGCCTCTGGGCCACCGAGGAGGGATTGGTGAAGGCAAAAACATTGCAGAGAGGCTGCATGTTCTTCCCCCAGAGAGCTTTTCTCACTAGTGGAAGCATCAGAGATCAAATCGTGTACCCGCTAGACCCTCACGAGACCACAGTCTCTGAGGATGAGGAGTTTGAGATTCTCAAGTGGATGAAGGAATTTGGTGAGTCACAGTGCCTTGAACGAAGCCTCCATCCAGCTCCAATGACATGAATATCAATGAACGGCGATTTCTATCCCCACTAGACCTCACGGATATCCTCCGCCGCTGTGAAGGAAGTCTCAGACATGATCCCCACTGGCGCTGGCCCGATGCTCTTTCTCCTGGAGAGATTCAAAGACTGATGTTCCTCAGACTATTCTTTCACCGTCCTTCAGTGGCCTTTTTGGACGAGGCCTCTTCAGCCGTCTCAGTGGAGGTCGAGGACGCCCTTATGCAAAAATGCAGAGAATTGGAGATCACCTTGGTCAGCGTCGGGCACAGGGAGAGTCTCAAGAGGCACCACCACAGATTGCTCAAGCTTGAACAGTCTACGTCGGGGTGGAAGATTGAAAATTTGGAAAGAGAAGCTTAGGGTGTCTTGCACGGACTCAGGTCCTTTTATACACACAGTACATTTATACTTAGATACATTTATGATAGACGCTGGTATTTATGGAACAGAGCACTGCTCTTTCATGGACTCTACTGTGGCGCACGCACTTAGTCAGCGCATGCGCACCGCAAAAGGAAGTCTTGACAATTTACTTATCAATTCACTGCACCCCAAATGTGCCGTCGATGAATAAGGTGTCGTCGATCCGTCAACCATACAATATAGTCCCGATTTAGCCGTCATCACGCTTCTCACTCGACTAACTCAAGGATCGGTGAAAACATTGCTACGTCGAGACCTTTGCATAGCTTCATTTCTGCATCATCCAACACTTTACAGCCTGGTCAGGAGAAACTTTACTGACGCACATCTGGCAATATGGCGGAAAAAAGTTATTACCCCTCTTGAGTAGAAACAATTTGGGTTCTGCGCAGACATGACCAATGACCCTCCAGAGCCCTCTCCAGTATGGATTCGTCGGAGGAATTGCGGCCCCCTTTTTTTCCTTCCAGCTTCATCCACGTTCAAAGGGCATTTCCTTCTGTGTGCGTAAACAGCTCCTCTTCCTCTACTTCATTTTCCCGGAATCTGTCCTAAGAGAGTGGAGGAAGGGGGAGAAAAAAAGAAGGTTTAGGGCCAAGAGAGGCTCTGACAGCAAAAATCTTGTTAGTGAGGCTGCTCCAGCTCTTGACAACAAATTAGCTTTGATGTCCGGAAAGATCAAACGTGCTGCCTACAGGGTTTTTTTTTGCGCCGAGAAAAAATAAGAAGAAAGGAGATGTCCTAAAATTTTTGCACATGACGGAAGAAAAAAGAGTCAACTCTGCTCTGGAACCATTTTTTCTTTTCGTTAAAAAAAGGAGCAAGACCATTCTTTGGCTCGCCCTTGGTGGAACTTTATTGCTGAGCCTCATGAACAAGAAGACGATCTGGCACCTCTCCCGGAGCATTTTTCTGATGCCACACACGAACTTCGTCCGTAGCTTCCGGTTTCCCATATACTTTTTATTGGACCAAGTGCATAAAACCCTTTTAGCGGCCGCGTCATGCATTTTCCTAGACAATAAAAAGCATGCTTGCTTGCATGCAGCGTTTTGTAGTTTCATAATCATGCGAGCATCTCTAGGGGTCTGTATTAAGGAGGAGGGAGGAGGAGAAGGGGGGTTGTAGGCCTATATGAATGGGGCCCAAGCGTGCTCATATGTGTGTTCTATCTATTCCGTTGCACCTCATTTAAACAGAATCTTATCAGTTCTCTACTACTACGCATGCGTGATTGCTCGCTCGCTCCTGTGGCCTTGAGAGCGCGCGGGACGTCATGAGCAAGCGCAAGGGGGGCAAAACGACTTTATCCCTTGATCCTCGAGTGAGTCCTCTCTGTTCCCTCCCTTCTCCTTCTCCCTCCCCCCCCCCCTTTTCGCAACGTCTTTTTCTGTGCCCTGAGTTCACCCTGGCAAGACCTGTTTCTTCGTGTATCTATCAGCAGGTGTTGATTGAAGGGTTTCGCCCTCAGGAGGGGTGAAGGAGGATGAGGTCACACTCGCTCTTCTTCGGCCCGTCTTTATTGTTATTATTATATTCCAAACGGAAGCAGGAAGAAGGAGAAGATCAATCAGCTGTCAGGGCGGTCATCATCAATGGCGGAGCCGCTCTGTGCGCTCTGTGGCCTGATCTTGTGCAGACGCCCCCGATGTTGAAGCTGCTGTTCATGACCAACACGCCCTCGCCCGCACACTTTTAATCAGAATAATTCTCCCAGAAGAAACTTCTCCGAGGCTCGTCAAGTTTGTCCTTAAGACTATCAGGTGCTGGCAGAGTCTGTTTGTTCTAAAATCTCGAGTGTTTGTTGAGCTACTCTTATCCAGTCAATCTTGATTTATCAAGGGGGAAAATATCACCCACCTGAAAGCGGCTTTGGGTGGCCTCATCTTACTGCACGGAAGGGGAGGGAAGGGGAGGGGGTGTTTCAAGCACGAGATTAAGGGGGGGGGAGGGGAGGACGACGACGGCGACATTGCTGCCCCTCTACAATGTGATCCACAAAAATGAGAGCTGCAGAAAGAATGGGCTTTGACGCTCCATCGCAAGTGCTTCTTCGGTCTTGGTTGGCATATCTTGTTTTTGACTCACTCTGTAGACCTCTGTTGCGTAGTTACAGGACTCTCAAGTTTGCATCTCATTAGCCCTGGAAGTAGAGTGACGAGAATGCAGAGATCTTTGTGCTTTTCTCAATGTTGTCTCTGTGTGTGCGAGTGTCACAGTTCTATATGTGCAGCTACGAACAAGTTAGCCTTTTATTCAACGAGACCTTAATATCTGTCAAAGCAGAGTCTGAGCTCCACAGAAGGCTCTAATTTGGTTCTGTAGAGTCAGTGGTATGTAAACTTCAGCTGTTGTGGTTCTCACGAATGAGATCTGACTGCTGCTATCTTTATTGGAAGCTCTTGAATTCGTTTGTCCCATCCAATTTAACTGACCTTTCACGAGGAGGTGATAAGAGATCAACAGACGGACATTTTGAGAACTTGGAATTCCTAAGTCCGCTTTGTTAGAGAATGGTGGAGAGACCACCAAAAGTCTGACAGAGAACAGGGAGCTGAAAAGGGGAACAGAACACACATTGGGTCGTTTGCATCTTTCAACATTGAGTCAGCAGAATCGCAACGCTGGAAATGTCAAGATTCTAGACAGGACAGTTATTTGCAGCGGGTAACAAAGTTGGTGCCATTTCCAAACCCCGTTTGATACTAATTGGACTGGTTACATAACGACGCATTTCGTCCGTCCATGCCATTTTGGACCGGTGAGATTCACCCAGGGTTTTTGCTATTAAGGGATCGCGGACTCTGTCAGACAAAAGTGGGCAAAAGGAGAAGAGCTTGTTGGAGTCCATCTCAAGTCCCGTCGGGTTGGTGGCGGTTGGCGTTGGCCTCAGGCCAGCAGTTGCTGCTGCCGCTGTCCTGGCTGTCTGGCCGAGTACGAGAGCTCCACTGATATGGTCCAGAGATCTGTCAACCACCGGCCCAGAAGAGGTTAGAAGCAGCCACTTTGTTCTGTTCAATGGTCTTGCCGGCGTTATCGTCGTTAGAAATCTTAATGACTCCTCAGCTGTGCCAACTTGGGGCGCGTTTGCACGAGCGCCCCTTGTCGGGGCGCCCGCATGGAGACAGGGAGGAGTTGTTGCTGGGCAGAAAACTTGCCCGTGCAAGCGCGTCCCCATGTGCATAAATGCGTCAATGGACAATGGGATTTATCTGCTCTGGGTGGCCATAACGCAACTTGACTCCTCTTTTTGGCTTATCTCTTGTCAGCGCAGTGAAAATCAATCGCTTCCAAGTGGTACCCTGAAGTCCAGCCAGGATAAGTTTTAGCCACTTTTTCTAACTCCCTTCCACGGTAAAACGATCGCTGCAAGAGTTGTCAATTAATTTATAGGCCTAATGAGCTTTCAGACTCTGCAGAAATTAAATCCCGAACTTTTTTTTGCAAAAGCTCCAAGCCTGACGAAAAATTGATGGTTGCTGGAGCTTCCTTATCTTGCCTTCAACGTTGAGAAGGGCAATTTGATGCATTTCAGATTATTTTTTTCTAAATGTCAGGCCCTTTTCCTGATTCCTTTCAGCCCATATATAATTATATATTGGGTGTAAGAAAGACTTGCAAAAATACATGTGTGTGTGTGTGTGTGTGTGAGAGAGAGAGAGAGAGAGAGAGAACGAGGGATCCTTTAATTGCTTCTTGATCCCCTCTAGATAAGGGAGAAAACAAACACTGCTGTACTCATGTTTTCTTCCCCCAGTATACGAGTATTGCAATATCTGGGAGAGAAAAGCGACGTTTTACGAGTATTTCCACTCAGGCGACAAAAAAATCACTCCTGTTTCTCTCCCCTCGGCTAAATAAAAGTCCACTTTCGGGTAGGGAGAGAGGGAGAAGAGAAATTATGGTTGTTTTGCCACCGCTTACACAATATCAGCACAGTATGAAATGCGGGACGAGCAGTGAGGGACACACTGACGAATACTTGATGCTTTTTTTTAAAGTGTACTTCAGTGCATTCGGCCAGGGTGTGGAGGGACAGAGAACAGCCTTCTCGTGCATTTGTCAATGACAACAGCGTCAGGAATTCCCTCCCCCCCCCTGCCCAACACTCACAAGTCAGTCACGTTAACAGCTTTAAACACTATGTGATTTTATACAGTGAGCATTTCCTTCCTTTCTTTCTCTTGCTCTCTCTCATCAGGCAAAGTTGCAGAGACTCCCGAGGGACTCACCACCGGTGAAGTGTGTAGATACCAACCCCCCAACTGCCTGGGTAGCACTCGAGATGACTCCGGTCCCCATCTTGAGCTCCTTTCCCTCTGTCTCTGCAGCGCGCGCACTCAAAAGTAAACAGTAGGAACCACTTATCACAGGTTCAATCAGTCTGTTGTTTCTACAGTGACAACACCGAGGGAGGATGGAAAAAGAAGTATCATTTCGCTGCCTAATGCTGGCTTATCACACACACACTCACTCACACACATGTGCGTAGGTGAAGTATTTTGGCCAAAGAAGGGTCTGCTCTTAAAAGAATATATCCGGAGGCCTTCAGATAAAAAAAGAGCTCAAATAGTAAAGTTGGGCTATCACTCCTTGGAGAGTCCTGTAGTACAGTAGGCACAGCGGTAAATCTCAGCGATTTTTTGCTCTTTCTCTTATATCTGGCAAATGTCGGGGGGGGGGGGAGGACGGACCTCTATGGGTGGCCCCCGCAGGACAATCGAGCTTTATGGCCGCGCTTTATTTCGCATCGTTTGTTATTTTTTGCCCTCTCATATCGCAAAGCTACTTTTTCCTTTTCTTGGCAGTCAGCAGAGGCAGCCCGGACTCGACCGGACAAAGGCTATTCGTGCACTTCGGGGCTTAAATGCTCGCCCTGACACGGCTCAGGAGAGCAGCGTGAAAATGTGGTTCGGGGACAGAGGGATGGAAGTCACTTCCTTGCCACTTGATACTGTCCGGTTGAGTAATGGCATATACACATATGTGCATTCTAAGCTCGTAGCTCTTGGGCAAAGAGCTCACGTTCTTGACGCATTAGTCAACGTGTCCAGATGTTTTTTAGGGCTAGTGTTGCATTAACGTGGTCCCCGCCTAAAAAAAGGGACAATAATGAAGTGTTTACCTTGGATGAGAAAAAAGCGGAAGTTCCTATGGAAAATCTCATTTAAAGTTTCGTATCCATCTCCTTCAGGTTCGGTCCTCCCCAATGGGAGGATGTGCGTGCGTGCGTGCGCGCGCGCGCCTGTGTGTACGACTAAATCAATCAGCGATTTCCTCTGAGGAATAGGGAAGAAGAAGACCCAAAGGAACCAGTTTTGAAAGAAAATTACTCTGCTAGACAAAGAAATCACACAGAGTCCTGAACCCTGTGCACACACGCACGCACGCACGCTCGCACGCACACTCGAACTGCTACTTCTAAGCATGAGTTATGTAAAAAGTCTCATAAAGAATCTTAATCCATACATCTGGCCGGGCCCAACTTTCCTCTCTGTCGTATAATCCGTTCCATTACCGGCTCAAACTTGTCTCATTCTCCAGCCCGGAAAAAAGTAATTTCATTTCTCTTTTTTTTTCTTTATTCTTCAGAAGCAAAGACTTGGTTACAATCTGTGTCTGTCGTGAGGGCAGAGATCGTGTAATCCTCCTTTTACTGCAGGATTTCAGGACAAAATTACTGCAGCCAGAAAAATGAACCCACCACCTTGGGTTTTTCTCCCGCTCTCTCACCCTTCCTTTGCCCGATTTTGCGACCCAATTGTCAGGGAAGACGCATGTCTTTATGGCCCGGGCAAAGAGAAATAATGGCCAAAGTTTTAACTCTCTAACTTCTGGCGATTTCCCGCATATTCTCCGGGGGATTTCGAAGCCTCTCTGGCCAGCGGGACCCGGGACAGTCGGAGAACACGCAGCTAATTCTGACTCACCCAATACAGATTTCTCTCCCCCTCCTCTCGATAATTGCAAGATAAGCGTTTTTAATTGGCAGATCCGCTGCAAATTTCTCTTTCATCCTACTTGCATAGCTCTGTAATAACCGAGCGCCCGGAATGCCTCAGATCCCGGACAACGGTGCTTCGAGAGTGGCTCCTCTGCCTGTGTGCTAAACGTGTGTGCAGTACTGGCATTTCCCATTTTTTTGCCCTCCAGACAACCCCCTTCTCCTGTCTCTGCTAGACATTCATCTGACATGGCATCAGGCACGTTCGGAATGAGAAGAGAGTCCATATAAGCCTCTGGACCATCTCTGATCGTCACCATGATGTATTCAGGTCACTCCTTTCGACAAAACACACAAGAATTGACTGAGAAATGGCCGCGCAGTGTGAGTAATAAAGATGGACGGCATCTTGCCGGACGTGTGTGTCTTTCGTCAGGCCGCCGCTCACACTCGCATGTATTATGTGCGTCACACATAAGTGGCTCGGACATGAGCATAAGTCGGACATAGACAACGTGAGCAAGAAAAAAGTTTCTTTGACACACGAAGGAGGTCAACAGGAAGGGAAAAACTGTGTCAGATGGCGCAGAACAATTTCTTTCGTTCCTTTCTTTTTCCTTCGTTTCTTTGGCCAGCTACAGAAATGGCAACAACAACAACAACAACAACAGCAGCAGCAGCAGCAGCAGCAACAACAACAACAACAGCACAGGCTGAGTGAGTCACATAAGAGTGTCTGGAAAGAAAAAAAAAGGCAAAGGATACGAGATCATCTCCGAGCTGGTGCGCACTCCTCAACCAGGCTGGCCATCAACATGGATTCTTGTGTGAGCTTTTTTTTACTCCTACCTTAGCAGCTACTGCAGCAAAGACACCTTAAAAGGCTCCCCCTTTGAAGGCTATTTCCTTTTAGTCCTGGCCACTCACTTGTCACTGAGCATAACTCATCCCAGGATCGGATTAATGCGCATAAACCAGATTTATCATCACGGATTTGCACACGATAAGAAGATAACGAGCTAGAGAGAAAACAAGGAATCTGCCTTAGTGCGCGTTTGACCGTCCCAATTGCTCCCCGTCCGGCGTGGGCCCGGCGTGGGCCCGGCGCCAGCCCCTCCAGACTTGGCCATTGCAACCGGTGCCTTAAGATGGTATCTAAAAGGAGAGAAACAATGAGCTCATTTCTCTCTCTTCTTTAGTACTGCAGAGCGCATCACGAGGCAAAAAATCAATAAGGAAACACGCGCGCAAAGAGGTAGGGTTGCGAGCTCGCTTAGGACGGCTCAAGGGCGATTTTTCTTTCCGCCAAATGGTAGTGTGGCAAAGTCATGACGGCGCCCATTTTAACGAAGTCAAACACAAGAAGAAGAAGAATGAAATAGTTGATGTGCACGAAGGCACGCGCGTGCACGTGTGTCCTTTTCCCGCAAAAAAGTAAATAGGCATCTTACCGTGTGAGCGGCGAAGAAGGGCCACGCCGAGGCGGGGCTGGGCCGGGCCTCGGGTCTGATGCGGGGGCACTTTTTTCTGGCACTGGCAGGAGACACATCGGGTTTTTGTCTTTGGGTTCCCTTTTTTTAAGCACAATGAGATAAAAATTGAGGCAATTTCAAGCAGACATTTTGGCATCCTGTGAACCTCAGGACATCTGTGAGTCAAAGGAATGTGCTTAGATGGCGCGCAAAGAACTTCTACAGAGATGAAAAATCCATTTGGTTCCTTCTTTTCCTTAATCGTCTGCAGACAATGCACTCAGTTAAAAGCCTTTTGGCCTAGAGAATTGTGGCAGCTTTTAGTCCTCACAATGCATCTCACTTACACGCACTCGGCCAGACACCAGGAGGGTCGTGTGAGTCAATAATTCTCCTCGTCCGTCCTCCCACCGGTTCCGGACTGGACGAGTGGCACGGGGACGCCCAGCCGGCCTCCGAGCGGCGTGGAGCTCAATGAGTATTTATGACTCACACGATCCTCACTGAGTATTCCTCACTCACACCTTTACTGTTGTTTGCTGTTGTAAAGAAGGACTGAAAGAAATACTGATCATGACTGTAACGAATCACTGAAGTGTTGATGAAGCTCCTTGTTGTGCACGTTTGAGCTGGAGAAGTGTTCAAAACTATTGTTGACTTAAGAAAAAAATGGTCTCACTCGTGAAATATCCACCTTTCTTTGTCTGAAAGTCACCATTTTGGAGTCGAGAACGACTCTTTTTGTCTGGTGGAGTCCAAGCTCAAAGTGTCTGGCCTTCTTTGAACTCACATTCCAAGTTCTGTGCCTTTTCAGCGTGTGTTGTTCATCGAGTGGGCGCAAATATTGGATTTCTGCACAAAGAGAGAGTTGTCGTCGAGAGTCCTATGCTCACTTTGCCTTTTGATCCTTTGTCGAAGCCACGCAAAATGCGCCAAAGTACCCAGTACACAAAATAGAGAAAATCATTACCTCTCGCACAGAGAAGGATGGCGGGGGGATGAAGCTTGCAACCATCAAACGTTGCTTCCCCAATAGGATGGCAGGAAAAAAATTAATCCTGAGAATGCCGTAGCACAATATCGTGTACACAATCTAGTTCTTGCTCCCCGTTGGGCCTAAAAACAGGCCTAAGAACAGGCCCTAGAACAGTCAAAGTAGTTGTCAGGATGGCGCCCCCCCCGTAGGCAGGGGAAAGAAGGATCTGACAAGGGAAGCAGCGTTGAGAATTGGCGAAACTTCAGTCAGCAAACTTGACACAACTTTCGGGAACGATAAAAGATTTTTGACCTGAGGACATTTTGACGTCAGTCACGACAACATGTTCGTCGTACGCACACAGTTGTGAGCTGAAGGTCAGAGCTTCATTTTCTGGCACAAGGAGATCAAATTTGGCACGTGCTCACTAAATAAAAGTAAAAAATACAAAAGGACGCGGCATCGTCCTAACTGATGGCGGAGACCGACCGGGTCAGCTCCCACCTCTTGGACGACCCCGACGGCCGCACACTGAATACAAAGCTTTGCGCCCTCGTCCGAACTGATGGCGGAGACCGACCGGGCCAGCTCCCGCCCCTTGGACGACCCCGACGGCCGCGCACGTCCTGTGTCTCGGTTAAATGACAATTGTTGTCGGGCACCTTGGCAATAAGAGCTTCGTCATGTTCTGAGACCGTGTCAGAGTACGTCAAGCCGCAAGCCTCTGAATAATGTGTCTTCGTGCCTGATGATGAATGAACCGACCGGAAAATTCTTCAATGGCGACAAAAACTTTCTCTTGATCCTCGTCGATTGTTCGAACTTGGGAGGGATTTTCTTTGGCAATCAGTGCGCGCGCGTTTGTGTGATTGAGCGCGTGTGCGTGCGTGCGTGCGTCCTAAGGAAAGAGAGAGAGAGAGAGAGAGAGAGAGAAAGGTAGCGAAGAAGAAAAATCATTGGCATTTCCTCCCTCATTTGGTGCACTTCTTTGCGTGCGTGTGTGTGTTTCGTACGACCATAAAAATCTCCTCTATCCTGTCAATAATATCAACTTTATGCTGCCAGATTCAAATATGGACGATGCCCATAATCTCCACATGCTGATTTTAAGGCCTCATGCAGGCCAACCCCAACCCTAACACCCCCTCCCCCCTGCTGGGCTCTGGTGGCACAGGCTCTTTAAATTTGTCAAAGCAGAGAAGGGAAGAAAAGTATTTTCTCCCCCCCCCCACCACCACCTTTTATATATCGAGCATGCAAGTCAGAGTGACACGAGCTAAGAATAAGCTCAGAATATGTTAAAGAAAAATCCGAGATATGCATCTCCTCCGTCAAATCCATCTGTGCAATTTCACGACAGCTTTTGAAGGGGAAAATGGGTTGAGAAAATCATAGTCTGCGAAAGAATGTGTGTATAAAAGACTCTAGACCGCAGGAGGGCACAAGCATCCTTTTTTTTGCCACGTCACTAGAGAGAAGAAAAGAATCAGAAATGACAACCCCTGGAGGGGTCCAAAGAGCCACAAGAGATTCATCTTACAGTCTTGAAGCCCTTCTTTTAGAAGTTCATCAGTTAAAATGTGAACGCATTTGCAGAAAATAAACGTGTCAGAAGCGATGTTCATATCCAATCAGGCTTTATGGACGCCTATTGGCAGATTTATGCGGCTCCTATAAATGTCACGTCTCTAATGTACGGGCTGTGGTGAGAACGAGGGAGAGAGTGACTCCTAAGCCGCCGCCACCGGCCGCCACCGGCCGCCACCGGCCGCCACCGGCCGCGCTGGTGTCCTTCTTCATTGGTCCTCCTGTGTGTTAACCCCTTCGACGGCTGATTGAGCTTGAGTCACGCGTGCTGGCAAATGAGCAAGTAAAATAAGTGCGGTCGGTTTCTTTGTACGCTATCAGCAAGTACTTATAGTTCAGCAGACCAAGGAAACTGTTTCACTTTGCATAGAAGCTCGCTGATTTGGGAGACCGAGCCCTTGTGATCATTCGACGTTCCTAGAGATAAGACAAAACCGACTTTGGGTCTCCCAGGACTTGTCTTGTTTTTACTACTACATAGACTATTATCATTTGGTCTTTTCACGCTCAGATGAAGCGACATCGTTTAAATGTCTGTCTGTTGGGATCACATCTGGGTAAAAATTTGGGTTTGGGTCAGACCCTTCCGCCCTTCCACAAATGGCCCAAAAAATGAGCCTATTTTGTACAACTTCTGGAGCCAAAGTTGGTCCGCCCGGGCTGTCTGAGGTCAACTCGGTGGTTTCAGGGAGGTGAACTACTACTCCTAAGGCCTCTCTGGAAGTCGGGGTTTGCCCCCTCCCCACCCTCCCCCTGCCAACCCGGAGGGTCGACTAAAAAGAGAGCTATTAATGGGCCCCGCAACAAACGGGTGTGTACGCTAGTAAATAATAAATCAACAACAGCACTATGGTGGCTTAGGGCTGGTACGGGCCAATAGATTGTTGCTGGTAGCATGAAAAAAAAGTGCAATTAGCCGCGAGTGCGTTGTTGGTCTCGGTCTCCATAGCGAACAAGAGCTGCTGCTGTTGGGAGTCCTACGGCTTCACACATTGTGTCTTGACTCAGGGTCGTAATCGTGTGATTATGGATCAGGGTTGCTACAGGAAAAGAAAATTGCTTCATCGCCCGATCGCTATCTCGTTTTGTCTTTATTGAGGATGCTCCACAACTTTTACCTGCATTTGGGTCTCCAAATGTGGCCTCCTTGTGCGTCAAACTTTTTAGCCTCGAGGTCACTGCATACGTAAGCAGCCTCCAAAGAGTCTTGGATGGCGCGCACGAAATTGTCGCGCCAAGTTGTTGCGTCTGGCGCGATCTTCCGCCCGTCGTCGAAGTGGCCCACCAGTGGGCGCAGTGACAACAACTCCGACCACTCTCAGACCCGCGCCCACCGCTGTCCGCAGGCAATAACGTGCATGGTGGTCTCGCATGCACACGAGCACGCACACAGAAGGAAAATGCACAATGCTTGAAAAATGATTTTCCTGCCTAGCCTAGAAATGAGCAGCGTTCCCTGCCATTATTGTGTGAAAAGCGAGCGTCCGACGCACGCACGCACGCACGCACACGCGCGCCCGCACACACCCGGAGAAAACCCTTCCGTCATTATTACCTCACACACTCAAGAAGTTGGGGCTCGGTGTTGTGCGAGTTGACGCAATGGGTAAACAAACACAAAAGCAAGGCCAAAAAGTGTCTTAATGTCTGCTCACATGTGTCACATTATTGACAGTGGAGGAATTCCTCAAATCCTCTGAAGCCGGGATCAAGAAACGAACGGGAATCTGTGCAAACACAGGAATTAACAAGAATTTAGAACAAAGAAGCTTAAGAGCTCAAGCTTCCATCTGGAGCAAATGCAGTTTCTGACCCATTGAAATAGATTATGTGAGGCCCTGTGAAAAATTGCAACACTTTTTTGTTCACTTTTTCTCTGGCTTCCAAGCGCAGTTCAAAATGTCACATGATTCATAAAATTTTATTGCCGACCCATCAATTCCTCCAACTGGATCTCCTCTTTTCCCAAAAAATGCGTTTTCCGCTAGAAATTCCTAACGGTTTTTCCACGTCATTTGCATCCCCGGATATTCGCAACATTTGCCACCCGAAAAGAGGGAGCGGGAGGGGGGAGGGGGGAGAACCCCGAAGGGACCCTATGGAGTCCACTGCACTAAACAATCAACCCCCTGGAGTTTGAGGGGAGGCAATAATTAAGTGGCTGCCTTTGCTAGCCACTGCCCATTGACTTTTTTTTTTGAGGGGGGGGGGGAGAGAAGAATGGGCGCTCAAATATTCAGGCATCAATAACGGCAACGAAAGTGTCTGGTAGAGTGAGCCAAATGCTTCTATAATAGGAGCTCCTCATTGGTCTGATGGGCGATTTGATGCGATTTTATTTGACTCACACTGTGTCGACGGCTGGTACGCATTAGTGGACGTCCTGAGATCCATCATATTTTGTGTCGGGGCATCCATTACAAAAGAGGCCGAAATTGATCAAGTTAGGGGTGGTGGGATGGAATGGGACTCATGCCTCAAGGTACTTGGGGTCGCTGATGTTAGCACAAAACTCCTTCTGAGCTCAGTCTGCCCCTAACTTCTGAGTTGAGGCCACCTCAGAGCAGAGTGTCGGACATTGGCAGCTCATTGCCAAAGAGTTGTTATTTACTGGACGAGGCCAGAATGTGGCCTCTGGTAGCCTGAGCCCTGGCGGCTCCGTGAGTGGCCACTTATAGGAGGACGCTCCACTGCCGTCACTCGCCAACCACGTGTCGGATTTGGCTTCTGTGCTGGCTGTTTTCGCCTCGAGGCCACTGCATGCACAGCCTCGACATGGCCTCAGGTCCAAGAAACTTCTTGTACGAAGTTGTAAAGATTATCAGAAGTTTTGTTTACGTTGGTTCTAATAATAGTTCTCATCCTTCGTCTTCACTCCCGCCAGAGTAGGGACGACGTTGACTCTGACGGCCTGGGCGGGAAGTTGGTGCCTCGGCCGGTCATGCTTAATAGACTACTTAAGTAGCAAGCAATCATGATGATGAGTACTTGATCCGTCGCCATTTGTCTGGTATAGAAATGCTGTAGTACAAGACATTCATCAAGGGATCTCATTAACAGCTCAACCTTGGCTCTTTGTGTGTGTGTGTGTGTGTGTGTGTGTGTGTGTGTGTGTGTGT
>JAAUXU010073810.1_pt1 | contig 30145 bp, 23 predicted proteins | sample 7278151 | NCBI WGS metagenome assembly JAAUXU01 (sample SAMN14350113, study PRJNA611818) | marine sediment metagenome | isolation source: surface marine sediment (1.8m) | place: French Polynesia: Moorea | collected 2018-08 | reverse complement strand
GGGCTCATTTTGATCAGGAGCTCAAGCTGCACCAGATGAGCTGCAGAGATCTAGAATCAGGCTCCAACCCCCAAAAATTGCTCACTCTTCAGTACTTGCTCTCTTTTTCTGCCCTCCTCTCCTTATCTTCTGCTCCTTCCCGCCCATTCTTCCCTCCTCCCGCCCTGCCTGCTGCGAGACAGAGCAGGACTCTTTTCTGTGTCCGGTTCGTTAACACTGTTCAATGGGACACCCTGTTCCTCTGATTCATGGAAAAGTCACGTATTTGTGATCCGTACTTCTCTCTCGAACCCCTAAGAACAGAGAACTAAAAGCAGGAATACAATCAATCTTCATTATGTACATAGCAGAAAGTGTCTGTGTCTGTCCATGACTCCAATCAGTGGGTACGTGTGTTCAAGCTGGTCATGCAGTGATCAGTGAATCATTCACTCAAAAGACCTGACTCGGCAGCAGGCTCTGGGACGAGGGCGAGGCTGCATGAGGAGGATGAGGCTACGCGCTCTGTGAGAAGTCTATGGCAAAGCTAGCGCAACAAGAGAACATGCTCTATGGAAATTGAATTTCCCGCCAAAATCATAGTCTTTTGTTTCTTTTGTGCATACCGGTACGCGTGTCATCGTTACGCCTATCCAGTACCGTTCTTTTTTTTTAATTTCTACATGTATGAGGATGTTTTAAAGATGGGTTTGAGTTGTCACAGTTTGCCCAAGACTATGTCTTCGGACGCGTATTAGCACAGAGCCCTTGGGAGAGTGGAGATACTTGGACTGCCACCCGAGGGATAATGGTGCAAAGTGGCGTTACAGCGGAGATATCAGCATGGAGCGCGTGGAGGGTGGAGCGCATCTGGTCAAATTTTTAATTCGTTTCTTCAATCATTCATCCCGCCAATGCCGGGCAGGTATTTTCAAAAAACCCGCTGACATTAACCAAGGCCAAAAGATCAGCAGCCCCTTAGGCACATCTAAGCAGATTCTAAGCCCAACGTAAGATTTCACCCGTCGAGACTAAATTGCAGGGTGCATGAGTGCACGTACTGAGTATGTGTTGTAATTCCAATGTCCATGACGGCAGCTTTCCTCTTGCCTATTAAGCCTTTCGTATGTACGGACTGGTCCTTTCTCCTCTGTCTCTGTCTTTCTAAAAGAGGTATGAACTTCAGAAAGGACCCAGCTGGCAATGGCTGCTGTACCATAGTGGCTGGTGTGGCCAGGGAGGGTATGGGGGAGGGGGGAAAGCTGTACAGAGGAGAAAGCACTTGGCAGTGAGAGAGAGAGAAGAAGAAGATGAAACCAAACCAGAGTTTCCCCTCCCTTTTCAGAGTCTCACAGCAGCAGCGGCGGCCTCACATGATGGAGGCCATCTTAGGAGTAAGTTAAGGACGCAAAAGCTAAAGAACAGTCACAGAAGCGTTCTGGTAGCGGCAAGGCACATTTCGGCTTGGGCGAGGTGAGGACAAGACGAAAGCTTGACCAAAATCATCTTGACATTGCGCATTGATTCCAGGGTCAACGTGAGATGAGCGGACTATGTTCAAGGGCCTCAAGAAGGTGGTGAAGGGAGGCCTCAACGTTGTGAGCGAGCACACCACACAGCTAGCAGAGCAGGTAGTCGGCGACCCAAACACCTCCAAAGACCACATCAAAGAGAGCCTCAAAAAGCGCGTTCAGGGAGGCGTCGCAACCGTTGTTGACGCTGGTGAGAACGTTTTCAATACCGGCGCCTCCTCAGACGCCAAGGAAGCCAAAGAGAAGGTTGGCGAAGTTGCGCACAACATCAAGCACTACGGCGCCTTTGGGGAGGATTACCTGGGCTTCAGCGATCCTGCCAAAGACCTGCGCAAGACCGTTAAGCAGCTAGAAAAGGGTGCCAAGAAAGCCCGCAAGAACAAGAAGAAGAAGACAGGCAAGAAAGAAGATCTCTTCGACCCGGAGAACTTGGCAAAATATAAAAAAGAACTAGAAGAGAAGAAAAGGCGCGCCGAGGAGGCCGAGGCCGCCGAGAGCGACGTTGAAGCGGAGCAAAAAGACGGGGACGGCGAGCCGAAGCTTGAACTTAGTCTTGCTGCACCCACTGGTGATGTCAGCCCCGATAGCTCTGCCGCTCCAACTCCATTGAAAGGTCACACTCCTGCTAGGACTCCGACGACTCCAGCGAAAGAAAACACAGACGACTGGAGACTCTTCCAGAGTCTAACCTCGGGCGTAGATAACTTGATAAAAAAGACCCAAACTGAACTTGGTGAGATCAAAAAAGACAGCTACTACCAGAGAAAGGAGACTAAACTTGTAGACAAGACCAGAGAGGCAGAAGAGAGGCGCAAGCTTAAGAAGAAGAAAAAGTGGGTTGATCTCGACGAGGACGGATTTGAAGACTTTGATGGAGATGTCGAAGAACTAGAAGAAAGGCGTCCCTACTCCGGGGAAAGTGAACCAGAGGACAAATCCGAAGAGGAACAAGTTGACCCTGAAGTAAAAGAGACAGAGGCTGAAACACAAGAAGAAGGAGAAGGAGAAGAAAAAGAAAAACCCAAAGAACTTGTGTTTAAAGAGCCTGAAGACTTGATTGATCCCGACGAAGACGACGACCTCTTCAACACTGATTTCGTGAATGCCATCACCAGTGGAGAAGTCAAACTAGCGGTCATTCCAGACGATCTCCCACCGGAGGAAGGCGACGACCCCTTTGACACTGCCATAGCCGACGAGGTGGTCAAGAAACAGTCAGAGGAAAAGCGTAAAGAAGAGACTAGGATCAAGTTCACTGGCTTGTCGTCCGTGGCGGACGTGTTAGCGGGCAAGCGCGACAAGGTAGATCAGTCTGCCATCGAAGTGACTGTACGCAGGAAACGACGCAGAGCTAACCGCATCAACTTAATCGGGGAGGACGGCAGTGAGATCACAAAGCTTGAGGATATCGAACACCAAGGAGGAGAGGATAAGGACGAAGCAAAGTGCGCCACCAGCCCTCAGGAAGTGGTGGACATACTAGGCGGCGCGGAAGACTCACTGCCAATACCAGAGAACAACTTGCTCGTCAGCACACCATCTCCAATCCTTGTGTCGTCTCCCTCTGACCAAAAGTCAGGCAAAGAGAGCTCATCTGGTGTCGATCTTTCTGAGTTTGAAACTCTAGAAACTTCAGGAGAGGTTAAGAAGGAGCTGACAAGCAATGTTGCCATATTGAGTGGTGAGTTTGCACAACCAGTACAAGAAGAAGAAGATGATTTTGATGCTGCCTTCGACGCATTAGCTCAGGAGTCCGTCACAAAGTCAAAGCTCGAAGAGTTAGAGAAACAGTTCGAGAACGACGACATATTCGACACAAGCAGTGCAGACAAAGTGCTCAAACTCGCCTCACTCTTGGACAAAGTTGAGGACTTGGAAGAAGTCGAGCAGACGTTCGAGGATCCCTTCGACACAAGCGCCTACGACCACATCACCGGGGACGTCGAGACGGAACTCGAGTTCGCGTCCTTGGCTAGCAGGGAAGTACCTGAGGGCGACGCCACCGTTCCTGGCACTGCCCTCCCGGAAGAAGGAGGTTCTTCCCTCTTCGATTCTGGTCCAGCAGTCGGTTCAGGAGAGGGCAACGAGGGTTGGGCAAACTTTGCCGAGGCCGGGAGTGAAGAAAGTAGCGGAAAGAAGAAGCCTCCTCGACCAGCTCCCCCGAAGCCTGCACCAAAGCGTCCTCCGCCGTGTCCTGCTGTTCAGATAGGCAGCGACTCGTCGTTGCGAGCAGAGGCTCCTTCGGTGGTGGTCAAGGCACCAAGCACAGAGTCCATCAAATCTTGGAATTGTGCAGTCGCCGACAACCTCATCAAGAAGTCAAAGTTGGATGCCGAGGGAGAAGAAGCTCTTTTGGAACAGGAGGAAGAGTTTGATCCATTCGACACCACTAAATTTGGTGACAGCGAGACTATTACAAACTTTGAAGATCCCTTTGACACTTCTGCGGTGAAAGGTATCATCGGTGAAGCATCTGACGAGGAAAGAGAAGGCAACGAGGACAAAGAAGGCAACGAAGTAAAAACAGAACAAGCTGTCGACGAAGACGAGGACAGTAACGAAGAAGAGGAAGTCCCCGATCCTTTTGATATTCTCACCTCCTTTGACCGCAGTGAAGTTCCCGTCAATCCTTTGGCTCCAGAGTCTAAGGACGTCACTGAGGCCGACCCCTTTGACACAAGTTTTGCTGCGGATGTGCTACCAAACAAAGGGGACCCCTTTGACACTAGTTACGTAAAGGGAGATCCAGGCAAGGCTGAGATCAAAGCCCTAGAAGAGGAGTTCTTGGCCGACATACCAACGGGTGCATCAATCAAACAGAATCAGTTTGCCCGTGCAAGACCCAAGGGTGGTGAAAGTGGCGGTAATAGCGCAGACCTCAGCATCAAGGTTCCAGAGCCAGAGGAAGAAGAGGACGATCCCTTCGACACCTCCATTGTGGACAAGGTCATTCCGGTCAGGACAGCCAAGAAGAGCACCGACTTATCTGTAGAGGACGACGACTTCGATCCAACAAAAGCTTTTGTCAGGAGCGTCAGCGAGACAAAACCGGCACCAGAAGAAATTAGAGAAGAGCAGGAAGAAGGCGACAAAGAAGTAGCATCCCTTAAGCCTGAGGAAGAAGTCCCTCAAGCCCCCCTCTCACCGGGTCAATTGCCCAAGCCGCCTACTAAGCGGGCAAGTCCAAAAAGGATTGAGAAGAAAATAGACAGCATCGACAGCGACGACTTCGACCCCAGAGCCTAAAGTGTTTGACATGGCGAACCCCTTTCTCTTCGACGCTCCACCCGCCGCCCCAGCGCAACAAGACAACCCATTCCTTGAAGCGGGTGGCGGTGGAGTTGGCGGTGGAGGTGGAGGTGTCCCAGCTGCACCTGTTGCGAATCCCTTTCTTGACAGCTCTTCGGGACAGCAGCCGGTTCCTCAGGCGTTCGTTCAGCCTGCAGCAGCGGCGGCGGCGCAAGCGAATCCTTTCGCAGACTTTGGTGCGCCAGCTCCAGCGCCACAGCCGCCACAGTCCATCTTTGGCACCCAACAGACCTATTCCATGCAACAACAACCCTACTACGCAACTCAACATTATGCCGCCGGAGCTCAGTTCGCGCAGCCGCAAGTTACGGTGGCTTACTCTGGGATGTTCAGTACCCAACCGGTCGTGGCGAATGCTCAACCTCAGCCTCAGCCACAGCCACAGCTACAGCTACAGTCACAGCCACAGCCACAGCCACAGTCGCAGCCTGAACCACCTCCTCCAATAGCGGCGGCGACGCCTCCAGCCGCCGCACTGACACCAGACACAGTAAAGGAGCAGAAAGATCCAGAAAACCCTTTCTTGGCTGCCGCGGATGAGGCCCAGCCGCCACCGCCGCCGCCGCCGCCGCCGCCACCCCCTGAAGATGAGGAAGACACAACGGCGGCTCCTGTGCATGTGGAAGAGACGGCGCAACCGCCACCTCCTCCACCAGCCGAAGCCTCTATTATTGCCAAAGAGCCCGAGGATGTGCCTTTGCCGCCGCCACCACCCTGCGAGGTCACTCCTACAGATGGAGAAACTTTGCCTCCGCCGCCACCAGCAGTTGACACTGACTCATTTGCGAATGAGACACCGGTGGTCAAAGAAGAAATCCCTGATGAATTAAACGAAGCATCAGAACCAACCAAGGACGTTTCTCCAGAGAAAGAAATCGTCTCCCCAGACACAGAAATCGCAGCTGAAAAGGAGGCACTCGAAGCATTGCCCGCTGAAGAAACAGAGTCCGAAGTAGTTCCGGAAAGACTGCCCGAAGATGCCAAGGAGCAAGCAACGCCAGTGGAGGAGGACAAAGTCAAACTGGACAACGATGAACCTCTGATAGTCGAGTCCCCTGAGAAGCCATCTGGACCAAGCACCGGGGCATCCCTTTTTGGCCTCCCTTCTGAGCCAGTGTGTGAAGAGAAGGAGGAGGAACGTAATCAAGAGGATGAGGGAGTCCAACCCACAATGTCTACTGGTGACGCAATCTTTTCCGACCTGCCCGCAGCCGCCTCCTCCTCCACGGGGGCGTCTATATTCGGGTTGAGCGAGGAGAGCGCGGCGGGAAGCACCGGAGCCACCTTGTTCGGCGTGACTGCTCCCCGGGCCGCTCAGCCCCAGCTCGGGTCCATGTCTGGTTGGGATGATGCATTCGACCGCAAATTTGAGACAGCCGTCGCAGATGCAGGAGCAACGGCCGCATCGGCATCGGTCCTCCCAGGTGATCCCTTTGACCCCTTTGCCGGCACCGGAGCCGGGCTGATGCCTGGGGCAACCGCCTCGGGATTCGGTGATGCCGGCTTCAACCCTACAACTAAGTCCGGTGGCTTCAGCGATGAAGCCAATCCGTTTCTGGCCTCCTCGGAGAAGGCCGAAGGCAGTGGCGATGGTGGCGGTGACTCGCCACTTTTCGACGAAGATACTTCCAAGCCGCTGGAGCCTTTCCCGAGGGTTCAAGATCAGCCTGAGGGTTGGGAGATGTACATCAGACATCCGCCTAAGAAGAAATTAACTGCTCAGAGGTGAGATCATCGATGTATATGTATGGGACCCCTGAGGATAAACTTGGTAACTTGTGCAAACCAGGTACTGGAAAAAAGTGTTCGTTCGCCTGGTGATGCAGGGTGATGTCCCCAGCGTCCAGCTGTTTGAGAATCGTGAAGCCAAGGACGCGTTTCAGGATATTCCTCTTCAGCCCGCTTACTCGCTATCCGAAATTGCACATCAGGTGTTCGACCAGTACTCCAAGATCTTTACTCTTAAGCTGCAGTACATCTTTTACAAGGAGCGTGCTGGCATCAGACCAGGACAGGTACCATAATGATGATATGTTATGACTGCACTGGAACTGTAATGGGCAAGTACTCGTTTATGTCTTCAGATCACTAAGATGCAACGCTTAACTGACAAGATTGGTTTCTTGGCCAAGGCGGTCGAGGATGCCGACTATCAAGGTGTCAAGGAGTTTGCCAGCGACATGAAGAAGCTGGGAGTGCCGTTAGAACACGCCCCACAAGTAAGTGCAGCGAGAAGTAGAAGAAGAACAAAGAGTGTGGAAAGGTACTGTAAGCTATCCATGACTTCTTATCCAGATCTCTGAGCTCCTGAAGATCGGCAGCGAGAACTATGATGACCTGAAGCAGTTTTCCGTTTGCGTGGAGGAGCGACTCTTCCGAATGGATGCTCATCGTGACCGCGCACTTACTTACAAGACGGAGGAGGTGCAGCTCACGGCCGTGGAGGAGGTGTACGTGGAACAGGACAAGACGGGACATGTGGCGAAACAGCTCTGTAGAGTCAGAGTGTTCTTCCTCTCTTTCCTGTCAGGTGGGTGGAGAGAAAATTGGTGTTGTCCTCACGAATATTATGGAGTTCGCAACCACTTTCACTCAGGTATGCCCGAGATTGAGTTGGGCGTGAACGACATGGCTCGTATGGGATTAGAGGTGGTGGGCAGGCACGACATTTTGCCCGTTCCCACCGAGCAGTGGATCAGGTACGAGGACATCGAATTTCACCATATTGTCGATAAGAAGGCCTTCGAGAAGAACGATCACATCATCAAGTAAGAACAATTTAGGGACACTTATTGCTGACAAGCAACATTCACTACTGCATCTCCAAAAAGGTTCCAGCCTCCCGACGCGTGCTACTTGGAAGTAATGCGCTTTCGAGTCCGTCCGCCCAAAGCTCGCGAGCTGCCGATGCAGGCCAGGTGCCAGTTCGTCATCGCGGGCAACAGGGTTGAGATTCGCGCAGACATGATGATCCCGTATCACCACACCAAGGCCTGGGGCCAGGTTCCTTGCGAGGACGTAGCTCTGAGGATCCCACTCCCCGAATGCTGGATCTATCAGTTCCGGACGGAGAAGCACCACGTCTCCTTGGGGCAGTTAGCGGTGGGAAACCTCAACATCGGCACCAGGATGGGGTCGGTGAAGTCGGCGCACAGAAGGGCAGGAAAGGTAGAAAATCCCACCGTTTTGTTTACAGTCGGCGTCCGGTGCGATCGTCTTCACGCACTCGTTTTGCAGGTGAAAGGCCTTGATCGCTTCATGGGCGCGATGGAAACGCAGACGCAGGACCTAATGGAGACATCCTCCGGTCAGGCCAAGTATGAGCATCAACACAGGGCCATCGTGTGGAGAGTGCCGAGACTTCCCAAGCAGGGTCAAGGTATAGTCGTACTGTAGCCACCCACTCATCCCGGCCCGTTTACACTACACCCTCGGGTTTTCAAGGCCCTCGAGATGCTTAACCCAAAATCGAGCCTAAAGCGCTACTTGTCCAGACGGATGTATTGGCTGTAATTCATCCCTAATATGAACGAGCTATATCACTGAGCCAAGGTAAGCTTTTTACCTATCCTTACCAAGAACAAGGACCAAGGACCAGCAGTCGAGACTTGTAAAAACGCACAAAATGTCTGCCATAGATAAAAGCTGACAGAGGTCTTTTGCTCGAGTGCCAATCAAGACTGCTTTTGCTGGTCAGAGAAAAGACCAGACAGACAAGCTAACTTGGCGAGGCGATGCAGCTCGTTCATGTCAGCGAGATGGATATTAGATTTACCATAAGGCTAAGCATATAGCAGCTCGAGTACCGACTCTGTCTGTACTGTCTCTGTCATTTACATTTCACTCAAACCTGTACATGCGGGTATTACGACGTTTTCGTATTTCACGTACTCAGTACGGAAGAGATAGCTCGTATTTGCTCTGTCTCGTACTTATAGTTATTACACACGTTTTTGTCACTTTACCACCCGCTCCAGCTGCCATCAAGGAGTAAAGCGCTGTTTGACTATACCTCCCAGGACTCATATGGACAGTGCAGAATTAAATGCTTGGGGCCACCATAAAATGTGGGAAAGGAATGCATGTTGGGCTTGTAACAAAAAATGCGATGTGAAACTAAAAACGTCATTTTTGCGAAGCAGCACAATGCACACGATTTTGACTTCTAAAGCTCCAGGGGCATGACGCCCTCCCCTCCCTCCGGGTCCATTTTTTTTAAGAAAACGGCTCATAGAGGAGTAACAAACAAGTGGTACTGCCTTACATGTCCTCCGTCCGGGTTCCGGTGGGGGAGGGCAGGTGTGCTTCACGCGTGAACAGTGCTCATCCTTGCCCCGGCCGGATGAACCAAGTCGACCAGGCATCTTGTCGGCTAGGGGGTCGCTGACGGACAGTGTTCAGAGATTTGCTGGACGAACCATAGGTTCAAGCCTGTGGGGGTGAAGTAGGCCTCCGGGGAGGCGGTCCGGCGATGACTCGGGGCGCAAGATTAACCTTGTACATAATTAGTACGGCATAAAAAATAACCGTTCTACTTCTGAACCATTATCTTTTTTTTTTTTAGGTTCATACACAAACCATGAGTTCGTATGCAAGTTGACGCTGACCAGCTTCGACCAGATGCCCGAATCGTTTGAGAAGCACTTCTACGTGGAGTTTTCCCAGCCGGCGACGGCCACTTCCAACACAGTACTCCGCTCGGTCTCCATCCAGCCTCCAAGCGAGGAGCCCCCGGAGAAGTTCGTCAAGTACCTCGCCCGCTATGAGTACAAGCTTGAGATCGACTTTGCCGAGAAGGAGCAGAACACGTACGTCGCTGTCACCAAGAAGGCGGCCACTCCGCCTGAGGAGGAGGAAGGCGAGAAGGAGTACCCGGACTTTCCGGACGAAAACGGAGAGAAGAAGTTCTCTGACTCCGACTCTGATTGAGTGCATGGGTGAAGCCTCGACGGAGAGGTTGTGGGTACCTGGGGGTCCCTGGACAGTCATTCAGCACCTGGCACGTAAAAGATGAACAAAGTGCGCACCCTCTCCTACTACAGTGAACTACAGTAACTACTGCGTTCGTCCCGACAGAAGTGGGTGAAAGTTGAATCTGTCTAGGCTTGATTTGGAGAAGAAGGAGCCCCGTAATCATTCTTGATCTCAGAGTTAAGATCTCCGCTACTTAACATTGTTAAATTGATATCCTTGTTACGGTGTACGTAGTACATGGAAGTGCGATGTTAGCATTCCGGTAATGGAATAGTTTTCTGCTGTCGTAGTAGCAACATTTCATTACTTTTCTGTCAGTTATAGCTCATTTTTTGGTTTTGCGTCAAGACACCGATGTCTCGAGCAAAGAGCACGGCAAAAAGAGTTCAATCTAGTCAAAACTGCTTGTACATACATAAAGACAGTCGTGAGAAAGAGAGAGAGAAAGATGTGTATTTTTTCTAGACGCACCCTAATGTGCACGTTGAAAGGAGATACGAGTAACAAGCACACACGAGAATGAGCGGACCGTTGATTTCGCAATGTTGCTACCATTGTTAAAAAAAATGTCTCTAGAACAACTGCAAGATTATCTCTCTCCTCACGACTTCGGCATGTTCCTCTTCCGCCTTTTCTTGCGCACATACAGTGATTCTTGCTGTCTCTGTGCATGTTACAACACCAAATTGTACGCACTGTGCTAGTCAAAACAAGGAAAGAAAAACCAATATGTCCCGGGTCCCCGCTCTTCTTCCTTGCCATGTCTTACCCATGTCCCTGTCACACCTGCCCCAGGCGTCGGAGGGTTTGGAGGACTCGCACTGTGCTTGTATCGACGCCACTCAGTTAACGTATGAGATGAAAAACATGACCTGCTGGTGTCCCCAACCCAATGTATCATTTGATTCGTACATTTTGCATTGCTTTGGGACTAAAGTGTATTTGTATCGTCCTCCTACGTACCCGTAGGGCTGCTGCTTGTGTTGCAATCCTATCTCAATCATGTAAAAAGTCATGTATATACATATACATGTTTGTGTATGTCCTGAAGATCCATTAATACAGGAGGTTTCGTCCTAAACTTTTTTCTCTCTCTCGCTCTTCGGGCACTTGCATACTTTACCGTCTTGTGCGCGGCTCATCAAGAGGCTGAGGGGCTTCCCAAGACTGGAGAATGATCAGTTTCATCACTGCGCTCCCATCTGTCACTAGCAAGACCAAGTCTGGATGCTGAGCTGAGCGTAGAGTCCGCAGGACAAGGGAGGGATCGAGATGCGCGCAGTCGAAAAGAAAGTGAAAATGGTACTTCCACGGCAACTCTGTTAATGCGAGCAAGCACGCCTGCCTCAGGTACAAACGTCACATGTGCTTTTTTGTGTGCTTCCTCCCCGCCTCCCTCGCCTCCTCACGCTGCACTTCGCGTCCACAGGCGCGCACTCGAGCCACGGCAGGGAGAAAGAGGAAAAAAGTTTGAGAAAATTCCATGCCAGTAGTAGAACTCAAGACCCGGAGGCTCCAAGAATTGGCAGCCAGCCACTGGGTGGATCGAGAACCGTTGAAACTACGAGCTGGCGATTGAGTGCAGAATGCAGGACTGTGGAATCAACTGACTGTCGACCTGCGCCATGACAGCTTTTGTGCAACGACGTGCGGGGCCTCTTCTGCTCTGCGTTGCAGTCGCCCTGGGCTCCTCCAGTGCTTTTGGTCACGACCGAAGCTCGGTGGTGTCCGTTGCTGCAAGGTACGTATTGTGTCAAGTCAGGTTTGACTCCATTCATATTCAGGCCTGCTTCGACTCGGATTTGACTTTTCCTGACTCGCTCTAGCACTAATACCAAGCAGTGATCCTGTCTCATTTATCGATGTGTTTCATCCCCCCACCGCAGCAGCAGGAGAGACTCCCAGGTCGACGGCAAGGTTGACGGCTCAGGCGGCGGCGAGACGTTGGCGTACGTGATCACAACCATAGTCACACTCATCGCCATCTTGGTGGCCAGCCTCACCCTGTACGCCGCCGACGTCTACGTCACCTCTAGGATGGACGAACTCCTCCTTGAATATTATGGACCTGAACTCTACGAGAAGTATACGTCAGACTTTGACGCAACGCAAGATCAAGAAGACCTGCATAACTACCTGTATGGCAGTGCGAACTCCGCCAGCGATAGAATTGACAACGATGGCTTGTCATCATTGGCCGAGCACAGTCCGGACTATCAAACTCACTTTTATGGTGCAAACAATGAGCAGGAAGCATCATCAGCCACTGTATTTGGAAGCAGACTACTAGGAGGCTTTATTAACTTTGCCAGAGATATATACCAGGGATGATAATCATAAGCTGTACTATCAATGTATGTATGTACACTTGGAGAAAGAGCATAAAGGAGCCGTGTGCCAGAAATGTTTTCCATGGATCCACATTCCACAGTGACAATCTCGTCTAAGTCATTTTTTACTATATATTTCACGATGTGACAAGATACGAGCAGCATCTTTTACTATACACAATGTACGTAACTGTCAAGTGCAGTAGAATATCGCGTAAACCTTATACGTATCGGCAGCAGTGGCACTATACACGCGAGACTTACATCGATTTATCGTGATATGAAAAATGTTCATTTTGTGCGGTATACCAAACTTTAAGGTAGAGTGAAATCTTACATGTAACCTTTCTACTATATCAGTCTCAGTTGGCACCAGTTGTATATCATATATGCGAGACTTATCCTAGGTAACGTTACGAAAAAATGATTATTGATCATGTATACGAGATTCACTGTACGCACCATGTAAGCTTCCTTTGTTGGTAGCATCGACTGGGCCATTGTGCTTGAGTACGTCCGTACCCTGGTCTGTCCACCGAGAATTGGACACTTTGGGATTCCCCAATTTGACAACTGATGGGGGGGGGGGCGCATCTGCTACCTGCGACTGCTGGACGCAGCAATCGCCTAGAATATTGGTTCAATGGCGCCCTTAACAACGTTTTGTAACCTCCTCAGGCAGGAATGTAGCCAGACACTCATCCGTGACAACCGCCCCATGTACATGACGAGTGCAGACGTTGAGGAAGTTGGTCCGACGGGTCTGATAACAACGATCTTGTCCACGGTCGTAGCCCACGCGTTGTGGAGAGCAAAAACGTCGTCTTAGCTACAGCGCGTGTGCGTAGCAATCTCTTGAGTACGGTTAGACCACAAGTTACTCGTGCGCCAATCGATGCCGCCGGCCAATTCCAGGAATCGTGGGACACTCGAACAACAAAGCGTTGCTATCCTGCAGTATGCAAAGGAAAAAACAGTTCCATTGCTGGCCAACTCATATCGCTCTACTGGTCGCAATCATGCGATGAGGGCATGAGAAGAGGGCACAAGATGAGGTTCACGTCTGTATGATCCACTTTGCTTTAGCGCTCTTTATTGATGCATGCGTTCATACGCCCCAGGTGGACGCCGTATGAGCATAAGTGGACAAGTCCTCTCCAAACTTCAGGTCAGGTAGCTGCTACTCATTATACGCACCAGATGCGGCAGCAAAACACGTTTCGCTTCATTTGACTCTGCGTAGTCGTCCTTTGGTTCTCCTCCCGTCCACAACTCGACGGTTCACGCGAGGAGAGAAGTGAAGGGATCCGTAGTATAAATATTAAGTTATCAAGCCCTATTTAAGAGACTATTTATATGAGCAAGACGATGAGGGACAAAATCACCATCGGGTAAGTATCTGTACTCGTACAAGTTTGTGCCACGAACGACGCCGTATGTAAGGTCATTGAACACATGCTAAACTCCGGTCTGTCTTCGGCCTGTTCAGTGGCGTCTTCTTGGTGTGCGCCGTCACACACGTTTTGGGGCAGGAGGGCATCTCCTTCGGCGGCCAGAAAAAGGAGGAGGGTGTAAATTCGGATGGAGTCGGTGTTAGAGCTGGTGGTCTGCTGGCCTCTATCCTGAGTGAGTGCATCATAATACTGTATATTTAGAACACACCTGAGTACGGGCATGTCCAGTCGGTGTGTATCGGTGAATACTTTCGTCATGCACCAGCTCCAGAGGAGTCTCGTTCAAGATATGCTGCGATTCTTCTAGACAAAGATCCATTGGGCAATGGCCGCGGCAGCGGCCAGAGCAGCAATCTGCAGGAGGGCCGCACTGCCCGCCACTGCTGTTGCTCCCTCAGAGGACGATCCTGCCCCGTGGAGCGCAACTTCGGCGACGATTTTGACATAGATAACTTTGGCGACAGCGTCGGCGTGAACCCGAGAGTCACCGGCGTCAACGCTCGTAACAAGGATAAGCCAGATAGTACAATCATCAACACAAGGATAGTCAACAACGTTAGTAACTTCATGTTGGAGTGCACTTTTCTCACTCCACCTAATATTATTGTGTGATACAACTGCTGACATCACCCTGTGCAGCCAGTAAACTCGCCTCCCCCGCCTTCTTTGGACCGGTGTCCCACTGGCAGCAGTCGCTGCTGCTACACCAGCAGCTCCTTCGTCAACAGCCTGGGATCAACATGCCCCAAGATCGGTGGAGGTGGTTTCGACGGCGGTTTCGGCGGCGGTTTCGTGAACGAGTTCAGCGACTCGTGGCGACAGGGGTGTGACGAGCAAGTATTTGGGCGCGGTCGTCGCTGCGGCTCGCGCAACTTTCGCCACATCTCTGGATTGCGTCGTGGCGAGGCCAGTCCGGATGAGTTCCCGTGGTTGTGCCTCGTACTGAACGAAGACAACAACTTCGTGGCATCTTGCGCCATTGTGCCCATGAACAGTGACAACAGAATCTCCAGCGGCACGAGTAAAGTCATTACAGCCGCGCACAAGCTGGATAACGTGGGCAGGACAACGTGAGTTACTTCGTATATATCCTCAAAAAGCAAAACCCTAACGATTGAGTGTAAAACTCAATTATAATAAGTCGGCATTATGTCTTTACGGTGCTCTTAGCAAATTCAACTATGAACATTTTGTTGTAGACGTTACATCAACGCCATACAAGGGTTGCGAGTAAGGTTTTTGGGCGTTAAGTAAAGCCCCACTCGGCTCGACAAAGTCATGCAAGAAGGACTCTACGGTGCCCAATTGTGGCAGGGCACCCAAATTAATGCTACTGAGCAAGTGTTACGCCAAGTCGAGCCTTGGCTTGATTGTCAACTTAAAAGTTTCGTTGTGTGCTTTTTTGGTGCATCATCAGTGTTCTACAATGTTATTTTTTGCCAGTGACGTCCGTCGTTCAAGGTCTATGGATATTTACACGGGCACATGGCACTGATCTTAAAAGCTCAGCACTTGAATTGAGCGTAGAAACCCATCGCTAGTCTGCAATCGGTCACTTATACGTGTCAGTGTGCTTAATATTGCAAAGGCTTTAGCTCTTACTCTTTAATGCGTATGCTTTATTTCTTTAGTTTACTGAAGGTTCGCGTCAACGAGTACGACGCGTCCGCTTTCCACAGTCCGGAGAAAACTCGCCACCAAGAATTCCAAGTGGTTCGTTTCCACAAGTATCCGCGCTACAAGCCTGGCAGGTACCTCAACGACATTGCAATTCTTCACCTGGACAAGAAAATCGACCTGATCAGCTACAACGGCATCAACGCCGCCTGCGTGCCGCCCTGCAGAAACATGTTCGACTACCAGTTCCAGAACAACACTGGAGTCCGGTAAAAGAGCTACACTGACATCGGATGGACTGGTAGTCATGCGTATTTGATGATTTTTTAGATGCTGGGTTGCCGGCTGGGGTAAAGACCGTTCCAACGGCCAATTCCAGACCGTCATGCACAAAGTTGACGTGCCCATCTACGACAGCCGGCGGTGCGAGCTGGCTCTGAAGGAGGCGCTCCAAAACGCGAGGTCCAGAAATGCTGGAAATTTCCGACTGCACCCCAGCGAGGTAGCTACGTTCATTCTCGTACACTTGATGATGTTTCGTGGACTCTACGTAAATATCACATCCAAAGGTATGCGCTGGCGGCGAGCAGGGCAAAGACGCCTGTGACGGTGACGGCGGAGCACCCCTGGTGTGTAGGGCTCGCTCTGGCCTCTGGTACGTGGAAGGACTGGTGACGTGGGGTGTGGACTGCGCGCTCAGGGACGTGCCCGGCGTCTACGCGAAAGTGTCCAGATTCCGCAGGTGGATTGACGAATGCCCTAGGAGGAGCAACCCAAACGACTTCAGCAGATGTGACGACGACTTGGCTGATGTGTGAAGTAATCCGATCCGGTCCAACTTAAAGGTGTTCCGTGCCCGTTTACTGACCAAGACATATTCTGCAGTCTTTGTTCTTTATGTGTGCACCGCGTGTTCCGTGATTGATACGAGGATACATCAGTACTACTTCATCGTTTATGAGCAAATAGCTTACATCCAACGAGAGCTGACGTGCAGTGGACAGTGAGCTGTGTTATACAAGTCATCTTGCTTTCCTTGCAAACTGTAGACACTTTTAAGTTCTGCATGCAACTGCAACAGCATAAAATATGCTGATACATGTATGCAATAAGTAAGAACGAGACTTCTAATTTCATCGAACCTAAAAAAGTGACGTATTTAAAAATAAGAGATAGAAACATTTAAAAGTTTTTTTATAATAAAATTCACTGAAGGACCCAACTTTTAGGGTGCAGACTAGCCGCAGGGCTGGGGCACCCATTGTAGGGAAGTTAACGTTTTGATAATATTATATCATGGTTAAAGTACACGTGTATGTACTGTCTGTGTAGTCATTGTCAGATTTAACTTAAAAAAGTATTATTAATCTAAGTTTTGAAGAATTTCATAGTACTTTCAGTTCAATACCAGGAAAGCTATTGCTTCGCAGTCCTTTAATCGAAGCAAATGATGGAACCTTTGGGTGCAGCCGCACGTAGGTAACGTGCACACCTCTCTTATCTCCCCCTTTCGATTGTTTCAGGCTTTTTTGGACTTTAAAGTGAAAAATCTTAAAATGCTTGACTGTAGGCTAGGTGAAGAGGTCGATATTGTTTATGTTTATGTACGATGGGCTAAGCTGAGGGGATTTCTCGCTTCTTCGACCCGCGCATCATCCACAGACAGGAGAAGATCGTCTTCTTGGCCATCTCGTAGAATTGGTGAGGCTTCTCGATGGTCTCCTCTATCGTCTTTAAGAATTCTATTGCCAGCGCTAAGCAACTAGAGTAGCTTTCTGCTTTCAACTCGGCGTTTATGCTGGCTCCAAGTTTCTGGATCTAAAATGTCAAGGAGAGCATGTTACGACGTACACTTTTTGCTGTATTCATCACGACCACCTTAGCAAACTGTGCTTGCATCCTGCGCACATCGTCAAGAGCAAACTTGAATCGTTCCGGCGGCGTGTCGGCGAGCGCCCGGGGTAGTTGTGCCGCCGGAGTCCAACCACCGCCGCATGCCGCGCATTGGCAGAAGAAGTGATACTTGCGCTGCAGCTCGGACTGGCGCCAGGGTACAGCTTGTACCAGCGGGGTCGACAGGTAAGAGCTGGTCACCTGAGTCATATGCTAGACATGGTGCTGGACGCCTGATTTGAGATTGCTTGTTCGTTCACCTCCTCATCTTCCTTGATGGTCCGGGCGGCGTAGACGAGCGTGCCGTTCCCCACGTTGACTCTGACGGTGTTGGGGTCGCAGCTGTGGTTGAGCATGTCGAGGGAGGGGTCCACTGTGCAGCCAATGTCACGCAAACCTCCTGCATTCCAGGGTTGGGAGGGCAACGCCGTGAACAGCCCAACCTCGTACGAATTCAAGGTGCAAATCTCCATCAAGTGGGAAAGGACCAGACCTGCATTCACCGAGCGACTCTGGTATTGCCAACGACTGCGTCAGTACTGTAATTAGCTTACCAATCTTCATCTCTTCGTCACTAGTCTCGTTGGTGTCTTTCTCACTGATGTAGCCGGCTCTCTTGAGACACCTGACGAAGAAGCTGACGACGAAAGATTCAAACAGGAGGGTGGCAGAATCCCACTTCTCCCTGGCGCTGATCAGGTTGTACAGACTTCGATAGTCCTTGGAAAGATAAGGACGTGGCTCTGACCCCAAGAGCTTCGGGTCGTAGTGATCGAAGATGCCCTCGGGATCCTTGGTGAAAAAGTCCGCGCTCTTCTGAGTCACGGCTCTGAGCGATAGAAACCACTCAGTCTTGGCGAGCTCAGAGGAGTTGAGTAAACCGTACATGATGGATTCCGTGGGATGGTAGGAGGCCATAGCAAGATCGAGACAGGCAGGGCTGCAAAATATGTCCTAAAAGAAACATAAGTGATTCGTGTGACTCAGTTTTTTTTCGGTTTAACGCATAGTTGATTTTACAGTTCTAATGTGAAACGCAGCCGGAGCACGTAGACCTTTTAGAAGCTGCTTTGAGATTACTACTGAGGCTGCAGGAGGCCAGATGGAGGTCTCAATTATGGCTTTTCAAACAACAAATATATCGCAATGTTTTCTTGCATACTTCACAAAGTTGGGATGAAAGCTGAAGCGTTTCACGAGATAAAATCAGCCTTGTAGTGTTACTTGTGAGTTGCTCACCATGGTTGTGATTGGACTTGGCAGGGGATTTAAGGAGCTCCTGAAGCAGTGCGTGCACACTTTTCCAACCTCTTGGCGACTGAGACAGGCGACGATGGGCTTGTCCACGCATATGAGCTCGCCCGCGTTGATTTTCCTCGTAGCCATGGCGTGCCTGCCCTTCTCGTCCCTGTACTTGATGTTGACGCTCCGCGAGAACGCGGGAAACTCGGTACTGGCGTTGGGCACCTTGGGCAAATGAAGCTCGGAGTAGTCCCAGTCTGTCCTAGATATTTTGATGCTGCCAGCAGCTTGGCGCTTCTTGTCGATGACTTTCTGCAAGCTCATCACAACGGCTCTTTCTTTTTCTTTGGAAAGTCCGGAGTCAGCAAACGATTCGATGAATTTCTTCAGCGATTTTTCCACTTGCTCCACCTGGAATCATCACTTTAGTAACACGAAACTTGTGCGAGGGAAAACTTGCATACCTGGCCTAAGTTCAGCAGACATTTTGTCCTTCTTTCCAAGAGCTTGTACCTCTTCTCCACCGGATACTTGCCCGCCAGCGCCCGGTCCAGATCTTGCATGACCGCCACATCTTCTCCCAGGTGGAGAAGCACCGCGGACCGGTTGGCGTAGGCCAGCGCCAATGCCTCAGACTCCTGTGGTGCAAACTTGGCTGACTCGGTGTAACTGCAAATTGCCTGGAGGAACTTTTTTGAGTTGTATTCGTCGTTCCCCTTTTCCCTCCAGCTCTTTGCTTTAGCCTCGTCCTTGACATTTTCGGCGGTGGCGTTGGTCTTGGCGACCAAGTTGGCGAAGAGGTCCGCGGTGGTCGGGTACACCCGACTGAAAAGCGCTGATGCGTCACGTAATTCGTTCTCTCCTACCAGAACAACCTTTAAAAAAACAACAGAGGTCAGACAAACCTCGTCATACGACTTGCGTGTAGCTATGTAGCATGCCTAGTGGAATGTGTACGTACATGTACAGTATGTATTCATAATGAATGCATGCCTGTGTGTGTGCGTTTGGACCCAAACGTTTGAGCACGAACGCGGGCACACACATGGGAACGCACTCTTTTTTGTTGCTGCTTATGTGCAATAATTTATACATGTGTACAGTGAGTGTGACTTGAATATGAAGAAAATAGGAATTGGCGTGCGTTAAGAAAAGACTTACCAAGTCGGGTTGGTCAATGCACCACTTCCTGTATGCAATGTGCGCCCACCCCTTGGCTTCACCAATCTCCTTGTCCAGGTCTGCCTCAGTCATCTCTTTTTGCGCCGGTGTAACCATGATCTCTTCCTTTTCCAGGTCTGTTACAAAAATAACAACAACGCCGACGCCGACTGCCGCTGGGCCGACGCTGAGTCTGTTTCAAACGGGGAGAAAGCTGCTACTTCTTACACTTATTCCACATGGAATCACTCACATGTGCACGGTCTGCAACGCGCGTAAAGTCTGCTTCTTTGCGGCATCTCCCTCCAGTTGGACTGTTTGCATGTTACCCGCCACAGATGAATCATGCATTTCATACACAGGTAAACTTATCTGATTGTAACAAGTCACAATTCATGTCGACCCCCTGGAGACCTTTGCCCCTCTTTGGCAAAATGCCACAACCCTATACTGTGTACGGACGCAGTGTACCGCGCATGTGTGTGCACAAGGGTGATCTGATTTTTGGCAATTTTGGAAAATGCACCTACAAGATTGATATCTGCGCGGGCTTCATGTAAAGCGGAACACCGGTCAAATACTTTTTGACTGCACCTCCAGAATGAGGGCCGCGGCCTTGCAAAGGTAGCCCAGAGAAGTGTGCTTCTGGAGCTGCGAGGCCGGATCTAAGTGGCCTCTGTTTATAATCTTGTGGTCTCGCAACACCAAACAAGACCTTCTGTACAAACGACTAGTATTTTTTAATATTCAGGCAAAAAAATGAGGACTTAATAATAACTTTTTATGAAGATCATAGTTTATTATGTTCCAACCACACGAACCAAAAATCCCACAACATATCTGTACCTTGAATGAGTGTTGGAAGCCTGATACCTTCGGCTATAATGCGGGCTGGGTTTGCAGCCTTAAGTCAAGCCCTGTTCCTACCTGTGATGTTCAGTTTTTTTCCAACACGGACTGGGTGGAGAATTTTTATCCCCACAGTTCGTATAACAGAAATGTCCAAAAATGGTAAAAAGATGGGGGCAAATATGACCCCAAAATATGGCCAAATGTGCGGAAAATATGCACCAAAAATTGCTCTTCTTATGCCCCATTCTCGTTTAGTCGGCGCCGCTTATAGTGGCAGATTCTTGAAATCCCATTTTTTTTCTGTGTAAATCACTCCTGATATAGTGGCAACTTCTCCGCCTATAATGGCGGGGTGACCAGTTAAAGTACCTAATTTCGTCTATTTTATTGCAGGTCTCTGACTCTTTTCAGGACATTTTTGAACATTGACTGAGCTCGTGTTTAGGGCAATATCAGGCCATTGGTGATACAAACTTTGGAACAAGAGAAAATTGTCCTGCTATACAAAGAAAAGTAACGGTTGCCGAAAAAAAGGACACAAAATGTTTTTGGTTGTGTCTCACCTAAACCTCGTACAATTTTAGATGTTCATGCATCATATGAAAGCTCAAAAAGTAACAGAACAGAACTCATCAGCGGTTGGTGGTCATGACACCAAAATCAGCTGATCTGAAAAAGTCTTTGGCAGTCCTCAAGATTGATGTCCCTTAGCTTTGCACCAATTCTGCGCTTCAGTCTGGCCTGAGGTGAGAAGACACTTGAACAGAATGCAGAATTCCGAGTGGGTGATTCTGTCAATGCTCTGTCATGATCATGAAGATGTTCAACAGATTTGAGTATCCAGAGTGGAGAGCAACAGACAGCCAGGAGAACCTGAAGGAATGAGGATGTTTAGGCCTCCAGCCTTGAAATGGTCACCGACAAAGTTTACTCAGATGATTGACATTGAAAGGAGATTGTCATAGACTCTCCCTTAACTAAGGACCTTACTGATGCTCAAATAAAGGACATCATCCAAAACAAGCTGGAGACTCTGAGGTATCCCTGCCATAACCAAAGGTGGAGGGACATGTCACGAACATGACTGGGGCAGCTGCAAGAGTGTCAGTGATGAGATGGACTAATTCTCAACAAAGCAAAATCACTTGCTCGGATTAAAAATACCAAGAGAGACATTCGCAAAAGTAAAGTGTGATTTATTTACAATTGTCTGCTATCTGTTAACCAAGAATTTATTGTGATGGCTGGAATTCAGAACAAATGTAAAGGTTAATAAAGATTTTCAAAAGCGTGCATGACTTCTTATCACTTGTGGCAAACGAAAAGAAAGGTAAGTTGTCCCAAAATGCATGCTCTGAAGATGGTATCAGCCAGAGGTCTCCTCTGAGATATCTGAGACAGCTTGAAATGTTGTACTTCCAGCTGTTTATGAATGCCAAAGTCATGGTGTGACCAATTACATGAATTAAGTCTCTGTTCACTGCAATTGAACCAAATAGTCTCTTGTTTGGTTCACATGTGTCCTGTGATCACGTAGCCTCAACTTTTTTGGAGCAACGAAACTTTAAGTTATTTCTCTGAGGTCCAAACATAATTCTATAATTTTTTTAAAATAAAACCTTAATATGTAATCCCAAAGCCACTTTTTGGACATGTCCACCTATAAAATTCGGAAAAAAGTACTGTTTCGAACTACCCAGACAAAATAGAATGCAGCATATAATGGCAGAGTTTGCTCATCCTGGGGGTGCCGTTCTACACGGCGCCGACTGTATGACCTTGTTACACGTACAATGAGCAAAAAAGGTCATAGGGCTAAATTTTGCTACTAACTTTTAGCAGAATAATTTCATGCCATGAAACGTGGTATGCGATCATACAAGCCACTTGTCATGATTTTCTACTGGGTCGAGCTCATTCATTGTAATCAGGGACTCCTGGTCCTCTAGGAGGCGCCCTGCCCATGATGTAAATGAGTCAAGTTGAGTCGACTTAAAAAAAAAGAGGTCAAATATGCAGAAAAAGGTCAAACTATCGTTATGTGTGCACATGGGTCACTTATGCCGAAACGTTTCTTTACTAGACTCAGACGTCCCCACTTATCACGGTGGAGGAGGTCTCGCAAAGACACGGCTCGATTTGAACGGCCGAAGGAAATGTCGATCATCGGAGCCCCCAAAGTGTCCTGGTTCAGGGTCGAGTGGAGAAGAAATACAGACGACGTCGACCTGTGCGCCGAACTGTTCCAGACGGAGGCCTACCAGGCAGCCAGTGGCACCGGTGCTGAGAGCTCGAGTCTGCCATCGTATCTCAAATGGGGATCCTTGGTCCAGGAGCATGGCGGTGTGGACTTGGAGCAAGGGTCGAGGGGTCCCCGGGTCGCCAACTTTTTGGATACAATAAACATTGAATCGAGTTGCTCCCCTTGCAAGAATTGCTCGCTGTACTTGACGAGACAAAAAGAGTTGCACAGCAGGGCAGACGTTAGGGTCAGCTTGGCCCTAGGTTCCCCTACTCGTATTCTTGAGCTCAACAGTTTTAGGTGGACTTGAAGTGTTGAATCGACTAAACAATTGAGTCTACTCAGTTCTTTGTTCTTCGTCTCTCCGCGAATTTGCCAGAGGAGTTGACTCACTGACGACTCAAAAAGTCGTCCCACCTCGGCGTCACCGGCGCAGCGATGTCACAAGAGCACCGTGGCGCAACAGCTCTGGCTGGCGGCGCAGTCGATACTCGTCATGTGCCGTTGAGTGATTTTGGGGTAGAAAAAGTCGTCAGTTCAAGTGCAGCGAGACAGAAGAAGCCATGCACCTTGCACTGGGTGGAAGCAAAATTGACTGAAAGAAGTAAAGTTGCAGCCTTCGAGTCATTGCGACACCGGGACGACGAGACGCGGATAGCCTAGCTGAAGTAGACACATGCTGACAAAGCGTTCGACAGTTTCGGGGAATCTACACTTGGCTCAGCAAACAACACCTTGCGTGCGTAATCCTACACTCCTTGCGGTCGACTGACTAACCCCTTCACTCCGCGGGTCCCATTTCAACCCTCGTCAATGCATCTCTGTCTTATCTTCGGAGAAAACCGCTCTGGAGGAACATGCGATATTACGGCATTGTGACCGAGCAAGAAGCTCCCTCACAGTTCGACTGCAACACCCAAAGCCTCCCTAATAACTGCTGTTATGGCAAGACTGGCTCATTATTGCTAAGACGAAGACGAACACGTACGTCAGTAATACTGGTCTGTAGGCACAAAAGTAGCAGTGTACTCGTTTCGTTGCGTGCACACCTGTAAATAGCACTCTCCAAGACTTTATGGCCGTTGCCTTCCTTAAGAGAGAGAAGAATGAGATGGCATGACTGTGAGATTTGGCCACACAAAGCACGGTAGAGAAAACATGGACGTAGTAACACCACTCAGCCTCGTTGCTGCAGTGCACAACAACAGGTCCGACTCTGCCTGCTCAGTCACTTGGCCCTCGAGAGATTTCTTCTCCTTGCATGTGCGAGTCTTTCCTTTGTCTTGGAACAAGATCCGATATTAATGGGCGACTCGTGAGCAAATGATATCGCCCATTTAGGAAAAAAAAAAAAAGTGCTTTTAGAATCTGCCCCCCGGAACAATGAGGAAACCGGACCAACGTACTTATTGTGGTCGATCTGAAAGAAGTCGTCTTTTCTCTGCTCGTCCCTGCTGCACTGCGGGCCCTCACGCACGCGCACGCACGTACGCATGCACGTACGCACGCACGAACGCGCGAACACTGCTCCCCATGATTCACTCCCTCCTCCTTGTCCGCAAAGACACCTTTGGCGACGAGCGCGAGTTCACGGGAAACGCAGAGCGAGCGGCCGTTCTTCTTCGTGCGCTCCCTCGGCAAGTGGGAGCAGCGGCGGGGGCTCGGGGGCTCCCTCTGGCCTGCCTGATGCCTCACACTCAGTCTTCCTTGGCGCTCTCAATGTGCGGACATGCGCAAAAGTCGGCATGTTCAGACACTAAGTGTACTTAGGTGGAACCCTTTGGAACAGCGAAGATGCTTCCTCAGGGGCTACAGCAAGAGCTGAGTGCTCGACTACAGCTGAGCGTGCACTATGCGTCCACGCCGGCGTTGAACCGCGGGGCCAACAGCGTGGAGGACAGCAGCGTCAACAGTGAGGACTGTTCGGAAGAGCTGAAAGAGTCCTCGCCGTCGCCCCCGAGCATGAGGCCGTCGGCCACGCTCTACATATCAGGCGCGCACTCGACAGTGTCTTACGGCAAAGAGCCGCCACCCTACCTCTCCTCTGCGCAGTCGACGGCTTCGTCCTCGGCCTATTCTGGATCGGTCGAGGCGCCCTCGCCACCCAGGAGGAACTTGTCCGCCGTGGTCTCAGTCAGAAATCCCAGCCACGCCGTGAAGAGCCGCACACTGCAGCAACAGCGAGTAGCGTCCGTGTCGTCTTCGAGATTGAGTGCGTTGATCAGGCAAACGCATGAGCTGAGTCTAGCGTCTCAGGAGCCGCAGTCGTTGCCGTTGTCCCAGCAGAAGCAGCCGGTGCCAGTCAGACAACCGATGGTTACAGTGCCCAATTTTCCGCCGCCGCCTCCTCCACCGCCGCCGCCGCCAGAAGAAGAAGAGATGAAAGAGGATGTGGCCAAAAAACCTATTCAAGACTTGACAGTGACTGACGTCGACGTTGCCGCCATCGACGCGTGTTATCGCGGTCACAAGACTCGCGTGTACGTGTGCGGCTCTCTGGCCAATTTGTATACGACGCCGCGGTTGGTGCCAGGCACCACCTCAGCGGCCTCAGCCTCCGGGCCCACACCGTGGACCTTGAGGCTGACAGGGATCCCAGTGCTGTTGCTGGACACCGGCTCAACGCGAGCTCGCACGAGACGGCGCATCCAGATCCTGCTGGTGGAGAAGGGCTCGTGCTTCACCTTGTGGAGAGACGTCGTGGACAACCTAAGTCGCTACACTGCCCAGGACCCCATGTTCCACGTGATGTATGTCTCGACGGACCATGCCAGTCGCATAGGGTTCAGCTTCGACTCGGAGCGATCGGCCGAGGACTTCTTGAACTGTGTCAAGATGCTCACCTCTGATCCAGCCAACATATCTCTGAACGGCCCGGCCGTGAGTGCCAAGATGCGCCGACGCCTCGAGGCCGAGGCCCGCGAGACCGTGCGAGCATACCGGCGTTACCGTCCGCCGCCCAAAGCCGAGATCTCGCTGCCTTGCGGCTTCCAGCACGTCATCAAGGTGACGAGGGAAGACATGGACAAGTACTTCTCCACACAGGCCTACGTTGAGCACTGCAGGAAGGAGGACAAGAGTGGCAGCAACAGGAGCACCGGCACCAAGAACAACAACAAGACTCTGAATAGACGCAGTGCCGTGTTGGAGAGAGGTTCCACTGGCAAGCAGTTGACGGCTTTTAGTTCTTGCAGTGAGCTCAACTGCTGAGAGGAAGATAAATTAAGGAGTGTCTCTTTTTTTTGTCTGGACCTTCCTCGCCCAAGCTTTCAGGGTTGTACCCATTTGAGAAGCTCCCCTTTTTGTCAGATAGATCTTCATCATCCACGAGAACTTTTTTCTTGTACTTTTTCAAGTGCCGTATCTTTATGCAAGAAATAGTTATTTTTTCCCCCAAAAAAGCGTTACTATCGCATACGTACAATGAACCTGTGCTCAGCATGAATGCATTCACGTGAGTTGGCGCCATTTTCCATGGCCATGCACCATTTGGTGTTGTTCTGACACGCCGCCTGGGAAATAAATGTTTGTGTCATCCCGAGGCTTTCGTTGTGAGTGCAAGTTTTGCTTCTTCTCCCGCGTCATTAGACACGCGCTTGAGTATTTGCACTGATACACACGCCGCGCTTTTTCCAGGTGTTGCGTTAGCTCGCTCGGACAGGCCAGAGTCGTGCTGTACGTGCACAACCCCAGCCCGTCGACCACGTCCGTGCAGTACGTTATACCTCATCTGTGCGCGGACAGACAACGACTCTTCAAACTTGACTGACAAAAACGTGTGGTTGACGCGCTGTTGTAAGTTGGCATCCCAAGACACGCCGGATGCCAGTAGAAAACACACAAGTCACAAGATCAAGGTGACGACGAGAAGGAAAAGTTGTCTCTCTCTTTTGTATTGTTTTGTTTTGTTTTTGAGGGCAAAAAGATGGAAACTTTGTAGTCCTTTGCAGATAATTCGCCGCCTCTGAGATCTGCCGACAGCTGACCCGAGGCGAAAATTTGCATACCAACGCTACTTTCTCTGTTAAAAAAAACCAGCTCAATTCTTGTTGAATCACTGAAATTAATTCCCGAGGGGGGAAAGTTTCCCCTGCTTTATAAAGTGGATGAAAAGGGAAATCTTCTCACGGGCTCTTTAGAGACTCGGCGTCGGTTCTCGCTCGTTGCTACCATAACTTTGGACTTATTTTGCCTCGGAGCCTCCAAGTGCTGAATGGACCTTTTTCTGCCCGAGGCCTCAGGGAAAGAAACTTGAGGTAATTACTTACGGTCACTGGATCAACAGAAGGTAACGCACAAGAGGGACACACGGCTGATTATTGCCTTTATGGTGGATCATTTGGTGCTGTTTGGTCGTTTGGCACTATTTGGTCGTTCTGCACTATTTGGTCATTTGGTTCTATTTGGCCATTTGGTACTATTTGCTCATTTGGTACGAGACAGAATCATTTTTTCCCCTTTCAAAGGCACCGTGCGTAGGAAGAAAACAAAGACTCACCATGGCAACCGCTCACTGAGATAGGAATCTCAGTTCTGCAGAAAAATACGGACATTTCTGCCTCAGAGCGGTCACTCCATACTCAAGAGAATACTTGCATTGCCCGGGGCTAAAGGCTGTACTTAGCTCGTACGGTACTTATGTCAGCGTGTGGCAAGCGGCCGGTGCATCCACTAATGTAGGCTTTGCATTATCACTACTTCTGGTACGGACTGTAGACGACGAAGCCGGGGGCAGACGTATCAAGGATTTGGGCCATGTTCCGGAGGAGCTAAGTACGCTCGCACCAAATTTGATTCGAAAAAAACTGCCCAATTGTTGCCAGCTGCCCTTGTTGCTGAGTGTGGAGCTGAGTCGTAAGATGACCAATGATTCCAGCACAATACAGTGCTGTCAGCAGCCCACAGTAGGTACGTCCCATGACAACAATGAGACTGTGACCTGTTTTTCCTGTCCCCTCTCCTGGTGTCCCCGACCCAGCCGGGGGGCGGACACAATCTAAAATGTCTGTGGGAAACTGGTCTACAGCTTGTACCGAGTACGCACGAGCAAAGGCACAAACATCTCTGTAGCATTTGAGCAAGACCAAGTGCAATTGGCTTGAGAACCGCGTCCGCTTGCATTGCCAATAACAGTTTTGACGTCAGGAGGGACGTCCAAAGCTCGCCATTTGTGAGTCGTACACCAAGTACGCGCGGTGGAGCCGCAACCGCCGACGCCGAACCATAATAATGACAGAGAAGGGGAGTGAGAGCCCAGCACAATGAAGACACTTCCTGTGGAGATTGTCCGATTTACAGCGGCGTCAGCGTCGAATGCCGAGGAAGATTTTCGCCCACCTCGTGCACCTGCTCGCCGTCGTCGCGCGTAGGCAGCCAGGCAGACGGGCACCACGCAGGCAGGGGGTGTGGACCACGCCGTTGACGAACCTGTGCGGGTCGACGTCGTCGCCAGCTACATTCACAGGACTCTTTGATCCGACCGAGCTTGATTTCCGCTCCCATGTGCAGCTTTTTCTCCACCAGCGGTGGCAACTTTGTCCGCTTGTAATAATCTCGACCAGAGAATTGATTGCGTCTTTAGTTCTTCAAGCAGCAAAACATGATTGTCGGTGGAGCAGGATTGGTTATCTGGAGCGTTGGCAGATTGCTTCCTAACGCCGTTATGTATAAGTACAGCATGTGTGTCTATCTATGGCTGACGTGCGAATGTGACTGTGCCGGTTGGGTGTGGCATTTGGAGCACCAGCGGAGCGTGCACAGAGACAAAAGGAGGTGGATGAGAGAAAGAAACACACACAAATGAACCGCAAGAAAGGAAACCAATTGATTTACGCGGATCAGGGCTTCCTGTTGTGTACTTGGACGCTTTCTTACCTGCAGACAGACTCCAGTGGCTGCGACCCCAGCTGGAACTGTGACGGAGGAAATGAGGTCGGCGGACAAGGTCTTCATCAGGGATGGACGCTCTTGTTTACCGTGTCCTGATGCGGTCAAAATGGGGGTCCAACCCTAATTTTGGGTTGGCGCGGGGGTTTTTTTTTGAAGGAGGGGGGACTCTGGAGTCTTGACTGTCTTCTCTCATTTTCCCAGAGTTACAGACAGGTATTCCTGAGGTTGCAACCACAGAAGGAAGCCAAAAGAGGTGACAAAAAAGCAAACTTGGCAAAAAAAAGTGGAATTAAATTGTGTGAATCATGGAGGAGGAGGAAAGCGCTGCCACCTCCGGCAGGACTGGTTAGGGCGAACAACGCACGAGGGTAAAATGTCACAAAAAATTGCCACCACGACTGGCTGCAGTTGGAAGAGAGACAAGGGCGATGATGATTGAACTGTAGGGGAAATGCTTCTTTTTTTTTTTTACTCTCCTCCTCGCTACATCAGGTATGCGCACACGAAGGCAGGGTGGCCTCCATATAATTTCAGGTGCAGATTACTCCAAGTAATGGTACATGCGCCTACAGGGTGGCTGCAGACACCCTCAATGCAAGCAAAGTAGCGTACGTGATGCTCGGAGCCGGTCTGCACAGCACAGGGTGACACTCCAAGTGGCCTTCGGGCTGCTCGTGAAGATCGTCATAAGTGCAATTGGCGTTTGGCGCCACCCTGTAATTTGAGACCGTGCGTTATATCGCATAACATCGAACATACCTAGAAGAATATCGCGATATCTTAGAAGACTTTTCACGTGCAATGCTGAGAGAGGCAGCAGACACAGCATTCGTTCGTGCTCAGAGTTGGAGCCTCGATTTGCGGACAGAAATGCTTGTTCATATGTGCAAAATGCTCCTCAAACCTTAAAAATGACAAACCTTAAAAACCTCAAAAATGTTTGGTTAAGGACTAAACAAAGTAATATCTTAACCTGAAAGGTCCCCAAAGCATGTCTGTATGTATATATTCTTCAAAAAAGTGAACATTTATGGGACTGAGCTGCCTTCTCAACTCGGGTTTTTTTTTGGAAAGTCCTACAACCATGAATAAATAATACACACTCCTACTTTGACTTGGGAAATGTGGTCAGAAAAATGCTCATTACACACATACAAATGCGGTAATGCTGGGAAAGCCCGGCGGTCCTTGGGCCTGATGGGCTGCCACTCACAGGGCATAAACAAGACAAAAAAGTCGGGGAAAACTTGAAGACGTTGGAGCAGCAGTGCTGGACTCTTTCAAGAAGCATCTTTGAAATGCGATCACGAAACAGAATCGTCTCGACAATTGATTGAACGCTTAACACATTGTATTGAATATCGAGATATCGATTCATTTGGGATATCGCTCATTCCTCCCTGCGTCTAGCGCTGCTCCGACACCAGAGACGTAGACGAAATCTGTATCAATATCACATCAATGGAGAGGAGACAAGGGAGGGATGGAGGAAGACCAATTTTCTCCCCCTTGGCTTTAACAATGACAAAGTTCCTACTAGCATGACGACGCCGCGAGGAGCTGTAGAAGAAAACGCCTCCGCCCTCTCGCTGGCGGGGGGGGGGGGGGGGGGGGGGGGGGGGGGGGGGGGGGGGGGGGGGGGGGGGGGCGGGGGGGGGGGGGGGGGGGGGG
>JAAUXU010057098.1_pt1 | contig 30154 bp, 33 predicted proteins | sample 7278151 | NCBI WGS metagenome assembly JAAUXU01 (sample SAMN14350113, study PRJNA611818) | marine sediment metagenome | isolation source: surface marine sediment (1.8m) | place: French Polynesia: Moorea | collected 2018-08 | reverse complement strand
CCCCCCCCCCCCCCCCCCCCCCCCCCCCCCCCCCCCCCCCCCCCCCCCCCCCCCCCCCCCCCCCCCCCCCCCCCCCCCCCCCGCAACCGCCCGACCGCGGGGGGTAAACGAGACGACTCGAGAGCACTTTATTTGTGACCCCAATTTTCTCGGGGTCACACTGTTGTTGTGCTTGGAAAAGTCTCGTACGTGCGAGCGACATTCCAAAAATTGAACATCAGATCTTCCTGTGTCTGGGATCCGCTAATCGCTAATTTCCTAATTTTCTTCCCAGTCCAAGAATCTCTGACGAGTCAGCAACTTCTCTGCATTCCTTCGTCCTCCTTGGAAACTGTGTTGTGTGAAAAAAATAATCTTTCATCTCTATGATTATTATTAATAACAATCACCCTCGGCCTGCGTGTGGTCGTGCACGGCGAGCTGGAGGAGGCCATTTTGTTCGATCACGACGCTGCTCTGTGTTCCAACCCCACCACGTCCGACATCGAGGTTCCGTTCGGGGGGGAGGAGAACGAATCCTCCTTCTCTCTCTCTCTCCCCTGCATGAGCACTCACACATGTGCGTATGTATGAGAAACCCCCCACTCAGACCCCCTCCCCCATCCTGAATGTCAAGTCACACACACTTTTGAATTTTGCCACTCTGTCAGACATTTGTTCTCTGACGCGCCAACGCATTCGAAAACATTAATATCTTTATCATGGTTTTTTTCCCCCTTTTAAATCTTCCCTTCACTCAGCTACCAAAATTAGCGTCAGGTGGGCGAAAAAAGAGAAGAGAAACAATATAAATCGATAAAGGTCACTTAGCTCGATCCATCTGATCTCTGAGATGCGTTATCTTCTTTCTGACTCATAATGTAGGTAGATGCACACACGCGCGCGCGCGCGCGCACCCACAGGTGGGCTCTTGTGAGAGGGAGAAACTTGGGGTTGGTACAAGTGCGTACACACAACGTACGTGCCTTATGTAGCAGCAGCAAAGCAATTTTGGCACTCGTGACCAGATGGGCGAAGGTGACCTCGGCCTGTCTGATCATGGAGGACCCGCGCGACGTCGCCATCGACGTCGTCAGCGTCAGCCAAAACCACACCTTCCTGTTCCCGTCCAAGCTCCACCACTTGGGCAGCTGTTGCTGCCCGAAATCGGTGGGTGGACATTTTGGGTAGCGTTATTTCGGCTCGTTGGTTGCGTTTCCTGCCAAGAATCGTAGTCACTCAACGTACGGATGAAAGAGAAAATGGGTTTCTCCCCCTTCCCCCCCCCCATCCTCTCACCCGCGCGCGCGCACGCACACAGAATGAGCAGCAGCAGAAAGAAAGGTGAACACCTTGACAGCCAGAGCACAACTGAGGCGAAGAAGAAGAAGAACCCAGGAAGAAGAGAGTTGAGAAGACGAGTGAAACATAACTGAGCAAACTTGTGATAACAGCCAAGAAAAAGAAAAGAAAAAAAAATGAGCAGACCGAAATTTTGGGTCGATGACTCAAGGATTTGGGGGGGAGGGAATTGAAGCTGCCCAAGATGCGGTTGAGCAGTGCGGTGACGGCCTCGAATCGTCCAATGAGGTGACATCTCCATCGTGCACCCGGACAACGAGAACAGCAACTTGTACATGGTGAGCTTGACCGACTCCATCGCCAGGCGGTGACCGCGAGGAATACCAGGAAGATAACAACGATAACAGCTATCTAGTTTTTGTTGTTGTCATCAACTGCACTTCCTACGTCCTCCTCACACGCAGTCCCCCCCCCCCTGAAACTGCTGCAAGAATAGCGAGGAGCGCATATGTTTGCCAACCCAAGGGTTTTGTTTACACAGTTCCACTATTGAGTTCAGGAAAAAGATGAGGTTTCTCATGCAGCTCGGTTGGTTCTTTATCAAGTCAAACACGGGGGCAAAATCTTTGTCTGCACCCTGTTCACTCATATCTTTGCTACAGGTAGAGAGAGAGAAAGAGAGAGAAAGAGAAAAGCACGTAGAAGACAGGTAGACAATTTGTGCAGAGATTGAAAGTGATGACAACGATTAACATGACCATAAGTTGCTCAATGGAGGATGAAGAGTAAAATGACTTCACCGTAACCAACGAAGCAAGGCCAAAGTGACTAAACCGGACTTTTTTGACTCATCCAAAGAAAAAAAAAAGCCAAACAGGGTGGCCAAACCCGCCCGAACAAGCAGGGGGCCCCGGCTGGATTTCTGGGTCTTTTACTTTTCCTGTTGTGGAACCCTTTCCATGTGTTCTTGGCAACCCATACATCCTGCAGGGGTTGAGGAGAGAGACAAGTGCGGTGCACAAAAAGTTGTCAGTTATGAATGTCTCTTTGTCATGGGTAAAATGTACCTGCATTCCGAGTCAAAAGAGAAAAAAAAACAACAACAACAATCGTTTTCTAAGTAAGAGATAAAAAAGTCCCGAAACCCCCATGATATCACTACCAGAAACCCCTGCCGAGGTGTTTCGGGTTTATTCCCCTCCGGGTTGAACCCAGTTTAGCGACCATGCAAAAACCGCTTGGGAGGAGATGGGGGGATGGCGAAATATTCTCCTCCCCATCATTCTCTCGCCCCCAAAAATGAAAGACCCCCAAATGAGCCTCTCCTCAAATGGGTCATAAATGCGGACGAACGTTTAGGCTTTATATGCTCAATCTGGCCGGGGAAGAAATGGAACTACAGGGTGTTCTAGAGAAAGTTCAGTCCTGGACTAGGACGAAAGATTGGTTCTGTGCCATTCAGACGTCGTCAGAGGTCTTGTTCATGACACTGTCTCAGCTGTGTCCGGAATTACCCTCGGCACCCTGTAACTCTGATGTACAGGTAGTGTACGAAGCTCTCCCCCCAACCATACAAAAGCCAACTGACTTTTCTGACCTCTACAGCAATTGGGCATTTTCTCGTGTGCCGCAAAGAAAATTTGGGGCAAAAATTTGGGGCGAGCAACTATTTCGAAGAAGTTCTAGTGCCTCTGGAGGCTGACGCGTTCGTGCAGAAACGTGCAAAAAACTGCTGCGCAAACGTATGCGCAACTGCCACAATGAAGGCCCGCAGACATAACGCTACACAGTTGCTGCCATATTGCACCAGGCAAAAGTGCAGTTGCAACCAGATACGTTACACTTTCTTAAGGTTAGATTTGGTATCCAGCTCACCTTGTGGTAGCCGAGAAAAAGAGCAACGTCGACTGATTCTCTTTTTAGATTTGATTCCTCCCTCCACTGAGGACTTGACCGTGCCCAACATGAAGCAGTGGCTGCAGGGCGGCGGCGGCGGCGGCGGCGGCGGCGGCGGCTGGGGACACGGAAGCAATGCAAAGGCCATGGATGACAAACAATCCACCCTCTCAAGGTTGGGGATGAGATAGATCAGACCTTGTCATATGCTCAGCACTTGTCGCATTGCAGGTACTGGACGATGGACCGCAGCCTGCAGCGGAGGCTGCAGAAGACCAACTACCAGCACATCAAGCGGTTGTGCAGAGACCGCGGGCAGCTTTTCGAGGACGCCGACTTCCCCAGCAACAACAGGGCCATCTATAAGAACAAGAAGCCCCCTCTGCATCCCATCACCTGGCTACGGCCTCACGTATGCTGTGCAAAACAACTGCGACGTCCTATGCTACTACACAATGCGTACACACTGATGTTCTTCTTGCAGGAGATCTGCCAGAGGCCCAAGTTCATCGCTGAGGGCGCGACCCGATTCGACGTGGAGCAAGGCGAACAGGGTGACCCCTGGCTCTTGGCGGCCGTCTCCTCCCTCACGCTCACCCCGAGGTTCCTCGACCGAGTGGTGCCGCCGGATCAGAACTTCGAGCACGGCTACTGCGGGGTATTCAGGTAACTCACTCACTCACTCGATCGTCCTCATGACCTCGTCATACCATTGTCCTCCCCCACCATCTCAAACGATCAGGTTTCGCTTCTGGCACTTTGGCGACTGGGTAGAAGTGTTGGTGGACGACCGACTTCCCACGTACAAGGGCAGGCTGGTCTACATGCACTCCACGGACCCGTCCGAGTTCTGGGCTGCCCTCCTTGAAAAGGCCTATGCAAAGTAGACAGACGAATTTTAGACGCACCACGCGTCTTCCACCCCTGCACACTTGTGTAAAAAAAAACAATCCTTCTTTCTCAGACTCTACGGCAGCTACGAGGCTCTCCACTCTGGTTTCACCACCAAAGCCTTGCAGGACTTGACGGGTGGCATCGTCCAGAGCTTCTCCTTGAGCAGCCAAGACAGGCTGCTCACGTACCAGGTGCTCAACTCAGCAGTTCCGAGATCAACGCTCCTCATCGCGAGCATAAACATTGTGAGGGTCTTGCTTTAGCTCACCACAATGATCCGATTTAAGGCGTGTGATCTTGTGTGCAGGAGAATCGCCACCATGACTCGAAGCGGCAGCTTCGCCTGAGAAATGGTCTCATCACCAGGCACGCCTACAGCGTCACGGGGCTGGCCAGGGTCAGGGGGCAGCTCGGTAAGCTCAAAGCGTACCGGATTTTCACTAGAAAGAAGGATCTTTGCTCTCTTTTGTAGGCGACACACATCTAGTCAGACTGCGCAATCCCTGGGGCAAGGGCGAGTGGAACGGGCCCTGGAGTGAGCGCTCCTGGGAGTGGGACAGCCTCTCGGACCGAGACAAGGAGCTCCTCTCCGCCAGGGTCAGGAACGAGGGCGAGTTCTGGATGGCCTTCGACGACTTCGCCAGGCAATTCTCCCATTTGGACCTGGTAACTATGACGCATGACCACGTCGTAGCAGTTGCAGGAGGAAAAAGAAAAAATCTTCTCTCCATGAAAGGTTCACATCGGCCCCGACGACTGGATGAGCGAGTCCGCGCTCCACAGCAAGAAGCCATGGAGGGCAGTTCTGGCCAGGAGGAGATGGAGGTCCGGATACAACGCCGGAGGATCGCCTCAATACATCGGTGGGTACATTTTGTTTTGCTCCACACACCAGTACTACGATGTACAGGGTGCGGACAAAAAGATCTTTTCTATCACTGGAAGTGGTGCACAGGGTGCATGAAGTACCTTTTACAAACTAAAAGTTTCATTCAACTGTTTACCAACAAGGAGTTTTCTTTTACTTTAGCCAACGGAAAGAGTAGAAGCCAGAAGCCCAGGAGAGAGCAGACGGTCTGAGTTGCCTCAACTGTGTGTCAGTAGTGCTCACACACCTTAAGAACAACCTAACAGCAACACAAATATTAGTGCTGTCACTGCTCATCTCATACGAACGTGTCAAGAAAGAGAAATGCACGCACAACTGAGGTCGAGGACAGACCTGTGTCTTTTAATACCAGACAGACCTTGGGTGCTCACCGCAGGTCTCCGAACATGGTGTGCAGCCTCTTGATCCTCAATGACGCGAACTACTACTTGATAGTCGACGTCTTCCTCATGCGACCTCACTGTTTGCAGAGACGACCGCCATGAACCCGCAGTTCCACATCCAGATCCCGCGCTCGAACGCGTCCACCAAATGTCACGTCGTCGTGAGCGTCACGCAGCAGTACGAGACCGGCGCCACGGCCGCGGCGGCCGCGGCGACGGGAAGCGGGCGCAAGAAGCGGAAGCGGAAGCTGCATCACATCGGGTTCGCCGTGTACGAGGTCCCGCCGCACATGACCAGACTCACGCCTCTCTACGTCGCAGAACACGTGAGAACATTCAACCACTCGGACGAACTTTCAGATAGTGAGCGCAACTTTAATTCCCTTCACAGCAACCTCTCGACGTGACCAATCATTCTGTGGCTCGAGAGGTGGTGACGTTCTTCACGCTGCCGCCGGGCGACTACATCGTCGTCCCGCAGACCAACGTGCCAAATTGCGACGGGAAATTTCTCCTCAGGATACTTACGGACGAACAGAGCAACATCTGGTACCAGCCACTATATTTAAGGTATTAACACGGTCTCTGACGACATCCTCTTGTTCCAGGGAAGTCAACGAGGACAACATGCTGTTCAGAAACGTCCTGGCCGAGTTCGAGGAAAGCTTTAAATATGTAAGTTGCGTCGCAGATTTCACACATGTGTGTCAGTGGGGGCCTTCAGTGACGTCTCGTTTCAGTCTGACAGCCGGATGCTGCTGAGCAAGCTGGTGACCAAATATCCTCCAGAGATCGATGCCTCCACCCTCCAGAAGATCCTGAAAGCACACTGGAAGTCCTATCTCTTAGAGAAGCCATCGCTTGAACTATGCAAAAGTCTCGTCATGCTCAGGTAATTAATTAACACTTAACCTGCTTCACATCTTACTGTGTGTAGCAATGCTAAGGATTTTATCCTAACGCTCGTGCAAGGTCTTTTTGACCTTTTGACTTCAAAGCTCCCTAAGCATATGTGTAGCGACTGCAGCGTATACTGCAACATGTCCAATGTCTTCGTATGCAGGGACTACAACATCAGCGGGAGGGTCAACCTCATGGAGATCCCCCTCCTGTTGCACATGCTACAGTTCTGGAGGGTAAGCAAGGAAATGAGTCGCTTAAAACATACCTCCTGTCAATAATTCAAAACAATTGATACGTAGAACGCGTTTGCCAAGTACTTGGGCGGAGGCAGCAGCAAATCATCGTCGTTCAACCTGCGCCTCATCCTCTGGGAGGCCGGAATCACCGTCTCCAACAAGGTGCTCGAGTGTCTCGTCCTGAGATTCGCCAAAAACAAGAATCTCAGCGCCGAGGCCTACGTCACAGTCATGGTCAGACTGCATCTAGCTCATGGTCAGAGGACCCTTACGGTCAAAAAGCGGACGCCGCCAACTAATTTGTTGTTGTTGTTGTTGTTGTTCCATAGAGCGATACCACAGCATAGACACCAAGATGAAGGGCAACCCCTTGTCCCTTGAGGAAATGATCCTCATGACCATCTACTCGTAGAAGGCTCACCTCCCGACCAACTCCCGCGGATATTCGGCTTCAAGAATATTCTTTTCTTGGCGTGGAGATGCGGAAGCAGAGCTGCTAGCTGATTTTCCTCCAATGTGTTCCAATCTTCTGCAGCATCGACTGCGTGCGGCTTACGAGTACTTGACCAAACTTTACTTGCTCATTCGTGTAACTTGTGCTCTTGTTAATACTGTGACTTGTTGAAACATATTTCTTTATTGCACTTAATTGCAGCTGGACTACCAACGGTTGTTTTCCACGCCTCCATGCAATTACACATTACTGTACAATGAGTAAATGATTATAATACCGTAAAAGTATTTTTTTTACTGATCAATGTGAAAAGCGATTTCTTCGCTATGTACACGCGTCTTCTCCATCCTCTCACATGGTCCAGTATCTTTCAAGTTTTGACCCTGCTCCGATCCACTCTTCCTTGGTGACCTTGGTTTTTTGGTAGATGTCTGTGGCTGCGTGAGCGACGGCGCCCAAGTACGCCGCGTGATATCTGTAGGGGGAGGCGTGGACTCGCGGCCTCGAAGGTCCAGTCGCCAGTCGGTTCACCTCAGCCTCCAGTCGCTCCCTGAACCCGGGCAGCAACGTGAGGCCGCCGGCCAAAAAGATGCTCTGCGCTAGCTCGCGCCTGGCGTCGACGGCGCATTCACGGATAGCCTGATGGACGAGCACATGGATGCCGGCCTGATCAAGGCCCCAAAGCTCGGGCTTGAACAGCCCCTCGCAGGCTTCGAAGCGCTCGCTACCAAGATACAACTCGCCGAAGCCTCCGATGTCGGTGACGGCGTCGACGACGCTTGGATCGCTGGCGTACGCGTCGAGTTCCCCGTCGAAGTCTCGGGCCACGAACGCCAGACGCTCGACGGCCGCGCGGGTTACGAAAGAGTCCGCGAAAGACGTGAGCGAGTAGTTCCTTCCCAGCAGATGGCGCTGCATCCTCGATCTCAGCTCGCCGCTGCCGACCGGTGAACGAGAGATGCCGGCGGACACCTTGTATCCTTCGACGATAGGAACGACGTCCATGCGCTCGCCCAAGTCGACCATGACCCCAGAGCGGGCGTTGTAAGCGCCGAAGGCGAACACGGTCTGATGCGCCAGGTTGACGGCGCGGACGCCGAATTCCTCGAATAGGAGTCCTGCGACCGCCTGCTTGGCGCGGTCGCTCAGACAGCGGGGGACGCTCAGCTGAATCTCGTAATGTTGCGGGTCCAGTGCCAGCTCCTTGAAGATCTTCTCCAAGACGCCCTGTAGCGCCAGAAGGTCAAGAGAATACTTACTCCCCTGAGACGACGTCGGCGCCAGGGGAGACGACAGCTTTGAGCGCGATCGCACCTCCGGCGCCAGAGCGTCGAGTCCGAAGTACCGGTCGTGGTCGTTGCCACGATCCGCGGCCATCAGCGACGGAAAGAAGAGCTGAGGGAGGGTCGGCGAGGCCGTGGCCACTCCTGCGCGCACTGATGCGCCGCCGACGTCGATGACCAACTTGCAAGAGAAAAGCGCCGGCGCAGCCGGCAGCGGCGAGGGAGTGACGAACGTCTTGCTGAAGTCTTGACTGGCGTGGCAGAGCAGGGCGCGTCTCCATACGGCCGCCGCCCCCTCGTCCGAGCACTTGAGCGTGATTGAATGACCCTTGCGGTCTCGAACCTGCAAGACATTTTTCTTTCTTCCATCCTGGGCCAACTCGACCTCTCCGCCAAAGAGCTCAACTTTCTCCAGACACATGGATCTGGTGTCGTCGGCGTAGACGGCGAGCACGCCGACGTCGGCCACCAGGAACTGCTTCTTCCACGAGTTCCAAACGGTGGATTTCTTCTTGCCGGCGGGCAGTCGCTCCAGGAATCCATGGATGTGCGCGGCGTCTGCTGAGTGACTTGCGGCCTCTTCGGCCGTTACCTCGGGCACCAGGTAGAGTCTGGCTGCTAATCCAGCTGGGTTCCAACGTCCTTGGTCATCAACCAAAGGAGGCAGCTCATTTCTGATCATAACATGTCTTGTCTGTAGGTGCTGTTGTTGTTGCTGCTGCTGCTGCTGCTGCTGCTGCTGCTGTTGCGTCCGTTGTTTCTGCTGCTGCTCCTTCGTCGTTCCTAACGGTGCTCTGTCCGATCGGCTGTGAGAAGCGCAAGTGCCGGGTGACTTCTCGTTGCTGCTGCTTCCTCTAGAGGAGAAGAAATCTGCTTTGTTCTTGGACTTCCTGGCGAACCCACTGCGACCAAAGTACAACTCTGACGAAGCAAAGAGACTTTGTTCGTCGACGCAGCCATTGTCATCATCTGGTTTGGAAAATAACGGCTTTGCACTTTCGGAGACGTTGACTTTGGCAGAGGCCTTGTCCGACTCAAGCAGGTTGTGCAGTGAGCGGCTGACGGCCATGGCGCTCCTCCTGGTGAGGCTGGACATGACGAGGAAGCCGCCGCCGCCGCCGCCGGCAGACTTCTTGGTCTGGCCCTTGATGAAGGTGGTGTCGGAGGCGGAGTGATGCATCTCCGAAGCCTTTTTCCTGTTGGCCTCGAATTTGTTACGCAGTTGGCGGACTGAAGGCATGTCTTCTCCTACTTGATCTTGCTTGTCCCTGTCCTCGTCGTTGCGGTTGTTCTTCTGCGGTGGAGGCATGGAGATCGGCCTGGTGGCGGCTCTAATGGTCTTGCGATTTTTGGCAGATCCCTCTCCGTGAGAGTCATTGTTCGACGATTGCGCAGCTCTGAGTGATGATGACGGCGACTTTTCTCTGCGAGCAAACACGTCTTTGGAGAGAGTGTCGATCCTGGTCGTGACTCTTTGCCTCACGGTCTCGTGGTAGACGTCGACCGATCTGTCTCTCTCCTTCTTCTTCTCCTGCGTGTTCCGTGGATTCTCTGCGGTCCCGATCGCTTTCGCGTCTTCGGCCTTCTTAGCGTTCTTCAAGTAAAGGCCGGACTCGTCTTCCAAGGCGTAGTGGTTGGCGGAGAATGCGTAGGAGGAAGACTTCTTGATCGCCGCCACCTCTTTATGACTGGGCCTCGCCACCTCTTTATGACTGGGCCTCGCCACCTCTTTATGACTGGGCCTCGCCACCTCTGTCGAGGGAGACGACGGAGGCGTTTTTAAGTTGATGGTGTCTCCGGCGATCTCGCCGATGGTCACGAAGTCATCATTGGGCACGTCAAGCTTAGGAATGCTGCCAAATGAAGCCTTCAAGGAACCCTCTGACGCTGTCTTGGTGGCAAAGAGTCCGCTAGATTTTATCCCTGTTTTCCTGTTGTCGAAGAACTGCTGCTGCTGCTGCTGCTTGGCCCTGTTCTCCTCCTTCTTCTTGGCGATCTCCCGCTCAATCTCGTCCGCCCTGGCCCGCTCGCGCTCCCTCTCCCTCTCCCTGGCCAAGACCTTGCTGATCTTGTCTCGCTTCTCCAGGGTGGTCTCGATGCCGACGTCTCTCACAGTGGGAGCAGAAACATCTTCTTCCTCTTCTTCCATGAGGTCCTCCATGGACGCTGCTGCAGACTCGTTGGCGTACAACTCCTCGGAGGAGTGGATGGACGGAGGGCTGGAGGAGCTGCGATAGCCGGACGAGCTGCTGCTGTTGCGGTCGTCTGCCTGAGGCGAAGATCCCGCCAGCTCAGCAAAGTAACTGTTATTGTTGTAAGCCTTGGTAGCGCTGTACTTCTTCATGTCTTTCTCTTTATTATTGACTTGCTGCTGAGCTGACGTCTTGGGCACGTCGTAGTCTTGATGCTCTTCCTCGATGGTGCTCAAGCTGTCCCTGATCTTGGGCGTGTCGTAGCCCTGGGGCAGCGTGAGCTCGCTCAGTTTGGACACGACTCGAGGGACGTCGTAGTCTGGCAGCTCGTCACCTGCTCCTCCTCCTCCGGCTCCGGCTCCTCCTCCTGCTCCACTGAAGCCTTCGTTCACATATATGGCTTCTTCATTCTCTTCATCCTCGTCATCCTCGACTGGCCTGTTCGACCTGGGAATGTCGTAGAGTTGCCTTTCAGAGATGTTGCAACTTTCCCTAGTGCCGGCGCCGCCACCGTCGCCGTCGTCGTCGTCCTGAGTTCCTTCGCTCTTGACGTCACCGTATTCAAGATTTTCGTAGAGAAACCCGTCTCTGTCTTTGGGGACCTTCTTGTGGGCGGACTCTTCGCCCTTGCTCTTCTTCTTCCTCCGCTTCTTGTCATTGGCACCGATGTCTCCTTCGTTCAGTATCTCCCCATCCTGTATCTCCTCCTCCAGATGATACTTGACGGGCGGAATTTTCGGCCTGTCGTAGATCGTTGTCGTCGTCGTCATGTCACCGATGCCGACGCCTCCCTCCAGCGTGCTTCCTATGTCGTCGCTATTGGCGTTGTCAGCCTCCCTCTGCTTTTTGCTCCGCTTGCTGCTGCCGCTGATGCTGCCGCTGCTGCTGCCGCTGCTGCCGTGGTGATGCTTCTTGCCAACCTCGTCCTCTCCTCCTCCACCACCTTCGTCCTGTTGGTGACGATGCTTGGACGAGCGATGATGCCGGTGGTGACTGTTGCGTCGATTCTTCTGCTCCTCCGAGTCTGCAAGAGCGTCTTCTCTGGACGAAGATCTCTTGGACGAAGACCTCTTCTTGTGCTCTTCCCTGTTGGATCTGTGGTGGTGTCTGTGGTGGTGGGAGGTGGAGGACGAGGACGCCGAGGCGGAGCGAGGACGCTCGTTCTCCACCAGTTCCTCCAGTAACGCCTGTTGGTCCCTCCTGCTCTTGCTGTTGTAGCTGGCGTTGGGATCTGCGTTCTTCAGGATGCTCTTGGGCGTCTTCCTCGACGAAGACGACTTCTTCTTCCTCCCGGACGAGCTGTTTAAAGTGCTGGAGGGACTGTCCAGGCCCGAGTTGATCTCGGCCGGGATGGCGTGGTGCAAGTAGTCGGTCATGACGACTCTGGAAGATACTTGGTAGACACACTCACACACGGAAAGAGAGTTTGTCTAATGCTTCTTCACGAAAATGTGACGTGAACTCAGCCTAGCGGAACCAATTCAGGAGTTCCACTTTCTTATGTGTCTTCCTGCAGTCCTTATTACGCTAGAGGAAAATGCTTCTTTTGCAATGCGTCATCCTCGTGTGTGTCTTCACGCCCTTGCAAGCGTTGTTGCTTCCTTTTGTTTCCAGCGATAGCGTCCGTTTACTAATGCGTGTCGATACAGAGATAAGGTGGAGCCTTTTTCTTCTTCTTCTTCATGCACTGACAATTTTACCGTTGCTTTTCCTCCTCTTCTTCTCCCCTATGCGTATGATTCATATCTGCATACATAGACAACTTGCTATAGGGGGAGGGGGGGAGACCAGAGAAAAATCACTGCGCCACATGCATCGTGCTGGGCGGAACAGTTTCAATTGGACAACATATGTGTGGTGTACACGACGACGACTGCGCGGCGGCGGCGGCGGCGCAGAATGAGTACGTGGAGAACGTCGTGGCGGACGAGGGCGACGACGGCGGCGCGTGTGTGCGACTTTTCCGCGAGCTCAGAACCCCGCCACCGTTTGTAGCCAACTGACTCTCTGGGATGGATGCGAGTGAGGGAAACGAAGGAGGCGCATTTGCGCGCCCGCGCCTTGTAGTGAAGACACACCTAGGCCTGGACCTGGGCCTCCGCCTTCGCCGGGTCCTGGAGCACCTGGAGCAGCAGTAGCGGCGGCCCTGCTTGAAACGTTTCGTGTTTTGCGTGAAACCTGATTAACGGTTACTCCTTGACGAATTGAGATTAAGCGCGCTAACACCCTGTATGTACAGGGACGTCGTTGTTTTTATTCACTTGCTGGCGCTGACTGGAGCAGCGTCAGACTGCTTGGACAAGTCTTACTCTGCATTATTATGAATGCTTGCTCAAAGTTGGGCAATCAGCCATGCCTTGTTTTCCAGCATGTGCTTCACAATTGCAGTTTCAACACTCCTTGGGAGCAGAAGTGGTTTTGTTGACCGCAAGGCAAATTCCTTCGAAAAAAAGAGAAAACGAAAATTCTCCTAAAGGTGAGGCCGAAGCCGCGCTAATTTCACCTGGCAAAGGTAGCATCCCTGTACTTTTTCTTTCCACGGGATGTCTAATTGGACAGGCCTCCGGGTAGGCCTCAATCAGCAGAAGCTTTCCTGCCTTTCCCGGGTGGGCGAGCGCGTGGAGTTTTTGCAATGCACTTCCTGAAAACCGCCAAGGCGAAGTCGTGGGCGCAGTACCCGATGCTGACGTTGCTCGGTGCGTCACACTGCACTGGAGGATCCTGCAGGTGCTTGGACAGAGTCAGACTTTGGTCGTCAGTGCACAGAGCAGAGGAGCGAGCAAAAAACTTTCATTCATTGGAGGGGAGAACAAGGAAAATATGGCCTTTTATGACTTCCTTCAAGAAGAACATGAAACGAGAAACCTTTGGTGACGTCACCTCCAAGTCACACACCCTGTTTTGGAACCTAAAGTCACTCCTCAAAAGTTTGGTCACAAGTCACATGACGTTGAGGAGAGAGAGTTGACTGCACTCTGACACCCTTTACAAGGTGAAGCTCATCCTCAGTGCCAGGGGTCTGGACAGATGTCGAAAAGGTCCAACAACAAAAGGCAGCCAACTTCTAATAATTCAGTACCCCAAATTAGGGGGGAGCGGGGTTCACCCCCTAATCTGCCATGGAGGATTTATGAGACGGTGCAAACGTGGTGTGCGCGCCCAAGTACTTGTTGTCGCCCGTGCCCACGCAGAGCGCCGACAACTCGGACCTGGTGGGCTCCAGCGTCCCAGACTCTAGAGGCCAGACGAGTGTAACATGAAGATACTGCAAATACTGTGCACAACCTATGGAAGGAGGAAAAGAAAACCCCTTGTGTGCGTGTGAAATGAACGTGGTGACAACGGCAATCCCACTTTTCGTGCTACTTTGTGAGCGCGTGTGTGCGTGCGTGCGTGTGTAAACACCTCCCGCCGCTTTCTGTAGTTCGGCGGATCTACAATGGCGGTTACTGTAAAATGCGCCTTCTTCCTACTGTTGCCTGTCTGTGGTGCACGTTTTCTCTGCGTGTGCGTGCGTGCGCGCGCGTGTGTGTGTGTGCGTGCGTGTCTCACGCACGCACGCACGCACGCGCACTCGCTTGCGCGCAACGGGAACTATGATGACGCACGCACACATGGCCTCATTTTACCTACTAAAAAGCTCCTCGTGCGCCGTTAACGCGATGGTTTTGTTGTGCGTGCGCGCGTGATATCTGGCAGGAATTAACTCATACGCATTATACCGAGCCAGCAATGATCAAGAATCTGAGAGCTTTTTTCCCTTTCCTTCTCGCTGCTGTGCATTTGTCTGGAAAATCCATCATTCTGATCGTGCAAAATCTCCGCTGCTGTGCAAATAAGTGAATGGCGGCTTCTTCTGCCTCCTCTTGGCAACGATGATAGCGGTGAACTCAATGACGGGAATCAATTTTGGCGGATTTTCAGCTCTGGCAGGCGGAAAATGAAGCTCTTCACGGATGGAGTCAAGTTGTTGTGCAAGCTGACATGAGTGGGTCACTTTCGGCACTTTCCAGCCGGCTCATTCGCATTTCCCGCTGGAAAAGTCACGTTCTAAATGAGTCCATGCTTTGTCAACATCCCAAGACAATGACTTGGATGGGGACATTTTTCACCGCTGACCAAAACTTCACTACATAAGAGTCATGACGACGTCATCATCAAGGTTTCTGAACTGGTCTCACAGTAATGACACGCCGGCTTCTGGACACAGCAGATGGTCAGGAGATAGATGGATCAGGACAAGACTGAGAGGGTCGTGATGCTGCTGCAGCTGATGAGGAGGGAGGAAGGGAGGAATGCCTTGAGACTGCTCTCACACTCGCTTATGGACCATTTATTCAGCTCCAGTCAGCCTGCCACTCATGTGCACGTAGTGCGTGCGTGCTTGCGTGCGTGCGTGCGTGCAAGGGGACCCATTGGAGTTTGCCAGGGTCCAGACCGTGGACCTGCTGCACTTGGACGCGTTAGAACGGTCTTGGCCTCAGCCAACCTTGGCAGTCTCCACCATGATGGACGCGAGCCTTGGCAGCTGCACGATCTTGTCTCACCTGATGTACTGGTTGGGTAAAAGTTCCTAAATAAATGGCACCCCTGGAACATTTGTGCAGCAAGAGATTGATTTTCTCCGTACACGACGCTCTAAAAGACTGTATACAGGGTCTTGCATGAATTTGCAACCATATAGATTTGTGTATCAGCGCCAAAGGACCAAAGTAATCCAAACCAGACACCTTGAACGGAATCTTGAATTTTTGGCACTTACAAGCAAAACTACGAGATTAATTTCCAACGTGTTCTCTCTCCCCCCCCCTCCCCCCTTGACGTGAACAATTGCAGGCCATATCAGTGCTGAAAGAGGCTCAGATGATGTCTTGGGGAATTGAACAACTGTTTACAGCTGTGGATGCATCAAAATTTGAATGATTTGAAAAAAAAACAAAAACAAACCCAAGAGTCTTCGTTTCAAACAAGCATCTGGCCAGACTTCTGGCAGACCCTGTAGAGGACACCTGTTCCATGTGTCAACAGCACAAGTGAGAGGCTGCAGTGCAGATCCAGTGGGAGGACTTTGGCACCACCAAGTAAGGATGTCGTGGGTGCTTGCATGATATTTGCGGTGCGGAATAACCAAGTACGTCACAGCAACGAGACTTCAGCAAAAGTGCAAGTCAGGCTCAGAAGCAAAGAAGAGAGTCACTTTTTCGCCCAAAATCTGCCAAAAAAAATGTTGCGCGTTGTGATCGCATGGTTGTTATGCATGGCTGAGTCGTTGTCAAGTCTGTCAAACAGTTGGTGGTTCTCTCTTATGTACTTGGAGGCACGAAATGTGGTGGAAAAATATGAGTCTTACGTCAGCTCATTTTCAGACGAATTAGTGACGAAGCACCATTGAAAGTAAGCTGGCCCCATCCCACACATGTTGTCAAGAGCGAGCGTTGTGCCAAATGCCAAAATGCCAGAATCCCCTGGTTCCCTTTTCGAGCAACAGCAGCAGCAGCACTCAAGAGGAGGCCAAGGATGCTGAGATGGAAGACGCCAGAAGAAAAAAACCCATTTTACCGTTTCACTTTCGCCCAACCGGAGCCCCGTTAGACACCGGACCCAAAACTGTGCCAATGTAGGACAAGCTCGACGTGCTTATTGACCGAGATAAAGTCAAATGCTGTCAAGGCTTCAGCTGCTTTGGTGGCACAAACTGATTGGTCAGGAATCACTTGCAGGAGCGCAACAAGAGGTCAAAGTCGACGTCCTAACCTAACCGTGATATTAGAAAACAATAGGATCTTTTTAGCTAGCTGTTGGGGTGGAAAATTGGCGTTTGACACTGTTGCAAGCCTCATCGTGAGAAGAAGCAAAAAATTGTTTTGCTCTGGGCACTTTCAAGTCAAACTTTTACTTTATGCACTGAGTATAGCAGTGGCCACTTCTCTTTTCAGCCCTAACTGTTGACTGGGTTGTGCTTGACCCCTCTGTGGAAAGCTACGCAGCTCCTCTAGATCCAAGCTGATTTCACTTTCGACCACGGCAAAATGTGATCAAAGTTGTGCACTGTAGCAGAGTTATGCAGTGAGCCTCGGTCTAAGGACAGGCCTGTGATGCCCCTTGGGCCCAGCTCAGCCCTGCGGGACTCAAACAATTGTACTTTTTTGCTCACTCAGGGCTGTCATGCACGACAGGCCTGAAATCTCACTGCATTTCTCAAACAACACGTAGTTGTGGGCCTCCTCGATCATGGTGATCATCTCGTCGGTCAAGAACACTTGCTGCTCGGTCTTCTGGCTCCATCCATCCGTGGGGCCTCTTTGTCCTGACAACAAACTGCCAGATTTTTGCTTGTTTGAGTTTGATCGGTGGAATTTGTTGCCACTTCTTCTCATTCCATGCTCTCATAAAGTAAACTTTCGTTCCTCTAATTCACTTTTCTGCCACTCTTATTTCTCTCGGTATTGAGGGTAGAGAATCTCTACCGTATCGAGAATCTTTACCATATTGAAGTTCGACTGTATACTTCTCATGAGATGGCTCGATCAACCATGATGCAATCTTTTAAACATTTTATGATACATTGAGATTTGACTGTATTCAATATGCTGGACGCACAGTCGAAGCTAGAAACATACTGACAGTAAAGATTCTCTATGAATGAAGCCGAGTGCGTACCGAATACTCACTTTTCGGTCCAAGACGCTGTATCGTAACGCTATATTATAATATGAATGAGGCTCAGTATGAGGGTTCGTTAGACAAACAAAGGGGTGACGACGCCCGTCTCACAGTCAGGGTGGAACTGCACTGCCTGATGGGCGTCATGGGAGGATCCCTGCAGTATGTACCTAAAGCACGCAACATCTTATCGTATGTAGCAAAAGTACAGAGATGAAAATTGGCTTTGAGAGGTTTATGAAATGTTTTCTTGCACAATGGGATGCGCATTCAACGCTTCGGCACTGACATCAGTGCTGCCTCACCTAGTGCACGGCCGGGCAGCCTGCACGGCCCACATGGACTGCTGCCGGGCCTCCCACGTCCAGTTTAGGTGACGAACCAGTGATTTTTCCATAATTTTTTTTTTTTGAGGTGAGGCCTTTTGGTAAAATATTTCGTTAAAATCGGGGACAAAAGAGATTTCTCCTTTTTTTTTCTTTTTACTGCTTTACTGCGGCGGCAACACTGACTTTGCGTCCTGAGCTGACCTCAATGGAAACATAGTGTTACAGTGAGGAACGTGTATTAATGCTTAGTAAGGAAACATATAAAAACAGTGCGGACGAGCTTCTTCTTTGCCAGTCCGGAACATGCAAGTGGAGTTACAACTTCATTCCCCAACAGGATTCAAAGGATTTCTACTTTGCATTTTTGGTTCTTTCTCTTTTTTCTGGGGGGGGAGGTTTTATTTGCCCTTTGTGGACACCCCTAATAACCATACTTAACCCTCCGCATGGACTTGGCTGGGAGAGCAAAGCATGGGGGAATGGAACAAAATGGCTGCGCAACCGAGACTGGGCCTGGTAGGCCTCGCTGCGCACCAAGACTGGGCCTAGTCAGCCTCGCTGCGCACCAAGGCTGGGCCTAGTCGGCCTCGCTGCGCCGCGAGACCGGACCTCCGAGAATATGCCTCAAGAAGTAGGTCGATGTACATTAAAAAATGCCGCCATCTGCAACCGGATCCACACATGATCTTCTCGGCCACCCTGTGCAGAGCGCCCCGGGTCTGGCGTGCCATTTGTCGCGAAATGTTGCCACTGCAAACCTTTTGCCAGCTGATTGGAACTTCGCTGTTCCGTACGAATTTTTCGCTTGGACGTGAGAAGTGCAGTAAATTGCCCTGCTATTAAAGAGGCCCCTTCTCTGTCTCAGACTTCTTTTGCGCGGGAAAAAAGTTTTGCACTAGAAAAATCCCTTGGACGATTTGCCAAATGCTGCCAAGCGAGATCGCGGAGCAATTTTTGCAGAAGGAAAAGATCGGAAAAAGCCTTTTCTTCCGATTCACCTCAACGAGCACGGGAGGTACGGGAGCAAAAGATCCTCTGACAGACACCAAGAAGCAGTGGTGCAGTGCCAAAGTACAGGGTGTCTCATCATTGGGTCTCGGTCAGCCGCCAAAAAAAAGTTTGATCCATCCATTCATGCTGGAAATATTCGGTGTCACATTAGCTAGAGGGTCAGGGTAAGGCTTTTAGAGTGGTAAAAAAAGTCTTTTCAATACAGCTGGAAATGACAGAAAGGAACCGAGTTTCCACCTTCGATCGTGTAATGTTGCTCCCTTGCTTCATACGGTATGTAACGCACGAATTCCGGAATATTTACCCGCTTATTTACTGTCTGGCGGGAAGTATTCTTGCACTATATTTCCCTCACTGCTATATCCCCCCCTCCCGAGGGACATACTGTGAATCATCACTCTTAGGCTATCCAATGGTGAGGAAGCACTCCTCCATCCTGAATCCGATTCTGCTGACTCGCATTCGGCTGACTCACGTTCAGTTGACCCAAGTCAGTATTTCACCTCTTTCAACTATTTTGGAAGCATCAAGAAATCGGGAAAACATTCCAGAAATCGGGAAAACATTCCAGAAATCGTGGGTTAAAATACCAATTCACACTGTGTACTATATTGACCCTCTTTGGACTTGACAGCACTCGGGTTACTTTCTTCATGCAGGCAAGTCCAACTCGGGTTCATATAGTAATACGATATGCGTCGTTAATATATAGTTATGATGCTTCGAATTACAATGTTACCGACGTCTGGTGAATCACACGTGGCTGACGCTGTCCCAAGAATCAGGTTGAAAACGTCTCTCAAGGAACTGGCTGAATCATCTTTCAGTTATTATAAGTCACCCTGTATTTTTTGCTAAACTTGACGAGTTCCGCCTTTTTTTGACCTCCTCAGTCATTGAGGAAGGATTTTTTTTCTAACTGAATCTTCTCTTTTTTTCACTTTCTTTTGCCTCCGCCGTCAAAACTACCGATTTCTCCTCGCATTTAAAAAACCCTCCGTTCTATTAACAAAAATCGAGTGACTCAAGAAAAGCCGATAAGTTGGTGTCTTCTGCGTCGCCGCCACCTGCCGGGAGGGCAGAGAAATGGCTGCAATTCATCAAGCAGGTCTAAATATGCGCACTTGCAACCAAAGCTTTGCCGAAATGACTCGCGTATTTCCTTGCAATTTAAGATGCGACCTAAAAGTAGCCACAAAAAGTGCTCGCTTTTGGCCCTTGCAGAGCAGAATTTACGAAATTCTGTCCGAAAAAAAGTGTCTCTGATGCTTGGTTTCTATTTAGAAAAAAAAAGCCATCATTACTATACGGAGATTTTTCTCTTCTTCGCTGAAAACTGCTTGGGAAAAGACTTTTAGTTAAGGGAGCCTCTTTGTCCCACTTCCCACTTGTCAATCTTTCAGCAGAGGAAAAATACAGTGAGAAAATCGTTCGTGCTCAGGCCAAATGCTAAGAACGTCTCCATATGTGAGAATGGATGCACGAGATATTTCTCTCTCTGTCTCTAGTCTTTTTTTGAGATTTCTTTGGCTTGGTCTCTGGCAGCTCTCGGGACCACTTCAAACACAGTATCAGCCTCAAGCTCAGTCTCAGTCTAAGGCTCAGCCTCAGTCTAAGGCTCAGCCTCCAGTTCAGTCTCGGTCACAAGCTCAGTCCCGGCCTCCAGCTCAGTCTCGGTCCCAAGCTCAGTCCCGGCCTCCAGTTCAGTCTCGGTCACAAGCTCAGTCCCGGCCTCAAGCTCAGTCTCAGTCAGTGCCCCTACACCTCAGCCTCAAACTCAACCTCACTTGTTGGTTCAATCTCAGTCTCATCCTCCATCTCAGTCTTAGTCTCTGCCTTCGTCCCAGTGTCAGTCCCACCATCAGCTTCACCATCAGCTTCACCATCAGCCTCGCCGTCAGCCTCACCGTCAGCTTTAAGCTCATTTTCCGCGCTCTCCGCCAGGTGTTGGACTTTTAACCTTGCCTCGAGGGAGAAAAACTCATCGATTGCGACTGACAAGAACCTTGGGAAGGTGCGACCACCAGGAGGACCTTTTTGGTCGTCCACTTATGTGACGTGGACATTTTAGGGGAAGGTTTTGACAAGTCATGTGACAAAAATGCATTTTTTTGTCTAATATTTTGGAAATTCTTCATTCTTTCTCCCAGTTGCACTGTTTTCTTGGGATTAACATTCTTTTTCGACTGACCCCGTCTTGGTGCAGGAATGTTTAAGCGATATTTTTTCAGTTTTTTTACCTAAAATTCCTACGTCCAATGATGACGATGCGTATAATTGGCAGCGAGCGAGAGAAGGGAGATCAGTTGGTCTTCCTTCATTCTGTTGTCTGACTACGGCCAAGTAATTCCCTCTCCACGTCCTTTTAAACAGCGTCAGCTGGCCAAACACCTCCAACTGCTTAAGGTCCGGTTACACCAGACACATAATATACTTGGTCAACTCCGACGGAGGCAAAGCTTTCGTCGCTCAACCACTTAAAAGTTGACTCATATTTTTTCGATCCTTTTTTTTGCATGGACAAGCAAAAAATTTCGCGATCAACTTCGGCACTGATAACTGCAGCAATGCAAAAGAAAAAGATGGCAGCGGAGAAATGTGCGGGGCAGACAGTAAAAAAAGGTATTCTTCATCTGCTGCACTTTCAAAAGGTTTCGACTGCAGCAAACGATTCTTTTCCACTGCATTTTCTTTGGCTGCACATGCGACATTTCTGCGAAAATTTAGCAATTTCCCTCCTCTGTGACGTTCCTGATCCACTGAAGGTGTCTGCTGACTCTAGAGAAGATCCCCGGCTCGTCGAAGTGGGCGCACCCCTTGCCCCTGCTCATCACACCGACGATGAAGGCGCGGTGGGCGCTCCCGTGGCGATACCAGCGATACAGGGGGCCGCCGCCGTCACCTGGAACGACGTGAACACGAGCTGAGCCTGTCTGACTGTGGGTTCATGGGGACAAGGGCAGAGACGTTGCTCAGTTGCGTGTGGCTTGACAGTGGGCATATGTGGCAGGCCCACGTTACTTATGTGTGTACGCATACACACAATGTCCAAATTCAATGCACTTCAACTGAATGAGGTTAGCAACCTTGAGGTTGCAAACAGACAAACAACCTCAAAGCGGCCTCTGAGAACAGTCTCATTCACATGGGTAAGGTCAAGTCCAACCACACCGTGTGGGAAAGGAGAAACGGGGGAGGGGAGGGGCTGAACAACCTGGACAGCAAGGTGTGCGGTGTGTTTATGAGTGAAAAATGCCAGAACTTCCTTCTAACCCTGCGCTTAACGCAAGCGGCCTTGCAGGAGAAGGTCAACATTTTCTGCGCATGGATGATGCAGTCCGCCACGGGGGTGCACTGGCCAGAGGAAGCGCCCAGCCTTCCTGCGTTGGTCTTGCAGTCTCACATGCTGTCATCTCAGTGAGTCACGTCGGCGATCAGCCGGAGCTCAGCGGCAGAGCTGAGCAACTGGAATGTCTGGGACAGTCAGTGGTGCCAGACTGTGAACTGTAGGCCTGGCAGTCCCTGCGGGTAGGCCTCCTGGGTGGCATTCAAGGCCTGCAGGAACAATTTTGGGACGCTTGGCCAGGGTTTCGACCTTGCCCACTTCCTCCAAACTGGCACAGGTTGCTGACCCCAGCTGGGTCTCCGTTGACCACGCGCATCACCATCAGGAGCAGGCTCAAGTCCTACAACCTGTGGGTGTCACATTTGACCTCGCAAGGCAACAAGAACGACTTCAGCGGGTCACCACACATCTACGTCAGCTAGCGCCACCGGCGGCAAAATGCTCACTTCATACCCTGGCAGGAGTCGGTGCGGCCCAGGTAAAAGTCGTATTTGGCCTCCGAGGCTGAGATCCCCAGTGTGTTGAAGACTTTTCCTTCCGGCCTGAACGTGAACTTCGTGCCGTCTTTTGTGAACACCCTGCGGAATTGATAGACGTAATCGAACTTGGTCTTCTTGCCCGTGCACAACTCGACGGAGGTGTTGACCTCCAGCGCTGAGCCAAAGTGGGCGCACTCGTCCGTAGTCAGCACGTCCAACTGAGTCTCCTGCAGGTGGGGAGACAAAGACGGACCCTGATCGTCATCGCACCACCTGGTTACAAGAAGAACATATCAAAGTCGTACGCATCTTTTAACGGACTCGTGCCGCACTTGCTGCACCAGCCCCAGTTGGTGTCCGGTGTGGGCTTGGACATCTCCCTCTTGCTGTCCCTCTCCTTGTGGCCGCCGTACGGGTCGCAGTAGCCTTCGTCACCGGGACGGAGGTGATCGCCCTACAAGACATCACAACATGTTGTCAGGTACGTGTATGCACATGCCTGGCAACAGTTGATGCACTCGACGTTATTCAGGATGGACGTAGCACGTAGGAGTTGCTCACGCTGTAGCAGGTGCCACACCAACCGTACTGGGTGACTTTGGGAGAGTAACAGCTGGTCACTCTGGCCCTGTTGATGTCCTTGTCCCACAAGAAGACCGAGTAGCTCTTGCTCAGGTCGAACTCGTCGAACGAAGGCTTGACGGACTTGGCCCAGCGGAAGAACTGCTCGCAGACCCTGCGCGGTACGTACGCAGGAAGCTCAATTTAACAGCAACAGCAGCCACAACTTGGAGATCACTCATTCCTACTTGTTGTCTGCTGATGGCGGGTTCATGCCTCTGGCGCACTTCCTGTACACCTTCCCCTTGTACTCGAAGGGAAACTTGCACGCCTTGTGGGGCGCGGGCCCGTGGAGGTTGGAGTCGCACCGGGAGAACGACGCACCCCAACCGGCAACGTAGGCTGACAGTTGTCAAAGTCGTTGACACAGGGTACAGAGTTGGTTGCAGTGCCGCTGCTTAAGCCGCGTTTGCCCAGCAACTTTTCGGTTGCACAACCGAAAAGTTGCATGTTGTTGCTACGACTGTCATCGAAATTGCTTGGCAGTTTGAGCCGCTGAGGTAGTACAAGTGATGGTTCAGAAATGGAACTCAGTCCCGTCACAACGGTTTGTCCCTATGTCAACGAGACCTAAGATCGACTCTTTGGACAACTTTGGGACGTCGCTGATGTCCTCGGCCTCCGGGATGCAGATGGGCGAGACGAACTCACTGAAGGTCAGCGCTCGATCGAGGCGAGCCAGAGCCAAGTCAGGAGTCATAGAGACACCGAACACCCAACCGGCCCGGATGCTGGGAAACAACAACGCCGACACCAACAACGAGTAGGATATCTTCATGAACTTTGCGGTTTGGGCTTACTAGACTGATTGCACGCGGAATATGAGACGCGGGTCGTGGTCCTTGGTGGCGACGGGAGTGTTGTTGAGGCCTACGTATACGCTGACCTTGCTCATGAGGTCGTAGTCCACCTGGTGGGTGGGCAGCGTGTCCACCATCACCTCCTAACAGCTCTGACGTGGTCAATCCGTCAACTCGCATCCAACGACGTAGTCGATACCCACCCTACAGTTGATCCCGTCCATCTGCCGGCAGAAGCAGTGAGCTGCAGACAAGATGAAGCTGAGCTCTTTTTTATCGTATGAACTGATAACTTCGCTATGCCGAAGCCCCACAGCTTGTTCACGATGGTTCCTCCGCAAGACACGCCGCCGACGTCGAGCAGAACCAGCCAGGGTCGCAGGTCCGGGTCGTAGTCGCTGACGATCCGGGTGTCGTGTTCGGCAATCAGCATCTTCCCCCCGTCCCCGACTTGTCCACGGTGTCCGTGATCACCTCGACTGCGGTTCTTTTTCAGACTCGCATCTATAAGAAGGGCAACTGGGTGTTCCCATCCTTCGTGACACTCTGACCTCACCCTCAGCTGAGATATCGTCAACCGGAGTTGGCGGCTGCTGGCCGGCCTCGGCGAGGCCGGCCTCGGCGGCAGCCAGTCGAAAGTCGTCGAATGGCGGCCTCGCTTTGCCGCAGATTTGGCCGCAGCCGTTCAAGGAGGCGACCTCGCCAATGACGACCTTGCCGCTCGCCTCCTTGGAGACGGCCAGGAAGAACAAGAGGCTGAGGGTGACGTATTGGCGAGGAAGCCGAGGCCGCGCCTGTTGCGGTGGCAGTCTCATGTTGTCGCAGAAGCAATTCGTCATTGTAAGCGAGACGAACACAAATGATATTGATTTACTGTGATCCCTCTTTTGCGTGCGCTTCGTTGGTGAGAAGAAGAGACACTTCTCCAAGGTGTGCGGCTTCTGGCAGGACTTGGACGCGACCAATGAGTCACTTCCCTAATTTTTAAAGGTTGTTTGCTTAGTGGACAAGGCCCAATTCCTGCCTGGAACGCGTGGAGCGCCGCCTCTGGGAGGCCGGAGACGACGACCTTGCCGATGCTCCACAACTTGACGATTGCTCAAGGAGCTCTTGGGACTGGGCCACGTTTTGGCCACGCAAACAAGCCTCTGACGCATTAGTCCGAGAGTGTCACGTTTTCGTAGTTGCAGTAAAAGCTCGTTGATGGGATCACTTTAGATTATTAAGCAATTATGCCTCATTATGGCGGAAGGCGTAAGCGTCAAGCCAGAAAACTTACCTCAGCAACCAGCCAGAAAATATTGCTCAAGTCGGCAGAGTGATTAAGCTACCTTGACCATTTTTGTTCAAAACCCTCTTAAAGACGAAAAATTGTCGGTTTTTCTGTGTCTCAGATTCTGCACCAAGAATTTGCTCATTGCACACTCGAAGCTATTTAGGGATCCATTCCGTTTTATGGCACTAACCTCCATTTTGTAGCAATATCACCCATTTAATAGTAATACGGTCCATTTCGTCGCAATATGATATGTGCTACAGCTAGTAACAATGTGACGTATTTTGCGGCAATGACGCTACAAAATGCGATGTCGCATAGTGCATAGCAATGTAGTGCATTATTGCAAGCTACAGGTGGACTCGAAATAACTCCCCCTAACTAGACGCTTACCTGGTGAGGCCGTGTAAGGCCTGCAAATGTATGAATGGGCTCTTTCGAAAGAGGAGATTGAAAATTTTGCCAAAAAAAGGCCTAAAATCGAACAAGTTGCAGCATGCACATGAAAGATGAAAATCCCCAACACTTTGACCCTGCGTAATCTTTCCACTACCCGAGGAAATGAAACACTTGGGAGACGCTTGAAGGGGCCTACATCAACGTGGGCCTTGAGGAGGCCGGACCAAAATCTTCAATCTTTCTGCTCTATTTGTGGCCAGACTCCATTTGAAGGCATTCGAGTCAAGTGGGATGGAGCAATAATCAGTTTTGCGGTCCAGCTGATGGAAAGTTTCTTAGGTCAACTTAGGCTAAGCAGAGGAACGTGTTTTTTGCTCTGTCTGACGAATCTGAACACCCTGTTACGAAATGAACTTGTGCAGTAGAGGAGGATGAAAAAGATGCTCGCATCCATTTGACGTCGGTTGAGCAACAAAACTAAGATGCATCTGCCAACTTTCAAAATCTTCCTTCATTTGGTCATTTTGATTTGAGTCTTCGGTCTGATCAGCTGTGTCTCAAGCCAAACATGACTTGATGAGTTCGTGTCCAAGTCTCAATTTGTTTGCACAATTTTTGAACGGCCCCGTCCAACGGTTGCCTCATCGTGCAGCGTGAGTCACAAGCGAGCGTCACCTACTTTCTATCCACCCTGTACGTATCTCTGATGCCCTCTGAATGTCTCTTTTCAAAGCTCCACCTGCTTCTTTCCTTCCCCACACGCGAGATGTCTTCAAACTGATCAGTCTGAGTCTTCTCCTCCAGAGGGAGCCTCGAGCCAGAGCCCGAGGTTGTGAAAATGCATCTCTCTCTTCGCCACCTGATTTGAAAACTGAGCTATGGCGCAAAAAAAAAGACGACATTCGAATTTTTTCCAGCGATTTTTCGGGAAAAAAAACCTTCAAAAATTTTGCTGCGGATTCAAGGGTTTGGGGGCTCAGAAAAATAAGTCAAACTGGGCGAAATGTTTGCCAATTCCCCCTGTTATGAGCTCTGATTCAACTGCTGTAAGATTCCCCCTCCCCCCTTGAAAACTTGGTGTCTTGTTTGCCAGATCTGTCACATTGACTTTTACCAAAAGTTGATCCAAAGTTATTCGAATGTGGTCTCCAACTGTTGGTGTTCGAAGCAAGAAGTGAACTTTTGAATGATTGATCAGACTCTTCTGCACTTTTCCACTCGTCCTGGATGGAACAAAGGTTGTGCAGTACATAGAAAAAGGTCTTGAGAGAGGAAACTCGAGGTCAACTCAGACACCGAGATTCTTATAAGTTCCAGCAATTTTTGCTCAGGCCTGACGAGGAATTGGGAAAATTGACCTCCGAAAAGACTTCGAGCCTGAGAAATTCGCAGCTTTACGTTCTCCATCGGTCAAACTGGCCTCGAAGGAGAAGCTGTGAGCGTATCAAAAAGCTTGACTTGCAAAATGGGCGCCCAAATGAGCCCCTTGGGCGCCCAAAATGTGCCTCTTGGGCGCCCAAGTGCTTCAGGGCGCCCAACTGAACGTTGCAAATTTTACTCTGCAAAGTTTGACACCCTTTCTCCACCTATCATGAAGGAATCAGCTGCGTGTCTGACAGTGCTTCGTTCTTCCACGGAGAGCAATGTCAGCCTGATCTCAGTCCAGATCGTCATTTCAACTCTTCTCACGCACACTTTCGATAATAAATAAAACGAGTGAAAGGCTCAGGCCTTTCAAAGCTGCTCTCAGGGTTCAGGTGTTGCATCATCAAGATGTTGACAGAGGCTCGTCATGAGCCTCTGTGTGTGACCTTGACAGTTTCGAGCCCCTTTTCTACGGGCTCGGGCCCATTTTGTACGGGCTCGGATCGTTTTTCTATGGGCTCGGATCGCTTTTCTACGGGCTCGGATCGCTTTTCTACAGGCTCGGGCCCATTTTGTACGGGCTCGGATCGCTTTTCTACGGGCTCGGATCGCTTTTCTACGGGCTCGGATCGTTTTTTCTGCTGGCTCGGATCACTTTTCTACGGGCTCGGATCACTTTTCTACGGGCTCGGACCCATTTCCTACGGACTCGGACCCCATTTGTATGGGCCTCTCCTCAGGCCCTGACGAGCACCGACGAAAGAAAGTCTGGCAAAGAGTCCATAAACAGCGCTGCAATAGCGTCGAATGGCATTTCTGTTAGCGCAGCTCCTTCTTACACGGTCGTTTTGCACGGTATAATGGCACTTTACTCGACTTTGGCCCTGAGGCTTGGGCTTCAGCAGCAGCAGCCTCGGGTTTTCCGCCTTACCTGGCGGGCTCGCCAATCGCCGGCTTCCGGGCTCGCGTCATCACCACGCACCCACCGCCCGCAGAGAGTAAATAATCATCATGTGTTCTTTTGCCTACGGTACAACTGTGATACGGGAGCAGCATCTCCCTCGACCCCTCTGTCTTCTCCCTCCATTTCCAGCGGGGGAAAAAGCTGTATCCCCCCAGGGGGATCTGCCTGGGCAGAGCATTCAGATGAAGATGTACGGGTTGAGTGTCCGTCCGTCCACCCTCTCCATCGGAAAAGAGAGAGAGAGAGACCGCTTTTTCAAACCATTTTCCCCGCTGCGCTTTCCCTTTTTTTTCGCATCCCCGGGGGAATTCAAGGGTTGCTCGAAGGTGACGCATTTTCTGGCTATCTTCCCGAGGAACTTGATACCCACAGTGACGAGGCTGTGACCAACAGCAAGCAAACCACTAATTTTTAAAGGGGGGGGAGGGGAAATCACTGAGTTTGTTGAACAAATCACCAAATTGGATAGGGAAAAAAAACCATAAAAGGTCACCAGATTTGATTGGGGAAATGTCCCAATCTGGACCGAAAGTGACCAAATTCTCCAATGACCGCACTGTGGAGGGACCTTTTTGTTTGTGGCCTCACAGTCGAGGACAGGAAACTTCTCTGTCAAGTTTGCCAGTCTAAATGGACCCTTAGAAAGCCCTTCCTTTTTTTCCTTTGGGTTTTTCTTTTGCACGTGAAGGTACCCCCTATTCTCCCCCCCCCCTTGTGGGGTTTATCTCCTCTCTTTTGGTAGAAAGTAAGATCTTCTTCTCTCTCTGCTCCACAGGGACAGGAAATTGAAAGAGTGATAGCCTGAGGCAAGGTGAAAGAATGTAAGCTCCACCTGACAAAAGTTGAATTTCTTTCCTCTTCTGCCTTTATCCCCCTGGTCAATGATCTTCCTGTGAGTGACGCTGTTGAGCTCCTGACTGGCTGAGTGAAGAATGGGTACAAACTGAAAAGGCGTCCTCCAGAGTTTGGTGGCTGCTTGATGGAATGCAAATTGCCTCCCTCTCAAAAGCCACTTGAAACGACAGAGGAATTTTTATCCGAGGGGAGAAGGGAATAAAAAAAAGGAGGCATTTTTTAAGTCTGGCAACTTTGGCAGCTTTTTCAACTGATCTCATTCATGCAAGACCCGGAGATGCTCTCAGCTATTGATGCAAATTGAATTTCCCGCCAAAACTGCCGCCCCTTTGTGCACGTGTACAGGAAATAGGAATCAACCCAATGCTCTGATATTCCAACCACTCCCCAAGTGAATGTGCGCTAAAAAAAAAGGAGCAAAGTTAAAAAAGAAAATACTGCATCAAATCATGCTCGGATAGCGCGACTCTGGAGGCTACTTTGCTCACCACATCAGACAGTTATTATGTAGCAGTCTCCATTATGCCTGAAAGCAGGCATGCAATTACCGGGGTCATTAGTTCTAATTGAGAATCGGTGTCGCTACTCTCTCGACCCACCGGAGGTTGCTGAAAAGTCAAAGTGCCCTTCTTTTGAAGAGCAACGACTTGGGATCAGCGGGCTCAGAGATGTTGACGGAGGCCGTGACAAAGACTCGCATTCAGCCTCGGAAGCCGCGTGTCAGTACCGCTCCGAGAGGTCCTCAGGCTCTTGCTGACAGTGCTGTTTCTGCAGCATCACGTCTCAGAACACTGGCTCGTCCTCTTCATTTCAGGCAGAAGACACTTCATCTTAGCTCTTCATCCTCCATTTAAAGTATAACTTCTTGTGTCACTACATTGCTGGAGAAAACCAACATTATTTTAGGTTTGACCCTTTGGCAATAGTTTAGCAGGGTATTTAGCATGAAATAAAGGGTGTAACAGCGAAAATGTGACTGAGTCTCTCAATCTCTGTCCACACCTGGGCGCATATGGAGTCTCTTATAAGAACCGAGAGTCAAGGCAGACAATGACCGAGCTTAAGAGACTTCAAGGTGTGGACAGAGATTGAGAGACTCAGTCACATTTTCGCTGTTACACCCTTTATGACAAAAGTTTGCTTTCCTCTGCATGCAAACTTTTGACCTCACGTGCACTTGTTGTGCACGGCTGCGTCAGTGTAGAGCAACAACGTCCATTTGGCAGCTCCCGACGTCGTCGAGACCTCATTGCTCCACCCAAAGAGCTCTTTTACCCAGGGGTAGAACAAAAAAGCTTGCAGTTAATTGTTTCTTATGCGCCATCCCGGTGCACTTTATATGAAGTACAGGGTGCAGTAAGCAAATTCGCTCTCCTGAAGTTTGCGGCACCCAATGATCGTTATTCGACTCAGTTTATAATGTTTTGTCAGCTGACGGATGCCCTGAACAACTGCACCTCCATCGGGGCCACCCTGGATCTCCTGAACAACTTCACCTTCATTTTTTGTCCCAAAGCTGCTATATGTGTGTGGTGGCGTCTCCATTTGGGGGGGGGGGGGGGGGGGGGGGGGGGGGGGGGGGGGGGGGGGGGGGGGGGGGGGGGGGGGGGGGGGGGGGGGGGGGGGGGGGGGGGG
>JAAUXU010090352.1_pt1 | contig 30180 bp, 20 predicted proteins | sample 7278151 | NCBI WGS metagenome assembly JAAUXU01 (sample SAMN14350113, study PRJNA611818) | marine sediment metagenome | isolation source: surface marine sediment (1.8m) | place: French Polynesia: Moorea | collected 2018-08 | reverse complement strand
CACACACACACATCTATATATATAATATAATCGTACGTACGTACGTAAGAACTGTGTGAGGGCCGAGCTTTTGTATTTATGTACAGCTTTCACGTGGAGGGCCTTCTGCACAGCAATCCCCGTACGGGCCTACGGGCCTGCATGACGTAGCACAGACCGCCCCTTGCTCGAATCATACGTCAGCGGTAGAAATCACGGTCTGCGTAGCTTTGGTTCCTCTTCGTTAACCTGCTCCTGCGCACCCTGGAAGAAGCAAAAGAATCACACCGGGAAAAGAAACTCTTCTCGTCCCAGCAGACCGATCGGTCTTCTCTCTCCTTCTCCCTCTCTCATTTCCTTTTCCGGTCATTGCTGTCCATTCTCGCCGCCGAGAGCGATCCTTCATAGAGGAAAAAACACCTTTGCCAACTAGAGATGAAACTGTGTAGACCTCAAGAACTGGTATTTTACAGTGCGCGTGTGGGGTGGGGTGGGGGGGCATGGGGGGTGCCGTTCACAGCCTTGGAGGCCTTGTCCGACATCTGCGCACTTGTCTACTTGATCACACACCGTAACGGCCATGTCAATGGCCAAAAAATCACTTTGCACTTCCACGCCGGACTCCTGCCTGAATGTTTACAGTACTTAATGCAGAACGAGGTAATGGTGCCTCACAAACACAGACAAAAGAGGTTGTTAGGCAGGTCGGCGCTGTCACGTGCACGCAACACTTTGGTGGGACAGAGTTAGCGCTTAGGAGAAAAAAAGGACCTTGTAGGCTCAGCCCACTTTTGCCCCTCACTTGCTGAATGACCATGACAGAACCTCTCCCTCCTCTGCTGCACGAATTCGTCGGACGCCCGTCTACAGAAACAGAGGGCCCAGCCAACATCACTGGCAGGACTGTGCACTGGTACTTCCACCTCTACGGGATTCTGCTGCTGCGTATCGCTTCTGTACCACTGACCTGCCATCATTAGTACAAAGGCGTAGAAAATAACAATTTGTCTGCATCTGTACTTCTTGTGCCAGAACATACAGGACGCATGCTCAGGGGCACGGGCAGGGCCCTGATGTACTCTGTATGCATCACTGTGATACAATTGTGTGCCAGGGTGTGGAAGAAAGGCCTGCTTCCACTCTTTTCGTCAAGAATTGACCGTGCCTGGAGCAAGAAAGGCGTGCGCATGCAGATGGTAACGCGAAATGTACACAATACGACTCTATGATGTTAGATGCGAGCCAAAAAATGTCCGATCGTTTCGTTCTGAACAACTCTTTTACGCCCTCCAGTTTTGTCTTGACACCTCCTCTGCCTTGGCCCACGTCACTCGTGCTGCCTTCCCCATCGTACCTCTGTCTACGTTGATCTTTTTCATGCCTCACACGGTGAGGCTGAAGATACAGTTCCAGACGCCCTGTTCCCAGTTGTTCTGGTCGCGCACGTAGCAAGTCCTCTCTGTACGGGGCATGTACAGATTTCTCGACGGGGAAAAGAAGTCAGTATCTAAAAAGAAAACTTTCTTCTTAGTAATTACGCTGCTAAAGTTTCATGGGCCGTGGCAAAAGGCCGGAAACTCCACTCGTATGAGTATACAGCGTGCATTCTCTTTTTCTGCCAGTGCTTACACATGTGCGTGCGCGCACCACATTAGCTTACGTAGTGCGCAGAGGAGCCTATAAGCGCGTGGAATGATGACAAAGTAACTGTGTCATATGGTTAATCCACACATACGAGCTCTTCAACTGGAAGGATTGATCCAGGATTGGGGACGGGGGGAGGGCCAAAAATCAGCCTGACTTCTCTTCCCCCCAGTTCCTTGGTCCCCTCTCTGTTTTTGACATTTCACCGTCGTCGCCTGCACCATTTCGTAAGATGGGATGGTCATAGACCGCTCTAAAGGGAGAGTCGGGATGGCCAATAACGGCCAAATAATGGACTGCGTGCAGGTGTGACCAAGGGTCCGCTGGAGCCCGGGCCAGGCAGCAAGTATAAAGAGAAACAAGGCCGTTGCCGGAGTTGGAGAGCAGCCACGAGCATGAAGCTTGTATTCAAAGCAGAGACATAGGACTTCTTTTGTGCGGGTGATGTATTGTACTGTACTATATCCTTTAACTCCTGTTCATCTTTCCATTAGAGAAGCGTGAAAGCATGATTAATGCATCCTTATACGTACTTTTCTAAGCTATAAAGATTTCCTATCTCTGTGAGACTCGCAAGCACGAGAAAAATATGAAGCAGGATAGAATCGACTATCTCTCTTCTTTCTCCGACGGCGGAATCTTAAGTTTATTCAAGATGTTGCTTCCAAAGCAAGATGAAGAAATGATAATAAAAAGGGAATTTTTGTTTGTCTCACCACGCCTGTTGAAAGAAAAAGCTGTTGGAAAAGAGGGGAGTCAATTTAAAGTTTTCTTTTTGCCGCCAAGACGGAGGAGGATTGAGGCTAAAGCTATTCAAGACTATTAGGACGGAGTTTCCATAAAAAAACCACTTTCTATCGAACAAAGTTTTTCTGTCGCACCAAAGAAGGAAGGTGTGGAGATCCACGTACGTTTTACGACGTGTACAGTTCAGTGCAGTGCGGTGCAGTACAATAGCGGCGCTCTACTTGGGTCATCGTTGTCGAAGAATGGATATTGTAGTAGCTTCCCATGTACTGTATTCCAAGAATGTTAACATAGCTCGCGTGACAGGTGCTCATTCAAATAGCAGCTACACACCCACCCACACACGCGCGCGCACGCGCACACACTTGTCGAGGGAAACCGGATGAGGAAGAGCAGCTCCACCAAAGGCAACGTCCCTTCTCTACGCGGCGTCCCATGAGATGATGACAAAAACACGCCATGGTCTCTTCCTTTTAGAGACTTTTGCGCTCATGGGAATTTCTTTACGTGAGGAGAGATTTTTCTTCTTGGTACCTCCTGAAAAAGATGACGTAGTTTAATATAAGAAGTTAAAGCTGCTCCTGGATTCGCAGGTGAAACTGCATCAGTGCTGTCATGACTTTTTCTTGCAAAGTGTTTAATTAGTTATACCAATTCTACCGAGGAACCCAATGTAATCAGCAGTATGGACTTTTTTTCTTCTTATTCCTCCTCGATGGCACAGACCCATTTGGGACTCTGCGCTACACAGTATTGCGAAACATCTTCTCTCTCCCTTTTTTTGCCGATTGCGCTCTGTCATGGTTGACCCAAAAAAAGTGAGTCATTGTTGGGTCCCTAAAAGGAAATGGCTGCGCTCTGCTGTACGATCCTATTATGCACTCCATTTCGGTGTCGTCATCCGCTCCCCAATGCCTGGGGTTGTTTGGGAAAGCCGGTAATGAGAAATGACACAAATGGGCTCCCCGCGACGTCCTTGATGCAAATGGCAATCGCCGATCCACTCCTTATACCTTTTGATGCTCCATGCGTAATGTACACGTACCAATGCAGCCGCACAAAGGAGGATTGTGCCAGCAAGTACGAGTACTTGCCGAAGTACTGCAGCGTACTTCCTTGTGCCTACCACATCCGAATTGCCACCGAACTTTATTGCTCACTCATTGCCTTATTGGCGAGCTACATTTTCCCAGCCAATGGCCGCATGGACTACGTACCAGGATACATGATGAACACGTCCTGTGCAGCAGGAATCGATACCCAAAGAGCAACACCCGGCAGCAAAGGAGGGAACCAACATCCTGTGTGTGATAGCATGACAGAGTTCATTACTGGTGTAGGATAAATGTCTTGACATGCGTACGTGTGCATACTACAGTGTAAGGCATGGTGTTACACACATGTCCGCTCATGAGTAACAAACCATAACGGATTAAACATTTGCTGTCTCATCCATTCAGTGACCTTTGAGTGCTGTCACACGTGCACTGCGCATGGCACTACTGTGCCCAGCCCATGTAAAAATTCCTGGAATTGCATCTGCGATCCAGCAATCACGACTTGCACGAAGTGGGCAATCGCTGCAAGCCCAAGGTATTAGATAAGGCAGTTTCGGCACAGTTGGCGTCTCCTCGGCCTTCGGGACTTAGTGCAAGGTGCTAATTCCGTCTAAGAGCTGTGAGCCAACTGTCACCTCTTCTTTTCACTGCACATATAACCCAAACTATCAATCCCTATTTCGAAAATAAGGAGGAAGAAAGCATCTAAGCAAGCAAAAAATGCGTCTTCGCCGTGGGGGCTGTGTAAGGAAATGGCATTTCTCAGTTAGAGACAGCCGCTGTTAGCCCAGTGATAGAGTGAGCACTTTTGGACCCTGGGGACCCCCGAGTTCGAATCTGGGGATGTGACTGCCATAGAAGGAAGCAAGGATAAGCGAACATTTCTCGGTTATAACCTCAGTCATTTTCCGTAACCATCAGCCGAGTTGCATCATTTGCTATTGCATTGTCTTCGAAAGAAATGTTGACGTAAACGTCTCTTTAGTGGCGCACACGTGCATTTGAAACGCGTTGACTTACAAACGCCACACAAACAAATTGAGCAGTTGATTGCAGTCCTTTTTCTCTTCCAGGCACTTCCCCCAACCAGAATTTCGTGAAGAAGCCTGAGGTGCAGACCTTGGAAGGTCTCTCAACCTCAGCCTCGTCCGCCGAGTCAACAACATCACAGACGGTGGCTTTGGCCAGAGAGTCGTCCACCGCCTGCCTCCTCTTGTGCTGCTGCCTGGCGCTCTTCAGAAACTTCACCTCTGTGCTACTGAGATCCTTGGTTTGAGGAGAAAGAAGGACTGCCTGAAAAAATGGGGCAGAAGAAAAAGGTTTCCTTTGCACCCCCACTGAAAATGGCCGTCTAAAACTCTCAATCATTCATGAGAGAAAAGAGGTGCGGCAAGAGTAAATTTTTCAATCGCTCATCGTCATGCCCATTGTTCCGTTTCTCCACCCCGGTATGTCTGCCTGTGAATGGTGGCAAAGGAAAAATAAGAAAAAGAATGACGACCTCAAGTCTTCGCCAAAAGAGAGGTCGGGTAAAAGAAACAGTATTCTGGATGAGTGCCTCGTCGATTTTGGAGGACGAACTTGGCCCTTTTAGGAGATCAGAGGAGGAGGAGAGGTCGACTGGCTCAGTTGGTGGTGTTGTCACTGCTGTTTCTCCTTTTCGCTGAGTGGCTTGGCGATGTCGAGCAGCAGACAGAACCTCTGAACGAAGCCTCTTGCTTTGATTGTGAAGTCTTGCGCTCTGAAGATCGAAGGGGGGAGGATATGAGGAGGCCCAAAAGAAAGTTTGCGACGACGCCAAGGGGAAAAGAGACGCGCCCACAAAGTGGGGGAAACAACAGTGTACAAACGAAACACGTTGGGCTTTTTCCCCTCCCCTCCCTTAAGGAAGAAGAGGAGGGAAAATAGATGCGAGGAGGTCTCCTACTCTTCCGCCTAAGAGAGTGAAGGAGAGGGATGGGAAAGGGAGGAAAAAGTGGCGGCAGGAGAATACATTTTCTGCACGCATGCATCTGAGGCAAATAAAGGCGCGGCTGAGGAGAGAGATTTCTTCTTCTCATCTCCAGCATCGTGAAGGTGATGGCACCGGTTGTTGCTGCTGTTTGCACTTCTGCGTACTGCATAAGTACAACTCTAAGTACGCAGTTCAAGGGCTCTGCATAAAAGTGGGCTCTGCTGCCTCTGCTACATAAGGAGATCCCAGCATCTTCGCCATAACCCGTCAACAGGCCTACGTACTCAAGACGGACAGACCGAGGGACGGACAGACAGACGGACAGACGGACAGACGGACAGACAGACAGACAGAAAGGAAGGGTATAAAGAAAAAAGGGTTTTTATTCCCTTATATCCATGAGTAAAAACAAGGAAGATCCACGACCGAGCCACTTTCCTCAGTTTTCTAAAAAGAGGAAGAAGGCATAAAGTGAATGGGTAGAAAGCTCTACTACACTGCAAGGTCGTGAAAAAAAAAAGAGGACACACCGCCGAATGAGGAAAAGAAGTGGTGAAAGAAAAGAGAGGAGGGATTTATTTTTGTTTCAGCTCAAGAAGAAGTTTTCTCTTCTGTCACTTCTTTTCTCACACACTCACACACACGCACGCACTCACACCAGTAACTCACTAGAGATTACGAGAAAACGAAGAAGAAGCATTGGAAAACTAAGGAAAATTGAATTGACGTCAGTTTTCGGTCTGCCCTCACACACTCGCGTGTGCGTGTGTGTGCGTACGTCCGTGAGTATGTACCCAGTGAACCCGTCAGTGTGTGCGCCTGCTAGCCCGCGCGTGTCATTATGACAGTGCAGGCGTTACTGCCCTATCCAGACTGCCAGGACACAACCGCTGTTTAGCCCGAACAGTACCGAACTTCGTGCAGACCCTGAAGCTTTGGTATCGGAACGGATGAAGGTGAGCTCCAGATAATGTTCCGGGATGCGCTTGGAGGTGCGAGATAAGAAAGGAAAAGAAGAAAACCTCTGTTACTAATTACTCGAGACACGAGACTGATGAAGGTGTCGGAAAGGGTAAACACGCACAGACGCGCAGTAGGGATTACGAGGGAGATGAGGCTGAATAAGTGCAAAACAAGAAAAATGGTTTTGCAGACGAGACCTTTTCATAAGGGTTGTTTGTTGCAAAAGTCTTATGGAAAGAAAAGGTTCTGGGTTTCGTTCAAGGAAGCAGGTATGGGAGCCTGCAGGAAGACGAGATTGCTGAGGAAACTCTGGGAAAGTTCCAAAAACTATACCAGTACGAACAATTGTAATGTAGCTCCGTAGACACCTCACCGTTTGCCGCAGAGCATGTGTATTTACGCAAAGTGTGTGTATATATGTGTCCGACTGAGAAAGAGGTGAGTCAAGAATCTGAATTTTATCCACGTGTGACTGAACAAAAAAGCGTCTCCCGGGGGAAATTTGTCTGAACTCTCTCTACTACGAAAGCATAACCCCTCGAAGAGCGGAAAGAGAAGAGACTAGATGACAAAAATCTCCAATTCTCTTGCTCGAATTCAGCGTTTATGTCCATCTTGTACCTAAAACAGCAGCTGTGTCTTCCCACTGGGAGGTGAAAATGCTGTTGAACCATTAATGTTTGTTTCGACAGCTGCTATAGTAGCTTGATTTTATGATAATAAAACAGAACAATATCTATGTACTATGAATCTCGTGCCTACACTACAGTATACAAAAAGTGTGTGGTAGTGGCGCATTGCCTACGACGTCGCAGAAACGACGTGAATGAAGCTTGGGACGAACCTCTTGAGGGCGGTTAACAGGAGGGCGGGGGGGGGGGGTTACCATCCCCCATCCCCCTCCTTCCCCTATTGACACATGGAGGACACCAGAAGGGAAAACCTTTTATTTTGTAGTTTAGGCTGTGATGGGTTTTCCCCCCTCCTCCCCCACTCCCAAAGAGGTGGTCCCCTCCTTTCTCGAAAGGGATTCATTCCCATTCCTAGTGGGACCAACCCGAGGGGTTGATCCGGCGGATCGTCCCCATCAGGGGCGACAGTACTAGCCCGTTGGGCAACCGGGTGGGTCTCATAGTGTACTCATTGGCGTTATTTTCCTTTCGACATGCGTTTCAACGCGTTCTGATGGGTGACATTTACCAACCCAAGCATTCTGTACTGTATAGACGGGAAGCCGATAAACATCTTGTCACAACAAGTGCGACAGTTCGTGCCAGGATGTGGGTGGACGGCACTACAGCGACTTCATTTACATCGATTTTCTGCTTCGGCCGATCGATTGTCTGATGATTGGCGAGACGCTACATCGATTTTGCAAAATTTAGCCGAAAGGCCCATGCGACAGAGGGTCGTCTTGTGGTACAGCAGCAAGTTTCCGTAGATTGACAGTACATCGATTTCAGCACGTACACTGAGCATAGCATGCCTCAATCCCCAGTTACATGGGGGAACATTACAACATGGAAAGTTTTTCAAGTCGGTCTCCTTTGATTCGAGCAACCTGTTAGTCTAGTATGCCCTCCGGGTCTAGAAAGGGACCCGCGCCAGCACAGAGTTAATATCCTCATCACTATGAGTCGCAATTAGCATTTTTCTAAGGATTTCCACGGCGTCTCATCGCCTTGATGCACACGGTACCATACTAGATGCGTGTCAGCAAGAAAAGTTAAGAAATTCCCTGGCAGCCGCAATGCGCTTATTCATGGCCAATTTTGTTTCGCTCTGTCCTTGGCATGACACCCGTGATACCCGGCTTCCTCGTGAGTGCAGCATCAGCACTAAGTAAAATCTGAATTAAGTTTGACATGCTACTGGGAGCTCTTGAAGCTGTAGCACCGCAAGTGTGATAGGATCTACTTTTTAGACAGAAAGAGAATGCACGAGCAGACTTTCCGTATGCAGTGCAGTTGTGAACAGACGGCAAGCCAATATGCGAACGGTCTGCCTTTGCTTGTTGGCTTGGCAGTGCCATCGGTGCAGAGTCACCCCTCCCCCCGGCCTCCAGTTTGATGACTTTGACAGTCTAAAAATCGAGCCGAAGTCGATGTTGTGACTAACCCCCCCCTCTCCCCGGTGCATATGTAATAGATACGAGAAGTCACCTCTGTCTCCCCTGCTCACTGCATAAGTATGTTTGTTCTACACTGGCAACGTACAGTAAGTACGTCGGATTCCAGAAGTCCCTCTGACTCTTTACTTTTATCCACAGCCACCACTTAAGGACGAAGACTTAAAGACGAAAAACCTGAGCATAGAATGGCACAAACTAGAACATAGCAACGGGAGTCAGATGAAGAAGAAGACGCTGCTTTCATGGAATGAAAATTGGAAAGCCGACGTCAACTTCTAAACTTACCTTTTTCACAGACCAAGAGCTCATTCTTATACTTTGGTGCGCATGTGCAAATCGTGGGAGGCACTTGTACGAGCGTAGGTGGGTACACTCACGACATGCACAAGTCCTCAAGGAGGAGATATGACACAATTGGGTCGCCGGATATATTGACACCAGCAGGACAGCCGCCGGCTACTACAGTCCTAGAAATCACACAGAAAGAGGGGGCAAAAAGAACTCATTGGCACCAAAGTGCGGTAGAAGTAGTGCCGGAACATATGGTATACTGTAATATCGTGTACATCACGTATGTACCACCTAACAACAACTGCGCCAGCAATGAGGTTTCCCCCTTTTTTCTTCCTCGCCCCTCTCAAGAGCTCTTCAAATAGGCGATCGTTTACATCACCACTAAGTTGGTACGTCTTCCTTTTAAAGTTCCTCCGGGACGAGTACAGAAGTGCTAGATTTATTGCCAACAAGCCCTACCCCAACGGTTTTTCATATTGGGCTTAGAGTAGCGCAGAAATTAGTGTCAGAAGAGAGAAGGAAGGATCGCAGACGGTTTTCCTGCATCTCATCAATTACACAAGCCTCGCCTTCCCCACGTTGCCGAGCGCAAACCGCAGTTTCTCTCCGGAAAGGTGAGTGGCGCGTGTGGCACAATGACGCGGAGTTAAAAACCCGATCAGTGGGATCCATCAAGAGATAAATAGCCCGATGCCCAAGCACTCGGCCACGAGGAGCTCTGAGAGCGCTCTTCGCTCTCGCGACTGTTGGCACGGCACTGTGCAGTAAGTGCACCGGCGGCCGCGCACAATGTGCAGTGCATACGCTGCTGCACTGAGAAAGGTACACCAACTTTGGGTAGGCATTCCATCTTTGAGGAAGGGTCCAGAGAAAAGGAAACTTTGCATTTCTGGTCCGACAACTATCCACTCAAGTATGCAAGTAAGTAGGAGTCTTTCCTGTGAGGGGAGAAGGTCGAAAACATTCTTGGTTCACTGGTGGGCTCGCGAAAACATCACCCCTTCACAGTAGGATTTACAAAGGAATGACTTACGACATTTTGTACCGCTGTAGCAAGTAGAACGCGCATGCGATCTGCAGAAGTCGAGGACTTCACTCTAATGCACATCAAGCTCTAATACGTGCAATGTGGTGCAAGATATGGTCGACTGTCGTACACATACGGTGTAAATTCAGCGTATCCACGTGCTGCTCGTGCCACGAGGAGCTTTCTCAAGTCGCGGAATTTTTTGACTGATGAAATCCTCCTTCCTTTTCTCGTTTACGGGGGCATTTGCACCGAAGGAGGAAAAAAAAGCGGAGACCTATTTTACACGAAGAGAAGCTCCAAAGTCCTTGAGCTGCTTTTTATCTATCTTTCTTCGTATTAAACTTCTTGTTACTTTGCGAAAAACGTGACGAAAATTGACAGGGGCGCATTTTTTTTCTCTCTCTCTGCTGGCTGTAAAAACCTCACAGGAATTTTCTGCCTCCAGCTCTTCCAATGCGATTGCTTATTGGCAGCGAAGGCCTTGGCAGAGAGATTTTTGTTTCTTCAATAGCGTCCAGCTCTGTTTGTGCATGGCTAAAACGTACTCGTTGGATTGATCATGGCCTTTGTGAAATGCGAGAAGGCTGCGTTTGGTTTGCAGGTTGCACGTAAATGAAACTACGTCGGCTTTCATTTCAGCGGGAGTTATAATCATAAATGGCCCTAAAAGAATTCCATTTGCCTTATGCGTGTAATAACTGTAGTGTTGGCAATCTCATCAACGATGGTTCACCGGAATGCCGCGATGCAGTTTGCAAGCTTGCCCGGCAGGAACGTAAATGCCCCCTGTGCACCCGTGCAATGATACTTCGGGGCCATGCAAAATATCCATTCCCTCCATCCCTCTTGTGAAAAATCGTGGAGGTATTTCCTCGAGGAGATTGCCGAAAGGGCAAAAGTTTCCTCATTCAAGTAGCACCTAACGTCACGTACGTAGGCGCAGCAGACGCACTCGCTACATATGAGGTACCATTGACGTACACATTACTGTGCTGTGTGCGTGGCTCTGGGCGGGTAGAAGTAATGAGAATGCAAACAGTGGCATACAACGTCAATCGCATGTACGTCTTCCGTGTATGCGGAACGTCGTAGGCCTGAGACCAGGGGGGCCATGAGGCCTGTCGAGTGAAAGAAATGTTCCGAGACCCCTCCAGAACTTCCTTTTGTACAAAAGGAAGGAAGAGAACGGGGCTGAGGCGAGAAATATGAGTCTCCAAATTTAAATATTCAGTGCCTAGTCCCAATGTGTGAGAGGCGTAGACGTGTATTATCTGAGTGTGTATGCATAATACGGAGTATGCTGCAAGCCGTTTTGCACGGCACAGTACATGGCTTGTAGAACTTGGCATAAAAATGTGTACTACAGGAGGTAAGTGAAGCGTGTTATAGAACTGTGAAATCTCGCACTTTATTGTTTGGGCTGGGATGTTTTTTTTTCAAGATCAATTGTGTGTGCTCAACATATTCCTGTTCTGTGTGTGCAGATTGAGTAAATGTTAGCACACCTAAGACAGCGAGCTCGTTGTACCAAGTAGTGAGTGCAGCTGATGTGCTCTTAACTGTCCCGCCACCAAAGAAACTGCAAGTCAGCTAAATTACCCTAGGAATTGTCTTATTCGAATGGGTTTTTGTCGTCCGCTGTTTGAAGATGGGTAGCTGGAGGAACGCCTTTATAGGCACGGTTTGAACTGCTTGCTTCACGTCTCCATGGGTGGCAGCCAAGTGAGTCAGGAATCCCGGCAAGTGACGACGAGCACTGCAAGCGAAGTATTGTCTGAACGCGCACCTGTATTGTCGAATTCAATATGTCGATCTCCACTTACCAAACATAAGTGACAGTCCCCAGTTCAAAAATGGAGTGTTCAATGGAGGCGATTAACCGCCACGAAGCCCACTTAAAACATTGCGAGCTATAAAAAAGTTCCTCACAACGACGTAAGAGGCCATTTCGCACAGCAGGGCTCACTTTTTCAGGACAATATGACAGGGGTCTTCCTCGTTTCAATGTCCCCTCAGTATGCACTGTACCACGAAACCGTCTGGGAAGGTACAAGTTCCTTGGTTTTTGCAAGCACGCCTTTGGGAGAGAAAGGTCCTGCACCCGAGTGATCTAAAATAGTCTGCCAATCGATCGTGTCTCCATGTTCCTAGACACTGAAATCACCAGAGATTGTTTCACCTAACCTGCAGAAAATGTACGTTTTGAAGCTATCAACAGACATATCTTGTTGCACAAGAGAGCCCCATGTTCGCGCACGTCATGATACGACACAAAGGAGGGGGAATTATGCATGAGAAGATGGCGGGAAGCTATGAAGTGCAGTTGGGCTTCCTCTCAGAGCTGTGCACTACCCAAGTTCGTTTCTACAGGTGTCGACAACTCATCGTTATGGTGACAGAGGAGCTTGCGTACTACGTCAGTGGATATGTACAAGGGTATAAGGTCAGCCAAAGAAGAGGACGGGACGAAAGTGTGACGAGCAAAATAATCCGCCCAAAAATGTATAAGGGCAGAAACTGTGGCTCCTGGGACAAAAAAAAATTTAGTCCTTGGACCGGCCACCGGAATTATGGCCATTTCTCAAAAAATGTGCGTGGTCTGCTGTGCAGTTACAGTGAGAGCTAGGGAGGGAGCGAGGGAGGTCTGTTGTCTTCCAGATGAGAATTTCCCAAAAGACTCCTGCACACGCACAACTTTCATTTCATGGTGGAGACTGCACTGCGTGGAGCAGAATACGTTGAAGCCATAAAAAAGATAACTTGAAGCTCTTAAAAGTACAATTAAATTGAATTGCACAAAAAGCATCGAAGACTTTAGAAAATAAGGTGTTTACCTTTGATATACCCATACGTGCATCTTCTTTTCTAGTGCACCTGCGGTACATACACATGGGGGTGCGTCTTGGTGTCTGGGCAGCTAATTCTCCTCGAGTACTCAGTACATGGGCGCACAATTCTGGTGCCCTCTCAGCTAATTTGAGGCTGCAATATCTCTTCCCCTCCTCACTACGTATTGTCAAATAGCCTCATTAACTCATCTGGTCAGTCTGGCTCCCAACTTTCTCCCATTTTTTTTTGGTGGCAGCGTTTTGTACTATTGGTGGCCTTTTCTCGTCTTCCCCCTCAAAGCATCACTCTCTCCATGAGCAAGAATACAGTGAGTGGAAGAAGTACTGAGTGTTAAGAAGCAGCAAGGAAGATCTCCTTTTTTTTTTTTAGAAAACCTAGTCCTGCAGAATGCGGCAGAAATACCTGAATGGTGAACCACTATGCTATTGAGACCTACTATCATCCCTGTCTCATGCGCTCGTACGGCTTCGTGCAACGACTGCATTGACAGTATGGTCGATGCTTGAGAGTCGAAGTGTCGCTGCATGTGCTGCACAGTGCAGTCTGCACTGCAAGATGCCGACGAGCACGTACGATACAGGTACGCTCTGTGCTCCCGTAGGAGAGCGGTGACAATGTCAGAAAATGCTTTGCCAGAAAGCCGAAGAAGTGATGACGAAAGTATTTCTACCCAGGACCGGACCCTTATAGGAATAGAGAGGGGATTTTCACTTGCCCTCAATTTCACGTTAGCCACCCAATCTTCAGTGGCAGCGGTCAGAACGCACGGGGTGCGATTTATGTAGTTCAAATTAGTCAATCAGCCCCTAAAGCCCCATTTAAAGATTGTAAGAAATAGATTTAATATTCCCAGACGAAGCAAAAATTGTCCTGTTTTCTTTGCTGCCAAGTCCACATCTTCAATCACTGAAGCTTCCAAGATCAAGCCCTCGTTCGCCGTATGACATCATGAACCAGATTGGGGTGCTGATGAAGGCCTAGAAGGCACCAGCTGACATCAGCAAGATGGTTTGCAAGAGCCCGTATCTGCCTTTTCACAATTTCTAGATGAATCCAGGAAGGTCACTACGCAATGCTGATGCTGTCTTGATGAAGTCATTTTAGCTTAAGAACAGGTGGCATATTCAGATCCTCACAGAGTTCTCATTTGTCATGCAACGGAATAGTTTGCTTGCTCATACAGCAGAAAAAGATGGAGCTATGACTGCTGTGCCTCCATATTTGCACCGCTGCGTACCAGGACACATCCTATGCGCTTGTCAACCTTAGAAGGTGCTGTATCTGCTCTGGACTCCCAGCACTGTTCTTCATTGCTGAATTTCTTGCCCATTCCAGATATGCTGTCCTGATTCTCGTTGTCAGGATGGGCCTTGATGCGGGCTTCACAGACCAGAGGCATTGTATTCGATACTTTATTCCGGGTGTTTGGGCCATTGGGAGTAGGAGGGACCGCGAACACTGTTGGCTAATTGCGCGTGGTTAGAGCCACATCTCTATTGAGACCAGCAACCTCCTTTGGATTAATGAAGGTCTTATGCCACCCGTTAGGAAGGATGTGAATGTTTAGGTCAGCCCCAAAGCTTCTCAATTGTGCGACGATCGCACTGGAGTAGAAACACAATCTTTTGGCAACTGCATTGCCCGGTGCGAGGAAACGAATGATGTTGGCACATTCCTCATCTCAGGAGTGAGGGGAAAAAAAGATAATTTTGTCTCAGACTGGCTACCCCACCGTACTGAATAAACTCCTCTCAGCTGATTGCAGTGGTACACACAGTCTATGACAATATCACTTGTTTTTCCTCATTCTGCTCATCGCCTAAAGGTCTCTGATGAACCATATGAGAAGCTTGACAAGTTGGTTCCTTCCAACAATGATTGGGAGGAGACGAGGTGAAATCCCACAACCCGAAGGACTTGCTTGAATGAATGAGAGCGGTTCGCACAAATCGCAAGTCCAGAAATTGCAGACTCACGTTGTTCCCAAAGCAATCATTGTAAAAGTACAGACCAACAAATCACAGATATCTTAGTGTCTGAAGTTGATGTACTCCGTATATTTAATGCAAAAGCTAATCTCAAGTTTTTTAAAAATGTTCACGTTCCTCTACGATTTTAAAGTTGTGCATTTAATTTCCTTGCAACTGTTAAAAAATCATGCGCCTTCATCTGCGATTTTAAGTACTGCGCATATTCACCCTTTGATTCACATTTTCAAATCGGCAATTTTGACATCTGCGATGTAGCATTAGTACCAGCACGTGTAATTTCACTTCTACTCCAACCATTCATGTTTGTTAAAGAACCAACTTCTCTCCATCTCCTCATGAGGTCCATAAGAGACTCTTAGGTGATGATTAGAATGGACGTGCGACGACCGCAATAAATCTTCGCTGCACTGCCAATGTGTCATGACATGGTAACAGGCTTGATCCTTTACAAGGCCAGCGTCATATGTGCATTATTAGTCTGTGTATCGCATTTGTTCAAAGTTGGCCAACAAATGTGCACTGAAGTGTTTCTTCTTTTTGTAGCATAACTGACGAGCTTACAAATGACTACTACAAGAGTTGTTTACAGGCTGGGAGCGAGTGATTTAGTAATACGTCACCACACCACCACCGTTAATAACAGATTTTTTTTTCGCAGCTGCTTAAGCTAACGAAATGTGGCCTAGCCTAAATCTATATCTAACCTAACTTAGACACATGGAATTTCCGATGGTGTCTTTCTTTCCATGAAGGAGGGAGCTCACTATTACTCGACACAGGCTGTGTAATGAAGATTTTTTTTTCATTGCTACTGATGCGGCAAGGGTATGAACAATTTGGACATGCCATTTCTTATATTTTCATCGACATTCAGGCATATAGCTTTGACATGGTGCGGCCTCATTCTCAACTCTGTTGTCATGTCAATTATAAAACTGTCACAAGACACTATAAATATCAGTAAACTGTAAAACAGGCGTAAGGATCACTGTGGGATTAGCTGAAATGATCCTTCTGAGTAGAGAGCAAAAAAATATTTAATTTGGTCACAGACTCTTTCTCCCATCACAATCAAGTTCAGTGATACAAGCAACTGTTGACAAAATCAATTTATTTTTCGCCCTCTGCTAATGAGCGTCTGATCCTTATATCTGTTTTACGGTGTTTGCTAGGGCATGAATAAACTTATTCGTTCGCAACCACGTACATAGTGTGTTTGTGTGCATATGAGGGATCCACCTGTCCTCAGCTGTCATAATGGGAGAACGAATCAAATTGATTGAGTCGTAATGGACGCCAACCACCCAAAAGTGAGCGAACAGAATAATACACTGTGACGCTTTAATTTACTCTACTTCTTTCTACGGGACTAATTAAGTAGGCAGAATGATAAGGAAAGCTCAAAGTCTTGTGCAAACAAAAACTTCCTGCTGCTTGCATCTTGCAGACTACGAACTCGAGTGAGTCTCAGCAGGACTTATGCACGTCAGTCTGAGGACCTGGTTAGTTTGAAGGAATTGGCTTCGCTTTCTAGCTTTCCTAAGGGTAACCGTAGGGTGGGGGATCAAATGACAGAGAAAGAATAGGATTCCGATCAAACAAGGATGACTAAGGAGTTTTTTCGGATGACAAAATACCTGTGTCACCGTCGAATCACTGCCTACGGTGCAATGTCAAACACGGCAAGCGAGAATTTGAAGGTTTAGGAAGCAAATGACTTGAGTGCTGGTGGGAGGAGTGGAACAGCGTTGCATACGTCTTTCCAATACTATATACGACAATTCAAATGTCATATTGATGATGCAGGGTGAGGGGTAGAGATATTGTTTTTGGATACGGACCACGCCACATTCGCTCGAAATAAGCCTGATTCAGGGTATAGGCATGGGTAAACGTTGTTTCTCAAAGCAGAGGGAAGAAAATAAAGCCACAAATAACAAGCCCTGTGAGAGAAGACGAGGAGGCATCAAAACATCTGACGCACCAGAAGAATAGCGTCGGTGGCGGGGGCGATGGCGGCGGCGGCGGCGGCGATGGCGGCCGTATTCTCCCCCCTCGAGAGACAGAGAGCGGAGGAGGAGGGGGGGGGGGAGCTTAGTGTTATGTGCCCTAATAAAGTGAAAGTGTGTGACAGCCTGTATCAATCACGCGTGCCCGCCTGAGCATGACTGGATAAGAGGGGCCTGCAGAGTGAGCGCGCGCGCCAGAGCGAGAGAGCGACTGGGGCCTCCTTCATCCACTTTGGAGGCAAAGTCCAGTAAATCAACCTGCACCACCCATGAATGTGCTACTTGGACACGCCTGGGCGTAATAAAACGATGAGCAAAGTGTACTGAGCCGTTAACTCCCAATTCCTCCGCGCGCCCTTCATGTGCATGTTGTTTCCCTAATTGAGACAAATTGCTTTCCATTCACGCGTGGACGGATGAAGTTTTACCTTCTTTCCCCCCTCCTCCTCGTAGTAGGCAAAGCATCCTAGGGTGTTCCCCCCCCCCTCCCACAGAAACAGCAGCCTTCTCTTCTATCTTGATATCGGAGAATGCATTGGAAAAGTTCCGTTTTCCATCGTTCTCTTTCTCTCCCTCCCTCTTCTGTGTTCAAGCTATCGTCTGGATAGCTTTCTGGCCGTTTCCTCCTGCTGCTCAAACTGCGAGTGGTATAACATGCTTGTTGTGTGCAGGACTAGTGGTAAACTAATCTATCTCCCCGCTAAATGGGGTGCTTTATGCCTTTCCGGGAGTAGAGGAGGGCCCTAGAAAAGAAATGTAGGATGGAGATGATCACATTAGCTACAATATAGCCAGCTCGATCCTAAAAATTCATGTGCGGGCATCCACCTTTCCTCGAGGTTTATCATTGCTTTGGGGGGGGAGGGGGAAGAACTGAATCTCGAGTAAAGAAAGTGGATACAAGTACCAAAACATGCAATGGAAGTGCGATAAAGCTGAAGATTTGCCGGCTTTACGTAGCTCTCGACACTGGGTCTAGAGGAAAAAAAGCTACTCTTTGAGGATTTCTCCAGACAAAGAAAGACAGCTGCATCTCTCCTACGGGCTCTAAATTCTGTGGTGCCACAAAAATCTGTTATGCAGAAGGTATTTGGGATGTTGCATTCCTTTTTCCTTATCCGCCATGAATCAGGATGGTCCCCGTGTAAACGTCGCCACTTTGGTCAGCCCGCAATTTGTCTAGGTAGGGGGACACAGTCGTTAACAGAGATTTGTGTCTATGCACGGACTCCTGGCCTTGTACGTGGGTATGACCCCGGCACGCAGCCCCATGGTGGGCGGAATTCTGACTCTCACTTATCAGTTGACAATATCACCCCTTATTTCTCAAGTGACGCAAACACTTGGACTGTACAGGGTTAGTTTCCATAGTCCTCCGTTCATCTGTATGGAGATGTAAAAAGTTCGAGATGCATGAAAGTTTCTGAGGACGAAATCCCACGTGATCTCTTCCAGTCTCACTTTTTTTGTCAGGATCCGCGTTAGCTTCCTTTTTTGCGCTGAAACCCTACAATTTAGTGCACAAAACGTTTGGTCGTTCTCCGTCCACTTCTTCATACCAGGCTATGTACACAGCTGCGTCGTACATCAAGGAGCTCCAACCTCCCACTCCCGAACGTTCGCATAGGCCTCTTTCACCAGACTACAGCGGCAGTAACGAAAACGGCAATTAAGATCGCTCCTCGCTGATTCTGCGGAAGAAAAATAATGAAGAAGAAGAGAGGTCTCCGGGTGAACGAAGGAAAACTCGGCAGGCAACTAGACAACACTGGCGTCCTACACTCGCAACTACAGTATTTATGGAGAGATAGTGTCTACTGAGCCATAATTTAGGCGCAAGATGGATGCTGTCGTTGGGCCAAGAGGCTTGCTCGCCTTCTGTAGTGGCAAGAGCAACAAATTTCCTTCCCGAGATGATGTTTGCCAAGGAGAGAGAGGAGGCCCACATTGTTCTTTTTCCAACAGGTGAATGAATGGCTAATTACAGATGCGACCGAGTACAAGTCCTGCCCAAGTACTTTGTCCTCTGACGAGTGCGTATCCATCCGTGTCACTTCACGGTTGGACGATTTGTGCGCCACTGCTGCACTGTGTCGTCCATGTACGTATTGTCGTGGGTTCTGTAACTCTGAAAGGAATGGCTGTAGCCGTTGCAAGAGTCAAACTGCTGGAACAAGAGGAGGTGGGGAGGGGGTCACGTCAAAGAGAAAACGGTGTACCGAGTGTAGACGTGTGTGAATCTCCGGAATATTGACTACCAGCAAATATCGGAACCGCAAAAAGGCCAGGCGAGAGAGACTGAAAGTTTGAGAGCCAGAGTGTGAACTTTCATAAATCATTTCCTGGGGGCACACTTGCAAGTGCTTGGCCTGAGGAAGCGAAGAAGTGACCTATGTACCTACTCGTGCTGACGTAGCGAGCCGTGTCAAGGATGTGGAGAGCCAGCCAGCCTTTGACCCCGTTGTTGCTTGACTTTCCACCTTGGCGCAGTGAGGACAATTAAGATTTACAATTGCGAGAACTGCACTTATGTTCATGGACAGTCTTTGCTCTGCTCTAATACTTGTACGTCCCGTCAAAGGGAATTGGCCTTTTCTTATATCTGTTCTTTTTTTTTCTTTCTCCGCTAAGACCCAATTTTCGTAGAACGAAAAAAATCCTCTTGAGCGGATAAGCAGACAGAAGGCCAGTCATACAAGAGGTTCACTATGTCGCACGAACGTGGCATTAAAGAGCTACTCGAGTGCTTTGTAGACGTATTACATACACTGTACAGTGCACTTTCTTGTCCTTGCCATGTACACTGACCGTGTTTTATATCTATTGGTTCTTGTTTAAGGAGCCTATTGACCATGTGCACGGATCATTCACTTTTTTTCCAAGAGAATCTCTCGATAGGTTTCCTACATTTGTGTTTTCATAAAATCGGAGATGCCGTCGAACTAATATGAATGGCCCTGGATGCTGACCAGAAGTCAAGATAGTTTCGTGAGCTGGTCAAAATGCCTCCCGAATAAGACCCTGTAGTTTTGAAACCCGCAGTGCATGCGGTTCGTACGTGAACTTCACGTACGTGCAGCTGTCCTCACGTAGTCCAGTCCGCCGGCCACAATTGTGAAGTCGAAAACAGCAAAGTGCCCAGCATAATCCACTTCCCCTAAGCCGCTAAAAACGGTGTTATATCATTTTTATCAATTTCATTGATCTTTACTAATGTCTGGGATTCGTTGGTGCCCTTTTCTTTCTGTTTTTCCTTCTCCACAGCCTCTTTTCTCCCACCGAGATATCTGCTACATTTTGCCGAGCGGAAATGGGCTTTAGGTGCTATCTCCTTCCCGTTAATTCCGACGGAGAGAAATTTGGAGTGGGAAAAACAAAACCAACCACAAAGACCTTTTTCCTCTCTTGAGGAAAGGGTGAAGATCCTAATTTTTCCCACCAAAGGAAAGCAAACAATGTTGTTGATTTTGCACAGAAAATGTTGTTGTTCAAAGTTTCGACATTTAAATGCAAAGTGCTGCCTTAACTCAACGCTTCTTCCACCTTAATGACGGCAGCATTGAATGAAGCAGAGAATATTTTTGCATTGCTCCGTTGCGTACATCAGGTTTGCAAAAAGCTCAGAAATTATGATGCGCAGCAGGAGACACACAGACTTTGCAAAGGGTTCCTGCACGAGCAGGATGGCAGCGTGCAGCAATAATTCTGCATGCCTCTGATGCAAAATCATGTCCCCTTGAGTTATGGTCTCTCCAACCTCCTTCCCCCTGCTTTCTCCTGACTCTAGCTTAGGCTAACTGAAAAGTTGAGAAATCCACGCAGCTGCGAGAGGATCAAAAGTTTAGGGAGGACTAGAGAAAAAAATAAGATTTTTGGAATTTGCTTGCTCTTCTGTGTCTGGGCGGAGGGGCAGAGGCAGGGGACTCCTCGTACCAAACTTGTGCACATCATTTTGTGTGTACTTACTGTACAACTTAGGACACGGTCAAGCTGTAGCTTAATACCTGTTAGACAAGAATTAGGTGTGTGTATCAACGAATGGAGGAGTCGGACCCGAATTCCTCCAGTTACCGCGGGAGGAGCTGAGGCTCGGCTGAGAGCATCACGCGAGTGACTACTGCAGGACCATCAAGGTGTCGCTTGCGCTGCCGCAAACAATGACCTATGATATTTTGCCATGCATGGTTTTTTTTTCCAGCGTGGACTGCGCATGCGCACCGCATTAAAATCAAGGAATCGGTGAGTAAACCAGCCTTCTAGAGGGTGCTGCCTGTGGGAAGATCCGCCAGAAACTCCCAGGGATTGTGTTTAAGGGGTAAAAAGGAAGGCTTTCGTTTCATAACTATTGCGTCATGTACTTTCGTATGAGCTGAGATACTTCCCTCTCCCCCTCCCCCCCTCAGGACCAACACCGTGTTATCCCCTCAGTCGTCTTTCCCCTTCCCAGTGACTCTCGGTGTCTTCTGTGGTACATCTTTGCATACCCATCTCTTGCATAGAGAAATGACAATATTAATTCAACGAGGAAACGACTTTGCTAAATCCCTTACATTTACTCCCGTACTTTATCATACATACGTGTACTACACATGCGTGCGGCATCTTCAGCTTTCTCTGTCGTGGAGTGCTGTACGCATCTCTGTGCACAGGCAGCGTCACTTTTCGTCGGCCGCTTCTTACACGAGGTAAGATATAACCCTCAACAACAGCTTGTTTCTATGGTAAAAAAAGGAGTGCGTGCGACATTCGTACGTAGAAGAAGCTCGTCGTATTCGTGTTTTGATGCTTTTTGCATCCCACAACCACTAACTGGGAAACAAACGACCGTCGCAAACCTTATCAGACAGGCATGCATGCAGCGACCGCCGGAATATAAATGACGAATAAATGATGTCTTCAAGCATTTGACGAGATGCGAAGCGCAAGCATCAACGTTGACTGCACCAAGGAAACCCCCAGGCGGAGACTCTGTTCAAAGATCCTGATCAGATCACACACAACGAAGGATGAGATAAGACCGGTCCAACGTGGTGGTCGTAACATTGTTTTCTCTGTTTCTCCTCGTGTTTTCTTTGCTCCGTCCCTCCATCACTCCTACCCCCGCTGAATATGTGTCGTGTACTCATAGAAATTACCAGATAAAAGGACGGCCCGGCTCTTTCCTGTATTACGGCTATGATATATCATTAGACCACGTCTCTCTCTGTCCTTTCATTATCCGACTGTTTGTGTGTGTAGGGGAAATGTAGCGCATTCGATTATGCAAGTCAGTGACGCAATCGGATTAAACCATCATCAGACAGAAGAAGCAAGGAATAAGTGCACCATCCACGTCTTCTTTGCACGCACCCGTGCTGGGCTTTGCTTGTGTCATCCTCTTTGTCCTCTCATCGTCACGACAGCTGTCCCTTTCCTCCCACGTCTGATATCATCTGTCATGTTTGCAATAATAATGGATAGAGCGAGAAAAAAAAGGGAGCCGATGGAAATAGGTGCGGAGGTGGTGCCGGAGCAGAGACGGACCAATGCCAAAGACATCACCATCATGCAGTGCAGGTGCTGTCTGTGGTACGTGTGCTGGGAGGTCGAAGAAGGTTACACCAAGGCCACAACCCGGAAAGAAAGAGCGCGCCAGAGGACCCTCATGCCACAATTCAAACTAACATCCCAAGTTTTACTCCAGGTAGGAGTTCGTACGGTACTTTGTATATTATGAAGAGGTTCCACCGGCGGGATTTTACCTTCTTTGGTCAAAGTCGTTTCCTTTGTGGCACCAACAAAAGCACAGCGGGTTGACTCTCCAGAGAGGCGGTTGAGGAGACCAACCCTTCCTCAATTTCCCTCAAGATTTCCAAAAGTTCGCGCAATCTAAACTTGTTCTTGTTGCCACTACACTGGTCTTTTGTCTTGCCATTCAGCCATTTCTATTCTACCGGAAGCACCACTAGGAGAGAAACTTGCACACTTCTTGTTTTGCATCCTCCCCAGGCTCCCTTGCTCCCAGCTTCTCCCATTTGTGACAAGGTTTATGGATACCGCCTTCCACCCCTAAAAAATATGCTTATTTGGCACGATGCAACATCCAGTCTGAGGCCGATTATGACAGGACCTCGAGATCTTTGCACGCCGTCCATGCAGAGCGTAAGTAGCGCTGGTCGGTCTCGTTGCTGCAGCCTCTATGAATCCTCGTCAGTTTCTTTTTTGCTGCATGGCCACCGCTTTCTTGCTGCAAACCCTCTTTCTCTCCTTAAAAGCTTTTTTCCTAGAATTAGCGCCACGGCTTTCTTCTTTGCTGTAAAAAAGGCTCTCCAAGGCGCTTCTGGAGGCCTAACAAATCAGACTCAAGTTGCGCAACACTCTTGAAAGAAGGATTGACCTGTACGAGGAGCCTGCTTATGAACCAGGCGTCATTCACAGAGTTATGGAAGCTCCGCAAAAAAATAGCACTCACCGAGCTGCCACAAAGGCCATCGTCGTGAGCGCCTAAATCGTTGCTGAACGTTTCGATCTCTCTCTCTACGACTTCGCCTTTCCTTTCTTCGCCCTCTTTTTGTTTTTCAATTGGCCATTTCGACATCTCTTTATTGCCTCGAGCGTGTTAAGTCGTCATTGCTGCAACAGCTCCAAAAGTCTTCTGCCAACTGCTGGAGCTGGCAATAGAGCAAACAGCTATCAAAGCTTAGAGGCAGGTCCGACATAGGCAAAAAAGAATTGCTTTTGACAGCTGGAAACGCTTAATTTTAATGAGATTTGAGGGGAAGAGAGAAATGAGGAGCACAAGAAAGAAGAACCAGCATGTACGAGAGGCTCTGGAAGACAAAATGCTCCAGTCACTGGTGCCTGGATTTATCTATGTACAAGATCCTGCATAAGTTTTGGCAACAAGCTGGTTTGATCAGCGCCAGGACCACATTTCTTTTAGCTGAGCTTCATTCATTCAAATTTGGGGCAGCTACAGATGATCGTGTTTGTAAACAATTCTGCAATCTAGCTGGGCAAAAATGTTTATAAACACGTCAGTTTGGCGAATGGACCCAGATATCATCCGTACCGGTTTCGACGCTGCTCCTAAACATCTCCCTGAAATTGCTTTTGCCAGGGGGACACTTTAAAAATTAATCTTAGACTTATGTTTGTGCTGTTTGTAACTATCGGTGTACAATATTTTTCCTGATATTTTGAATAGTGAGTTCTGAAGGCGTGAGGGGCGATCCGGGGAAAAATGTCACTTCTCTTCTAATTAACTTTTATGACAACCTCTAGCTGTGAATATTTTGTTCATAGGCTTTAGACCTTTCAAAAACACTTCTATGTACTTCTTGCATGTTGATTTTTTAACGCCAGTTAAACTTTTGAGAGAGGTGCTTCGCCAGACTTCCGCACTTCGAGACTTAGGCATAAAATATTGATCAAGGAGAAAAGTGCAAGATCAATGAATCTTCATAAATGATTTGTGTGAGGCATGTAATTTGAATGCCACAGAGAAGTAGATTTCATCCTTTATGAAGACCACAACATGTTTCAAAACTATGTTGTTTGAAAGTGCAGGGGCCTTGAGGGACACCTCTCTTTTGGTTTACCTTTGTAAAAAAAAATCACCTGACATGAAGTAAACGCAACCTGTTTGAAAAGGCTCAAAGATTATTCGAGAAAAAAAGAATCAAATCTAGGGGTTGTCATATAAGTCAATACAAAAAGTTGTCTCTTGCCCCTCGTATATCTTTCCAAAGTTAGGCAAGACCCTGTACGTAGGTGCTCTTGCGTAGGAAGATGCACATAAGGCATACACAATACACTTCTGACTGCTGCTTTTGCCGCTGCTTTGAGCGTCCGTCCGCTCGCTCGCAGATATGTAGTAACTTTGCAATGGACAGTTCAGCAAGATTCGATTTTTCTCAGTTGGAAGGGGAAGGAGAAAAACCTCTAGATGGTGGTTGTGACCAACAAAGCTGCTTGTAGTTGAGTGTGAGATTCTGCGACACATTTTTTTTAACATGCCACACAGCAAGTTGCTTCCTACTAGGGATCTTATTTACGGCTGAACCGTGGTTTAAACTGGAGATGGGCATCTTAGCTTTTTTTATTTCTTTTTTTTTTTTCTCTTTGGCTGTGCTAGAAATTTCTGTCTTGCAAAGTTTCCATCCAGAAGATGCTTCCAGTGCCCGCCAGGACTGCCTGCTGCAGTTAAAGCGCTAGTGGAGAATCAATCTGTGTTGTTCGCAGTCTGCACATACTCCCATTCAACGCTGCCCACGCGCTCTCCCGAGGATGCCGCAAAGAGTTATGGGCAGCCACCAAAAGCCAATCTGTCCGCACCTCGTTATGCCGAGGGCTCCCGGGGATTTCCATGAATAGAGAAGGCGCCCGGTGGATGAAACCCGGTGGGTGGCTCACTACATAAGCAAAATGGGCATGCCCTGAGCAGAGAATTTCCTGCCGGATGAGATGTGGGCTAGTGCTAATGGCTTCGCCTGCAACCGACTCCACCGGAGCAGCAACGTGCAGAAGTTGGATGCGAGTAACAAAAAGACAAGATCAAATTCGCTTCTGTCCATTGAATGATGCACCTTTCTCGGGTCTTGGTCGTGCTGACACAATAGCGAGCGAGAAACAGTTAACAACTCGACCAGCGTCATCGAAATCATCGGGCAGAGATTTTTCTCCACGATCTGTTTTAATTTACAGCCGTTTGTTTTCGTCGCAGGTGCGTAATTACACAGGTAGTGGCCGACTCCTGCTGCTGCTGGAGCTCCTCGACTTTTCTTTTTGGAGCGGATGAAATGAGCAACTGACCGTGTTTGGCGATCATCTGACCGAGTGCACTTTTGTTGTTGTTCTGCGCAAAGAGGTTGTTACTTCTATGGTAGGACGTTATGAAACGAAAACCTCTAGCATTGTCCGAAGATCTTGATTTTTCTTTCTCCTTACCTGACGTGCTCCTTGGAGTGACATCAAATATCAAGCTTGAGTACCAACGATGGAGTACATCTGGAGTTTCACGATTCTTAGGACGCTCTTCTCAACTTTGACAAGATCGATCTAGGATAAGATGGAGAATAGCTTTTTTCACCATTTTTAAAGTATTTTCATCATGAAATTTTATTTCTCGCACACCTCTTCTTCAAGATTGAAAGCTCTTGCCAAATCTCTAGCGCGCTTTGGGGCGAACCTGATTTTGAACCTTGTCCGAAGAATTCTGAAACACTCAGTATGAGTCCACAGTTGCTTCTCTCATGTGGAAGTCTTTCCCGACTAATGCGCATAACTACTTCGTTCAGTCGCTCTCCTGGAGAAGTTTTCTTCAATTACGAGGTTCCATTTAGACTCTGTTTCGAGCAAGATCATCCAAAGTCTGTTGTGACTCCTCTGAGATGTTTATACAAATCCTGTCTGTCTTATTTCATGGCTCGTCTTCTGCGCCCCTTCGGACCTGCTCATGTATGTACCGTATGTGGTAAGCATGTATTTGATCTCGCCTGAAACTGAAATGAACTTCGCTATCGCCCGAACCTCTCTGTCTATCCTAAGTTAAGGAGTTCGAAAAGAGGCTTCCCGAGTGTGCACGCATTTTCAAGTGAAAAGTTTGTTCGCGGAAGGAACTTGAGCCGTCAACTTTTACCCACCCATCCACCCCTACCCGTCCTCCCTCGTCAGGAATATGGCAACACTAATGGCTCGTCGTCTTCACGGCACCGCGTATGCATGGGCAATTGAACTTTTCCAATCATTTCAAGCCCACCAAGCGGTGAATTTCATGGCGTGCGCGGACCAGAAAACGCGGAATGTTGTGCAACTCACTACGTAATGGCTGCCAATTTCTGGTATTAGTACAATGCAGTCAATGCACGCGAGACCAAGACTCGTGAGCGCGGCAATTTCGTTGCAGCGCGTATCACTCAAGTATCGACAGACCGCACAACGGGCTGCCAACTCTGCTTGAGCGGTGGGAAGAATCCAGGGCCTGGACCTCTAGAAAGCTTCGGCCCACTCACCCACGCATGACTTCCGCGAGACTACCAGGGTCGATGCACAGTCTTCTGAGTGACTTATTGCCAATCACCGTCGGCGGAGCTTATCCCTGTGGAGAAGAGGGTGGCGGTCCCCACCAACACCTCGGTTCAGTGTTGTGCCAAAGTGATGCCATGAGGCGCAATGGCATGTACGTGCCTGTAGGAGGAACACCCCTTGAAGGCCTCTGCTGGAGGGCTGCAGGCATTCGTCCTGGCGCAGGTGACTGTGCTGTGCGCAAGGGTGAACATGCCCAAATGTCATACGTTGTGCCCGTGAAGGGAATTACCCAGGCGGGCAGAAATAAAAGTGTTTCGCAATCCTAACATGACAGTGGAGAGCGGTTAAATTAGATTGCCCGGGCTGCAGTAGCTGTTACGTGCGTCCCCACGTACGTACACGTACTTCACTGACACACTGTAATACATGACGTGCATGCTCGACTCATTCCTCTTACACCGATGAAGAGACGACAGCGAACCCTTGATACCCGCAAAATTGATTATCGATTGCACTGCAAGGCACATAAGGTGTATGGAACTAAGGATTTATATAAAACGTCCACGGGCAGCTATGGCACACATATAACATCGTGTAATAACGTCTCCTCTCCGTCTCTTTTACTTCTTTCGCTGTGTACGCATGTGAGTAGTGCCTGCAGTCGTAGTAGGGTTGAAGGTACCCGTACTTGTTGGAATAAGTATACTCTGGTCCCCTATTTTTTCCCGACTCGAAAGCGCAGACTTAACTTGTAACCCCATTAAATTTCTTTCCTTACTGCCGGTCTAATATTTTTTGTGGCGTGAAAAAAAAATTTAAATGGAAAATGTGTAAGACAGAGAGCTCTCAGGTAAGCTCATAAAGAGACAGAACATACGCATCGTCCGTATAAGGAGGAGAAAGGACAATAATGCGAAAGAGACATCCTCCTATTTTACCATACATGAAACTGGAATACTACGTACAGTGCTGCTACTCCGGCATCCTTCTTTCCGAAAAGCTACCTAATAATACTGTGCGCTACGCAGTGTCTCTATGAGTAAACCTAATGTTCCCATTAAGGCATAATCTGTTCTTGAAGGATAGGGTTGTTGTCACCTTTAATTAAACAACACTCATTTACAATACAATAAAACATGTCCAAAACTCCAGCCAGATATGCACTTTTATACGCACGTCAGCACGCGTGGCCTAGAAGGACTCGCAGTGGAGACAAATTGGAAGGAGCCAAGAAGCTCCCATTCCTTGCAATTTAATTTAGGTAGGGCCTCCTTCTGCACTGTAGCTGTAAAATAAACCGTGTTTATTTCTCCTCCGTGCCATGGTCCCGACAGCACGAAGTGCTAATTTTCCGACGTTTGCGATTCAAATGAGCGTTTCAAGCACCAGAAGAAGGTCTGTGGAGAGAGGAAGAAGAGACTGCAACATTACAACGGAGAACTTGGAGGAGGCAGATCAGGAGTTAACGCCGCTGCTCCACGAGAAAAAGGGGCTTCGCTTAGCTCCAGTAATGGCGGCACTGACTCATGTCAGTGCTGCGTCGACGAGTTTTTCTTATTGCCGCCTCTGCTGACACCTGGGGTGGAAGCTGCGCAAGTGTGCGCACGCCAATACCCATGTAGAACCACGCAGGCTCGCCAGGCAGACGAGCAGCAGGTCTTGGAAGTCTAGTGGAGATCAGCGCATCTATCTTTAGTACTCGCACTGTGTGTGCGGTACTGCACCGTCACACGCTGGTAGCAGTCTCAATAACTTGGTCTTCCTCTCGTTGAAATGCTGTAGGAGTTAGGCACTGAGCAGTAATTCCGAACCAGCCATCCAGGTAAATGCTACGAGTATAACCATTGGTTTTAACGAGAGTCAAGCCTCTCATTCGGCGTCATTTCGAGGCTTGGCAGGGAAGCCAGCAAAAAAACTTTTCAGTGTGGGATCTTCAGGAAGTGGTGTAATGTCCGCTTTTACTCCAACTGATTGGTGCAGGGGGTTTTTTTTGGCTTTGACAAATGAAGAGAGCGAGAGCTCTGGCGCTCCACTATGCCAGACGGGGTCGGTGTGGGTGAGCCCCTCCACGCGCCCGGCTATGCTGTACTAGGATGCACTGCTTCCACTCGAACTACTGTTCATACTGCTGTGGTCAGACGAGGTTAAACAGCTCTTACTCATTCCGCACCACGTGCGTATATTATTAAGGTATCTCCTTAAGGGCGCACAGGTCTTCTACTCCCCCCTAAGTACTTACCATGCTGGAGTGAATGAACAAAGTAGTATACAAGATTGAGAAGAAAAGTTTTTTCTTCCACTACAGTTTTCAGTTGTTGAGGGCAAGTAGTGTTCGGGAGAAAGAAGAAAACTTTTCAATTCCCGCGTAAACCAGCATAAAACTCGAACACCCTTGCGGGTATGGTCGGTCTTAGGTACGAGTGTGTGTACGCTTTCTCCGTACACTGGCTCGTGGCCTCGACATCGTGTACACGTGAGCCCTGTCCCACTGGCTGTGCGTAGAACGCCTGCAGGGACTGTTTCCTGTAACGAGGAGATGTCGGGATATCACCGGCCTTTTTTTTGTCTTCTCCTCGGACAAGTTTTTTGGCTTCATTTACGTACTTGTTCGTTCGCAGAAGAAAGAGAAAGCAGCGGAGAAATGTGAGATGTCGACCTGCTCCACTGAACCATAAAGCTTACAGGGCGAACGTCAAAAGTTGGATCCGAGAGAGCGTTGTTACTTTGAAATCGTCTTTTGCTCCTTTGCAAGTGAATCGTGCAGAAAAAAAACTTTCCTGAAGACAAAGAAATGGATTGTATGTCTTCTTTTTGCCATTCTTCTCCATCTTTTGCACTCATTTCTTCGACTGGACTCAGAGTTTTGACTGAGAACAGCTTAAAAAGCATGGAATTTTTCATTCTTGTGTGTTCAGAACATATGGTATTAGAAGTCGTGCTGTCGTGGTAGCAGTCAATGCTTGATCCATTCCTCACGTCACCACAGCCTTATCTCCCCTGTTCTTTTTCTCTAAATGATGACTTTAATTGAAACGTCTGAAGGATTGAGAAGACTTTTAAACTAAGATTAACGCGCTTGGAATTTCTGGATGTGACTGTTCGAATACCAGTCGGAAAAGTTTCCATCTCAACTTCTCTACCCCACTGCAACAGTCTAGTGTAGTGTAGTGTGGCCACTCGACATCCATCGCATTCCACACGGTCATGCAAGAGAATTCGGGTCATCTGGTTTCTCCTCTTTTCTCAGAGCTACTACTGTACATACAATTTGTTCCCTTGTACCCATGTGCTTGACAATTAAAAAATCGGAGGGCAACGCAGAAACGGAGAATCACCGCCCTCTTCTTTTCTTCTTCTTTCCTTTTTCCTTTTTCTTTCCTTTTCCTTCTTCTTCCCTTTCTTTCTTTCCTTTTCCGTCTTCTTCCCTTTCTTTCTTTCCTTTTCCGTCTTCTTCCCTTTCTTTCTTTCCTTTTCCTTCTTCTTCCCTTTCTTTCTTTCCTTTTCCTTCTTCTTCCCTTTCTT
>JAAUXU010039446.1_pt1 | contig 30180 bp, 49 predicted proteins | sample 7278151 | NCBI WGS metagenome assembly JAAUXU01 (sample SAMN14350113, study PRJNA611818) | marine sediment metagenome | isolation source: surface marine sediment (1.8m) | place: French Polynesia: Moorea | collected 2018-08 | reverse complement strand
CTCTACCCCCTATCCCCCAACCCCCACCCCGTAGGGATAGGAGAGAGCTGGGGCCGCCGCGGCAGCCGCTACCGACTAGCCTGACTTGCGAGGGTGGATGCGGGCTGTTTACCTGTCTCTTGCACTCACACATGCAAACGCACGCGGACTCGCACACACGCACACACACACGCTCGCACATTCTGCAGAATGCACAAAGAGGGGAGCCACTGCAGGCAACAGCCCCCTGTTTTTTCTTGCTTCCCACCCCCTCGGACGCGCGCGCAAGAAAGAAGGTAGGTCGTCGTCGTCATAGTCGTCGGCGCCATCGCCATCGTCGTCGTCGTCGTTGTTGAAGGGGCTGGTGGAGGGAGAGAATTCATTCACCCCTACGCCTGCCTGCCTGCTTGCTTGCTTGCTTGCCCACTTGCCCTAAATGAGACAGAGTACGAGAGAGAGTTAAGCAAATACGCCGTGGTGTGCAGCAGGTACGTACATTGCACTAGCTACTCCTATCGCATGTACATAAGCGAGGGCCTAAGCTAGCTTTACCTATGGTGGCGTCGCAGTCGGTAGGGGTGGCGGGGGAGGACGAGGAGAAGGGGGTTGGAGGAGACATCCGCATTTCAGGAAGTGAAAACGCTGCTGCGTAAGAGAAGGGATTCGTTTGTACGTATGTGCACTGGACTGCAGAGGGGACATTCAGATATCGTTTTTCTTTCATTGCAACAAAGTTAAGTGCTACGCATAGTAGTACATAGTACACACGGTATGTTTCAGCAACAACAAACAAAGTTTTTTTTTTTGCTTTGGGTACAACTCAGTTGCCTCCTCCGCCCAGGTCATCTTCATATTGCTTTCTGAAGCAGTCGCCGGCGGGAAAGAAGTCCCAGCAACGCTGTTGGTACATGTCCCACACGTAGGTCTCCTGACCCGTGTACTCGGTCTCGTCCTTGTTGATCAAGTACATGAGGAAGAACCTGCAACAGTCGAGATGAGGCTAGGCGTAGTCGCCAGCAAAAATGGTGTTTATCTTACAGGTAATTGGCCAGATTGTGCTCTTTCTGCACGTGGATGTCGAATCCATGAGGGACCTTGTCCAGATAGTCCTTTCCTATGCCGCAGATGAAACAGTTGTTCTCCAGCTCGTCTTCCACACCTTGCATCTGGTCGCGAAGGGCGCCAAAGGCGTCAATGATGAAACCTGCAAACAGGGGAAGGCCTTTTCGCTCACGATTTGATCGTTCAGTACAGAACAGTAGAACCTTGAATGATAGCCAGGAGGATGACGATGATGAAGAAGAAGAAACTGATGTCGAAAAGAATTCGGAATCCTTCATAGTCGTCCCCATCCGGTGGTTCAATCTCGTCGCCGATGCCACCGCCTGCGCGAACACCTTTGTACAGGTGAAACACAAAACACTGGAAGAAAAGTTTCAATGCAACAGCTTAGTCTTAAAATGATTCGCGATGAAAAATCAACGTAAGAGATCAACTGACCGTGAGCATGTCGTGACACTTCTGGTCAACAGTGTCTTCTTCTTCGGACACGTAGAACTTCCGGAAGAAGTTGAAGGCGATGACGGTGTAAATGTAGACGACAATGGTAAGGAGCATGACCGTCAGGACGAGCTGCTTCCCGTTGTGAGTGATGGCTTCCAAGATAATCCTCAGCGCAGCCACACCAACAGCCACGTCCAGGAGGTGCGCGGCGAAGAAAAAGTAGTTGTAGTTGCCCAAAATCGAAAACACGAAGTACCACAGTTGGTACAGGAAGGGCTGAGAACAGGAACAAGGATTGATTGTCTGTCGCCATTGAGTCTACGTACAACTAAGAAAGCTCACGTTGTCTGTGACGGTGACTCCAGCCTTCCACACCTGGTAGCGCCAATCAATGCTCATCAGCCTACGCGGAGAAATCATTGATGATACGAAAGAAAACCCTTTGCTTAACAACAGATCACGTACAGCTGAAGCATTCCACTCTTGTCCTCTTGACCTTGCTGAATGGCGCTCTTCTCCATGCCCAGAATGTTGCTGATGGCGTCGAACTCGAACTGCTCGCTGAACTTCTGGCGGACGCGTTTTTTCACAAACTTGTCCCAATAAAGAGCAGGGAAGGATCTGACCGAAAAAACAAGGCATTCGTACACGTATTTTACGCATATGTGCTCGTATATTTTTGGCACTACCTGGCCGATATGACGAGCTTGTCCCAATGAGCTTTGATGTCGTCATCCTCTGGTTGCTCTGCCAGGTAGAGTCCGTCGAACTCCAACCTCCTGGCGACCTCCTTTTCACGTTTGAACAGTGCCAGCGGCACTTTAAGGTTGTAGTAGGCGACCAGCATGCAGAGGGACACGAAGGCGTGCGTTATTCCCAACACGCGTATCATGTACTCCAAATAGTAGAATCGCTCGTCCACATGCACGAACTCCTCGGGAGCATCTTCTTCGCCTTCGCCCTCACCGTTACCTTCTTCGCCGTCGCCACCCTCAGTTTGTGCAGGGAAAAAGTCCTCGCCGGCGGTTTCTTCCTGCTCCACTTGGGAGACCTGAAGACGCAAAGGGTGAAGCTCGTTCTCCAGAACATGTGGCAGGGCTATACCTTGTAGAAAAGAAGCATGAAATTTATGATGAAGGCAATGGCCAGAGCGATGAATTTCATAGTGAAGAACTTCCTAGCGAGGAAGCTGTTGATCTTCCTGGCGTAGGCACCCAGATCGATGTTAGACACAGCAGACGGCTCAGTTTTAGCTCCCTTGTCGCTCATCATGCTCTCCACGGCCTTCATCACGGCCACCTGCTTCTGCGAAAGGTCCTCCTCACGCTCAGCCGCCCTACAAACAGTCTATACTGAACAGCAGAAATCAAAGTATTTTCTTTGTTACTTACGCTCCCCTTGGCAATTCTTCTTTCTCTGCCTCTCGAAGATCATGCTCCTTTCCTCGGTCTCCTGAGCTGTCGCCTTCTTTCTTCGACAAAGCCTCTGTAACAAGCAAAAAATTTAAAAAAAGTCACGACTTTTCACTCATATTATACGAGCATGTACTGCATGCAGAATGTAACAAACATATTCTGCACTACTACAGGGTGGACGCAGGAGACCTTACGACCATCTTAAAGTTAGAAAACCACTTAGCCAAGTTCTCCTTAGTCCACCCTGTAGAATCGCTACACTCACTTCTTTAGGAGAGGTTTCGTGTCGTTGCTCGTGGTTTTCACTAAATATGACGGCCAAAGTGGATTCACCGAAGATTCTCCAATGTTTACATTTTCGACCGTGCGGCCACTGGGTCGGGGATGGGAGTGACACCCAGTTTCCCCCAGTGTTAGTAAGTACGTATACTAAAGCCCTCACCTATTGGCGCTCTCCTCATCATCTTGTCTTCTTCTTTTTTCACTGAGAAGATAGGATCCCCTCGCATAAGGAAGAGAAGAATCCTTCCAAAGCCGTAAGTGATCTTGAGAATGGCATGGCCGAAGCCGTAGATGATCCAGAAGATCGAGGTCAGGAAAAGGACGGACAAATCAATCGCGCTCATGCTCCTGGCCTTTGAAATCCCAGAAGAGATGCTGGCGATGGACAAGAAGCTGAGGTAGTACCAGAAGGCCTCTTTTGCGCGTCGGATGTTCTTCTTCAGCGGCTCAATCACGCCTCTGCAAATTAAAGGTGAGCCGTTATACACTATATAGGTACAGCAGTCCGTGCACTCATGATCCAACACTGAGGAAGACGAGTATAACATAAGTGGTCACCTGGGCTGGTCGTCGTCATCGGGCCTCACGGGTCCCTCTGTCTCTTTCCTGCCCGTGCCGCCGCCGTCCTCAGACCTCATGAGTGACTCAGCGTGTTGCATCTCAAAGATGGCGTCCTCGCAGAAGTCGACAAAACACTCCAATTTCTCCTTGTCGCCACCTTCAGTGATTGTGGCATAAAAGAAGGCTCGCTTGGACTCCTTGATCTGCGGCTTTTCCCACTGTTCAATGTTGTTGCCGTCAATCTCGAAGTAGACTCGTTCGATCTTGTCGGCAGTCTTGATCTCAATGCGGCCCAGGTAGGGCTCGAAGAAGTTGAGCACTGTGCCGGCGGACTCCAAAAACTTGGCTAAGCGCGGATCGTTTGGCATGTGCTCAGATAGATTAGTCAAGAGAACGGCCAGGTTAAAGCCGATCTCTTTGGCAGGATCCAAGAAGCGGCCGGTGAACTCGTTGTAGTCGATGTTGCCCTCGTGATTGGTGTCGCAACAAAGCAACAGGAAGTCAATCTCGTCACTGAAGAGATGAAGAAAAACTTTAGTGACAACAGCAGCACCGAAGTAAAACAGTGCACATATACGTATGATACGCACATATACGTATGTGCACTGTTTGTATGCATATGTGTGCACAAGATATTTCGTTACTTAGAAACTTTTGCAGTACCTTGAGTAACTTTTCGTTTGCTCCAGCTTCTCTCTGAAGTCTTTGGGATTGATGACACCGTCTTCGGCGCCGATATCCTAACATGAACACATGAGCACTTGTCGTTGGAGTTAACCATATAGGATGCTTACCTCATCTCCAGGAAGATTGAGGAACAGTTTGAAGTATTGAAGAATCATCTGGAACGCAGGTACATCGTACACATGGATCAGCTGTTGATTAGTGTTAAATCATACCTCCACATTTCCGGCTGATTCAACCAACGTATCCACCATCTGTTTGCCGATGGTGCCATTCAGAACGTTGCCTAGGTGGACATCACATTTGATGTGCAGTTACGTGAACGTCAGGGTTTCACTGCCTCACCTTCAAGCATACTCAACAGCATAACGATGAGATCCTTCTGGAGGTTGAGCAACTCCTGCAGGAGATCCACTTGCGTCGAGTTCTTTGAAAGTTTCTCTTGCATGTGAGCAAACAGAAAAAGGAAGCCGCCAACAGCATCCCACAGCCTGACGAGAAATAGTACCTCAACAAGGGTATCCATGTAATTAAGGTCAATCGCACCTCGAGTGAGCTAGCGTTTGCTGATTTCCCACGCATGGGCCCTGGATGACCTCGGTGAGGGTGTTGAAGACTTGGCTGGCGACCCCGATAGCTTTGAAAAAGTTGCTTTTGCCAGCAGGATCGATGACTTCCTTCCTGGAGTAGTACCAGTAGAAGTCCATCATGCTCTCTTGGAGGCGCAGTAGGTAGTCCACAGTGCAGATGACTAAGTTTACGGTGGTCGTATTGCCGGCCTGACTACGCAGATAATTCTGCCAGTCTAAAGATAAGTCACAAGTACATTCAGAGGCAATGCAGTAAGTAGGTATTTCTGTAATAAATTATCCCAAGTATAGTTCATACCGTTATTATGTCCCTCTGAAGTGAGCTGCAGGAATCTGAAGAGGAGCGTCGTGAAATCGTTATCGTGCATGTTTTTCTCTCCAGCAGGTCCATCAGGGCCCACACCCAAGCCTTCGGCCTTGGTATTGCGCTCGAAAGCGTCCAAGTCCAGGACGGTACAAGAACTCATGAGGCCGGAGATCGACTGGAAGAAGCCAGTGTCGCGCTTCTCCTTTAGGGTGGTCAGCATTTTCTACGGCGAGACATAGTACGTGAGTACAACTTGCGATATCAACGTCATCGACAATCACTTACTGTCTGCACGTCTATGTTCCCTCCCCTGAGAATGGCAATGCCTAACTTGAGTGTGTTCTCGATCATGTCCCCTGAGACTCCCTTGCAGGCAGACACTTGGTTAAGGACCATCTCAGCTGCTCCACGAGTCGCCAAGCGGCCTTGGTTGAACAAGAGGCGCATCTTCTCGATCTCTTGTTCCTGAAGCGACGGCGCTTCACCCTCATCGTCGTCCCCTTCTTCGTCTTCCTCGCCGCAAGATCTACGTATAAATGACATAAAAGAACGATCAGGCATCAACTTGACCCACTGCCCTCAATGTACCTGGCCATGATGTCTGCGTATGACATGTAAAGGTCATCGTCAGGGAGATCACCAGTTCGTTCCATGATGGCGCCCTGACAGAAGGTGTGAATTAGTTGGGTTAGCTGATCTGCGCTGGCGGATTCTTCGCCCTCCTCATCCTTCTTCATCTCAGAGTCCTCGAACGTTTGCTGAAATGGATTACAAGTTCATGAACATCGGACTGAACAGGACGGACCCCGACTTCTACTGGGACAACCCCCTTACCGTTAGATGGTCGACAAGCACTTCCTGTCCAATGTTCTCGTCGTCCAACCACAGCTCCCTGTAGGTTCTCAAGAAGAGGTTGATGGCTGCATGTCTTGGCAGAGAGTGGAGTGACGTTTGCCTGAAACAGGCGATCACGGCGCGCTTGCGCTGAATTGAGACAACCTTGGGGAACAGGCCTTTGGACGCATCGCTCGTCGGGTGGTCGATCTAAGAAAAGAGACATCATCACGATGTCCTCAAAGTTTTCAATACCGTATGTAAAGTGCTTCTTAAAGCTCTACTGCTGCCTACCATGTGTAAGCCAAAGAGGACCTTGCCCATAGCCACGATTCTCCTGATAAGATGGTCGAGGGCCTCCGGCTTCATCTCATGAGCAGGAATTGACTTTTTGCTTCCCAGAGTTGAATAGAGGTGGTGTTGCCAAGAGAGCTGATCCGAGGGGTCAAGTTCCTCCGGGAGCGTCAGCTGGATGCGAACAAACTCGTAGATGTCCTCGTCTGTTATTTTCTGCAACATTTATACGATACATAATATTCAATCATAAGCGAAAACAAAAAAACAGTTCTTATATGCACTTACCATGAGGAATCTATCCTTGGAATGCTGTACCAACTCCTGTTCTCTACCGGCGAATAAGTTCAAACCTACTGGAAGAAGCCTCTTGAGAGCAGCCACGATGAGAGTGGACGACGCATCCTTCCCCTTCTGCTTCCCTTTTTCCTTCTTTAGCTTCTTCTTCTACGCGGAGTAAGTAAGTAGGCAGGTACTTTCCTTTGTTGTCATTTATGGATGTTAAAATAATAAAGATTTGAGTGCATACTTTTCCCTGACCACCGCCACCCCCTCCTCCCTGCGGTTGACCCCCAGCTTGAGCAGTGTCTGCTGTCGCCACAGCGCGGGCGCGGTTGCTGCCCGAAGGCATGATCAGAGCCATCGTGTCGATCTCGTTCGACGTCACGAAGTTCTGCTCCTCACGGCGGAAGTACTAAATGCATATGTGAGATCGCCTTATGGGTGCATGACGTCATAGCGCGTGGTACATACGTGCTACTCACCGTGGACGTCGTGAGAATGTTGAATATCTCTCCCACGTGGTTGTACAAAAACTCCGCCTCCGCCACGTTATGTCTTATCCAGTGGGTCCTCTGGAGGTCGACGTATTTGATCAACAGTGGGTAGAAGGCGTATATGTCTCTTGCAATCAGGCCCCACTCCTCCTGGATCTCAGTCTCCACCTGAGAGGCATCATCAGCTGCAGCCTTCAAATAGGCCCTGCATGACTCCTCCTTGTGGAACATGACCTCCACTCGCTGGCGGCACTTCTCCGCCAAAGGTAAGATCGGATCGCGAAGAAGCTCCTCCGCAGTATTGATGATGATCTGAGTACATAAAGCATGTGGGTGATGTCTGATGGCTTAGGTCAAGGCTTGTCAAATAAAAAAAGGTCACCTGTTGAGCGTAGACCGCTATGTTGATGAGCCAGTCAGCCTTTTCGTCGCCGACATTGGCCCTGATGAGCTTGAGGATAAGCTTAAAAAGGTGGTTGAGGTGATCGCCTGTTACCATTGTCATGTGACTGCCAGCGCGGTTGGGATCGGAGTTGTCCGGACCCTGTGTCACGTAGTTCTTAGCATCCGTGGGTGTCATCACCGACAATCAACCACCGTACCTGATGCCACCAATTGGGCAAGTATGAGCAAAGGAAAGGCAGAAGAACGTCAATGACGTGAGGCTGGTCAGAGTAGTTCTTGGACTCTTCAATGAACTTCTCAATTTCGGACATCTGAGTCTCCAGCGAGGGTACGCTCTGCTCTAATCTTGCGACAACCTGAGGTGTGCAAAAACCCATGTGTTAATATGACGCAGTCCAGTCTGCAGTACATATTTAAGTGGATTTTAAGTGTCCAAACTGAACAAAACCTCTTGCGCTTCCAACGACCGCTTTGCGAATCCTGAACCTGTGACCGAGTATGGGTTGTGCTTCGCCATGGTCGGCTCCAGGAAGGCTACCGGGAAGGTAGAGGACAACGCCGCAAGGCAGGTGCCAATGCTTGCGCGATGTGAGGTGATCTCTGTCCTAATGAATTTTTTAGCACGGGTCAGCTGGAGATCTGTGCCTATGATGTACAGGCTCTCCAGAATCTTGTAACAGGACACCTAGCCCGGAAAGCACACAAGGTAAGAAATAGCGTCAGCCTTTACGTATTGAAGTACTCTCGGACCTGAATTTCATCCACCAGCAGGTCCTGACCGTACTCATAGAGCGCTAGGTGGTCAAACGTGGAGATGAGCACGGGCACCAAGATCTCAAAGATATACTTCAGAGACGTGCATGTCTTCAAGTGAGACCCACGCAAGTGGGGCAGTCGGCCCTGCAATGTCAAGTGATTACGAATGCACGGGTACTAGTAACTTGATAACGGTGTCAGGCTCCCTCACCTCGTGAAGATTGACAATGGTCTTCTCCAGATCATCGGCGCAACTATTAAAGAAGAGCAACATGGAGGTGCGCACAAATTCGGGTCTACTCTTGGCCAGAGATCTGGCGTCCACGGCTTTAACCAACACCTGGAACCACCACTATTAGTTTTTTGTACTGCTCACAGAACCTAGATAAAATGTAGCTATACTGAGCCGTACCTGCAAACACTTGACAGCTTGTCGGGCGTCGGAGCCAAAGGCGGTCTGGCGAAGTCTTAGCAAGTTGGCCAACTTGCAGAATAAGTTGGCGACGGACTCCTTCTCTTTAATGGTGGCAACTCCAGCGGCCGTGGTGGTTGTTGTCGCCGCAGACGTGAAGTACACTCGATGATGGCTGAAGTATTTCTCTATGAGGGGCAGAACCACCTTGAAGAAAAACTTGACTGATCGATTGGTGCGGATGAAGCCGTGACGACGGCTGAAGTTGTTGGACGGCTTGAGCAGCTTCATTGCTGGAGCTGACGAATCTAGGTACATGATCAGCTTGTCCAGCAAATTGTTGGCGAATCTGTTTTCGGGGTTCTTGGCTGCAGAGGCGGCGGTGGCGCGACTGCCAGCGGCGTCTCCACCACCACCGCCACCGCCACTGTCACGACCGCCCTCCTTGTGCAAGTTGTAGCCTTGATACTGTATATATTTCAGTAACTCTTGGCACCTCTCCCGGTTTTTCCGCTTTTCCTTCTCTGTGAGCAGGTCATACGGCACCAGCAAAAGGTCAATCGGTCCCTCTCCAGCCTCCAACAGGGAACGCTTCCTCCCGAGTGCTTGGATGTCGTGGGCATCCTCGGAGAGCCTCTCGGCCAGGTTCATCATCTCCTTGGATAGAGTGAGATTGCTCATGTCAGCTGGAGTGGGGTTGTACTGGTACGGGTTCGAGAGAGAAGCAGCCGTGGCCGCAGAGGCGGCGGCAGCATTTGCAGCGGCGGGTTGTGCGAAGCCAGATGAAAATGTGTCCTCACTGTATTCGATCTGCCAGCCCAACGCTATTAAGGCTCTGAGAGCATATCTCACAGGTTCTCTGTAGGTCTCCTTTTCAAACTCGGAGAGTGTTGGATAAGGTTTCAGCCTGGGATGTCTCTTCTGGGCGTCGTTGCGCTCCTCGCCAAACGTCCAACTGTTCTCCAGGCGCTGCTGGGCCCAGGCATCGTGATAGTGCTCGGAAAACTTTTGCACCAGTGTGTTCAACTCATTCGTAAGCTGGACCCTGAAAATGGAAAAATATTTTGCAATCCAGGTTTTTTGCATAACATTATGTCGCACTTACGCGTCAGTGTTAATCGGATTGGGCGTGTACGGGCCGACGTCGGCTCCGGATTGCGCCACGGACTTGGCATATAGGTAGTCATCGCTATGTCCGGATTTTGCGTAATCCGGCGGCAGAGCGCAAGCGATGGCCGTCAGACAGGGCAACGCCTTGCCGAACAGCTCGGGGTCATATTCCATCTCTGACAGAGAGTCGAAGATGCTCAAGAAGAGTGTCATTGTGAGCTTTTTCTCCTCCTCGGAGGCACAGCCATAATTGCCCTGACCGCCCAGCGCGCCGTAGTACTTGCTGCACCTTTCATAGAACAGCGTCAACATCTGAAATAAGATAGAACGTGATACAATTGCGCACACACTCATGGCAACCTCCATTGACATACCCTAAGGGCGACGCTTGAGTACTCGTTGAGATTTGCTAAGTCCACTGTGAGCTGTCTTAGCAACTTGAGCAACATTGAAGGTGCGATTTCCTTTGTAATGGTGACGAGGAAGTCCGACACTGTTTGACGCTGTACATTGGTTAACATCTTGCCCTTGCTCAACCTGTATACGGTGTGCAGCGTCGCCTCCAGCAGGGGCGAGTGACTCTCAGCATCGGCGTAGTAGCCTCGATAGCGTATCAGAATAGGCAAGATCGAGTTCCCGATGAAGCGGTTCAAGGCAAGGCCCATGTCCGATTCGCCCTCTACCTACAAAGTCAACAGGGTCAACGTTGGTGATGGAACGTGGGCGAAACAACTTGAGCCACCTACCTTCTCCAGCATGGTGGCGGTCCTTAGATCTGGGAGGAAGGCTTCTTCCAATAGACTGAAGAACAAATCTCTGTCTTCTATCCCGTAGACTCTTTCTAAGAATAGAGCCATGCTCTGCTTGTGGTTGGGGATGAGGCCAGTCGGCATGTCCGACCCGCCGTCGCTATTGTTGTTGCTATTCCGCAGTCCGGGCATGGCCACGTGGAACCGAAGGCTGAGAACGCCCTGGAGATCGTCAAGGGGCACCAGCGATCGCAAGATGGCTCGAGCCCGCAGGGAATCGTTCTTACCCTGAGCTATTACAGAAGCTTCTGGTGCACACCTGAAAGCATACCGTTGGTCGTGTAGCGCGTAAGTACGTTTTGTGTGAACTTTCAAACGCTGACCTTCCTAGTAGGTCTACGAGTGTGCAGTAGAAGGAGAGTATAGCTGCCCCTGTGTCAATCCAATCTTCATCGTCGTCGCTCTGGGGTAGCGGATGTCCTCCATCTGCTCTCCCACCGTCCACGAGCTGGCGGATCTGCTCGGACATTGCGTTTCCAGAGATGACGGCTGCAAGAAGACCTTCTCCTTCACCGCGCAGGGCGGGACCGAGACATTCGGGTCGACGAATCAACAAGCGGATGACCAAATTGGCATTCTCCTCCACGGACTCCCCTGGAAAAAGAAGTATAAAGTATGAGAACCTACTTAAGGACCTTCCGAGGAAAGTACAGAGGTACGCACTAAGTATAATTGGGGCCAAAAATCTTCCTGCAGCTTGAAAAGCAAGTGAATTCCGAGATTACTGGCAGTTGCTAGAAATGAGTTGCTTCACTTACGGAGCAATTGAAAGTCATTAACAACTGATAAATGCAGCAGGAGCAGCTTAATATGCATATCATAAGTTACCTATTGTAACTTTTTCTTGGAGCCCATAAGAAGACTTTTGACCGCAACTGTAAGTACGTACCAAACTACTCACTCACCTCCGACCCAAACGCAAAACCGGAGAAAGTCGAGAAACCTCTCTCCTTCTACAGGATCCTAAAATTTATTGAACGGGTCTAAAGGGGTGAACTTGAGAGTTTGACACATTACTATTCACCCATCCGAGATCCGGATATCCCTTGGCCACCAGCTCTGTGTTTGCTGTGAGGCCACATCTCGACAGGTAGACGGCAATCTTTTCTAGGTGGTGCTGCCTTAGGGCCAGCGCCAGCTCAGTGTTGTCCATGAGCGAGGAGTACGCCACGTCGAGCGGGGTTGAGCCCCGTAAGCTGGGTCGAGACAACAAGATGTTGGCGTGCTCTAGGATGAAGATCAGATGGTCGAACATGGCCTTCTGGTTTTGGCGAGACGTGCGGCAGAAGTAACAGAGGAAGCGGCAGCAGGCGACCACCATTTCGTAGGACGTGTCCTGGCAAGAGAAAATTAGACGACAGATCAATGAGCTCTTACGGGGACAGTTGGCTGCAGTCTCACCACTTCAAGGCTTTCCTCAGCCATCTCTGGTGTCCCCTCTGCTTGATCTTGCGACGCTCTGGAGATGCTGTTCATCATGATTGCAATGACGTTCTCATGTATACACAAGATGCGAATAAGATCGGGGTGTTGAAAGAACACGTGATTGTTCACCAGCGTCCTGTTCAAGAACGCTCCAATTAATATATAGCTTAAGCACCTCAGTTGTTACCTCACTGGACCTTTCTTTATCCTTAACTCACCACAATAATTCTCTGACTAATGCCTCTTCCTCCTTGGACATCTGAACTGGAAGAAGCGATCGGATCCTGCTGAGCGAGATCCACATGTCCTCCACGTCTGGCTTAGTCTTCGCGTCCACTATGTAAGTGTTCTCGGTAGCTCTCATCAACTCACCTATTATATGTATGTCCATGAAAATAATGCCATGAAAAACAATCTTCCAACATAATATACTGGAGGAAGATGATACCGGATGTACCGTAACCGTTACAACATACCAATTGTATCATACTGTCTGAGCAAGAGAGCAAACATCTCTCGCACGAGCTCGATGGACTCGATCTCTGCTTCGCATCCCCACCGAATGATGGTCTCGACGAGGACCTTGCGAAACTTTTCTTCTGGAGACTTGGCTAGGATCTTCTTGTTCGACGAATCTTCGTTTTCGTCTCCTTTGCCTGAGGTGCGAATGGCCTAAAGCAAAAGAAAACTATCTCGGCTGCTTGACTAACACGAATTGCCGGAAAAGACACCTGAAGAATCGTTTTCCAGACGTTTGGCTTTGCGTCTTCTGCTGCGAAGTCAGTCAGGCCTTCTTCCTCATCTTCCTCTAGAGATCCGATCGCTATGACGCGACTGAGAGATTCATGGAAGTCGAGCATTTCAGTCCGGAGATTCTCTGAACAGGGATGGTCTTCAAACTCTTCCTCCTCCAGGTTCTTGAAGCCCAAGATAGTGTTCATCTATTGCGGATATCAGACTTCATGAGTGCTTGTACGATAAGAAACAGAAAAATTGAAGAGCCTATACCTGCTCCCTTGGAGGGCACCTGAACTCCTTTGTCTTCTTTGCTGCCACTGCCGACGGCATGTCCGACTGCTTGATCTCGACGTATCTTCTGAGCTGGTCAGTCTGCAGCTCACCCATGTAGTCCTGTGCAAAGGCTACCGCGTACTCAATGCGATGGCGCAGTTGCACGTCGCAGAGATGATGGAGGAGGTAGCACAACTGCAACTTGACGCCTTCATGAATGTTCATGCTCAAGATGCCTTTGCGATGTACGTCCTTGCTCTCTGAACAAAAGATGGAGTAAAGAGTACAGTGGGGGGTTGTATAGAACATACACTTACTGGGATCAAACGTTTGATCCCACGTTTTAGGGTCGATCATGATGAGTAGTTCGCCAACGTCCTCGTCCGATAGAGCACCGGCCAACAAAAGCTTGTCCAAAATCTTGATCAGAGGTCTGAAGGAATGTTAGAATGACACTTACGATCTCGTGACGAATATCACGTGAGGAACTGTTTTGCTTACACGAAGAGATCCTCGTTGCTTCCTCCAATAGGATCCCTATTATGCACCTGGTTAACCTGGACCGCTTGGCTCAGGGCTTCCATAGCAGTTTCGCGCACCGTGGCCAAGGGAAACGCAGGAATCGCCAAATCCTTGATAGTGTTTGCGTCGAAGCTGAACCGAGGAAAGCGGTACAGCAATGAAAGTGACAATCATCCGGTATAACTCACCAAATGCTGCTCGTGTGCATCTGCGGCCGGACGGACTCGTACTTAAGCGACTTCATGCTGTTGCCCATTCCAAGGTTTTCACGGTACAACTCCTTGATGGCGTTACCCATGGGCACAATAAACTCGTTTCTCGTTATTTCTCTGGAAAGCAGCACCCATGATAAGCGTCAATTGCATTTATGTACCTTGGTCGAGATTCTCACATGGTATTGGCGTAGGACTCCAGATGCAGTGCTATTAGCGTGTCGAAGAAGGCCTTCCTCAGCTGCCCGGGCATGTACATGGACTGGATTGCATAGAGTAGCTGCTTCTCATCGCAATATTGGCAGATCCGGTGCTGAGCCTTGAAGTTGGATTGATAGCACAGAGCGGCGTAGAGCTTAAGCGTTTGAACGTGAAAGCTGAAACACCAGAAAAACGTTTGCATGGCCTTACTCTTAACTGTATTTATTATAACTATATATAATTGGTGCCAGCACACGAATAGGTCAAATCTTTTCTGGAGTGCCCAACAGACAATTTGGATAAAAACCTCACCGTAGCTTGCAGGACCGCATGGACTTACCTCAACAGCTTTTCGTGCTCAATGAGCTCGTAGATGTCTATGCACCGATCTTCCTCTGGAATGTGTAATGCCACCATGGAGACTGTGTCTTCACAAAGCAAACTCCAGCCTCGTATGTCAGAAAGTTTCAGGGCGTGGACATGCAGCTCCCGATTGGGAGCCCTCGCCCACTGGTTAGGCTTCAGACACTGGACCTTTAGCCTGGGCGGGAACTGCGGCTGCGAGTGCTTTCCAGAGTTCAGGAGGACCGCCGAGGAGAGGGGTAAGCTGGAGGAGGTTCGGCCCAGCTCAAATTGCAGCGCGTCCTTGCTAGTCGCCTAAGAAAGCAATGCTGACCAATGAGATTGTGATGAAGCGAACACCCCAGTGTACACACCTTGAAGAAGACGGCAGGGAAAAGTTTTGCTGATGGCTCCATGAGAAACTTGTGAGTGGTCTCTTTTCCTTCGCAGGTGAATCCGACGACCCCTGTGGTGGTATCGATGAAGCAGCCGATAAAGAGACCCTGAGACGGGGTCTTTCCCGAGGGATCGTGGCTCACCTCGGCATAAAGCTCATCCGCCCTCACCATGTAACAGCTCTGACGATCAAGGCTGAAAGAGACGAGTTGTGTCAACTGCCATGTGCCTCACTAATCACTCTCATAACATACCTCTGATTTATCCGGTTGTGAGAATCCAGCTGCTGGATGGTCACGGTCCTTACGATGTCTTGCGAAAAGTCTAGGGAATGGATGTGATATTGGGTCGTCACCCAGCCTATGTAGACCAGATTTGGGTCCTGGCCGGGAAAGATCCTCACGCCGTAGAAGAATTCGTTGATTAAGTCGAGCGCTTCTTTCTCCAGTTTCGATCCGACCTCTGGATCAGGAAGTCTCTCCTGCTGTTGGTGTTGACGATGACTTGGAGGCTCCATTGAAGGAGGATACCTTGAAAACAAGAAGGAGCATTCACCTTTAGCATGTCATCAGTCGCTCACCATGTACGTACTTACCGAACGCCCTTTTGAGGACGACCTTTAGGGCCTCTCAGCAATTGTTGGTACCTTTGCCATCTCCGAGCCTTTTCGTGATCACTGATGAATTCTTCTTGCACTAGAAATGATCGCATGCAATGCGTGTGACCTTCTATACTCCATAGACATTTCTTTCCTTACGTGTCACCGGCAGGCTGAGCCTCAGGAACTCCCAGTCTGCTTTTTCCTCCTGTTCGTAACTGGTATGACTGATTTTTAGAGACGGCGGGTTGTCCGCGCCCGCGGGCAGTCTCGTGACGTCGATCTTTGCGTTTAGCAAGTCCTCCGGATTCTCGAACCCAGCCAGCTGCTTGGTGAACCAGAAGGTGGCTGGTCGAGTCATGTTTCTGAATAAAGAATGTGACGCTATCAGATCTTGAGAAATGTCTGCTGATAGATGTCCTCCTCCTTACACGCAGAATGGCTCGTATCCCTCCTGCAGCCCACAAGTCGTGAACCATTTGAGTGTGTTCACGTCGTGACCGAAGTTAAGCTTACACTTCTGTCCAATAGCCAAAGTCAGGGCCGGCACAAACTCGTCGCCGACGACGTCATTGAAGGCGGCGTCACCGGCAACAGGGTCAACCAAAAGTTCTCCATTCAATGAAAAACCTGCAGGGGAATAAGTTCACCTTTGGTGAACCTCCTTGAAGATTGATTGTTCTTACTGATAGTGTGATCTGCCAGATCCAAGAACACTCCGACGACGTCTCCAGGGTGCCAAGCTCGACCGTAGTTCTCCTCCATGCCCAAGTGAACCTTTTCCTCCAGGTAACCGTCAAAAGCCCAGGAATTCCCGTCCCCGCCGACCTCGAAATCCGGAGAGGCGCTCACGGTTTGCCAGCCGATCTTGATGCTGCCGGAAGTCAGGATTTCGCACTCGTAGTACCTGCGACGCGACACAGAATCGGTGATAAACGGCTGTTCCTATTCTCGCCTGAGTCAATTCCCCTTACCATCTCCCGGATGATACGCCGTATGTCTTCTCCAGCCTGTAAGTCCTGCTGTGCTTCTTCTTGGTAGAGATACCCTCCATCTCTTCGTCCTGGTGGTCCCCCGAGGGCGGATCCAACACGTACCCGTACACCATCATTGTCTTGACGGTTTCGCTGGCAGCATTTCGATTGGCCACCTTGATAGCATCGTCCACCTGAGAGTAGTGGACCAGGTGGGGACTCCTCTTCTTCTCCGTGTCCTCGTTAAGGCCGTAGGTCCACCCCTGCGAGATGCGCTCGCGGGCCCAGACATTGTGCGTGTTCTCCGCCAATTTGTCCACCAACTCTTCAGTCTTGGCCCCGAGCTCGACAGCAGTCAAGTCAAGTGGAGCTGGCTTGTAGCCATTGGATTGGAGAAATGGCTCATTCGGGAGACGTACGGTGCGAATACGGGAGGGAGGACGGTCCAAAGAGATATTAAAGCCCAGAGCCAAGATCGTTCTGAAACAATGAATGTCTGACTAATCTGGCTTCACTCCAGTAATACAGTACACGACTGTTCAAGCGAACTACTTTGCGCACAGCATGTAAAAAAAGTGCAGCTTCTCTTGTACCCAATGTAAGAGTCTGGCCACACATGGATATCCAGTATGAACGTTGGGTCACACACACAGAACCTCTCACCTGAGTGTCTGAATGGCCAACTGAGTATTGTATCGCTTCTCCGCCTTCGGCAGATTCTGGAACTGCGTTAGACAGGGATGGACCAGATTCTCGTCGTCTCGCAGCTCGCCGTAGATCCAGCCGTTTTCGATCTTTGACACTGCCCACATCTCGTGGATGTTCTCTGCCAGCTTATCACGGATGTTCTCCACCACTTGTTGAAGTTGAATCTGTCGCGTGGAAGAGTTGGCGATCATTTCCATACGCTCGCAGTGTAAAAAAAATCTCATTTGCTGTTGCTTACGTGGCTGGTGTCGACAGGCTTGGGGACGAAGGCGATGTCGTCCTCCACTGGAAGAGGACCGTTCAAGACGCTCTTGGTCATGTCACCCAAGTAGAATCCTGGATCGATTCTTAGAATTTGTGTAGGCTTTAAGCTCTCGTAGAGTGGAGAGAAGTTTTGAGGCGGTGAATACTTGAGGCGGCCTTGATCACCTCCAAAGAGAAATCGACAACTGAAGGAGTGAGAAAGATCGTGATCGTGTTGTGAGGCTTACGTCCTGCTATCACCCTACAAACCTGACTTTAGCCGAAGAGCTGATGACTGGGAAAAAGAGGCCATCCAAATTGAAGTTTCTGAAATAGCCGGATACTTTGACCCCGTTGAAGAAGAAGGTCATGATGGGCACGGAAAGATCTAAAGCTATTCCTATGTTGTCCCCTTTCTTGAGGTATGGGGGAGAAACGTTGGGGACGACGAGGGTACTTCTGCCGCCTGTCCACAGGTTGGCCCCGTCAAAACCAAACGAGTAGAGATCGTCACCGACGCCGTTGCCGCCCCACTTCTCGCCACCACCAGGGTACGGAGTGTAACTGAAAGCAGCGAGTAAGTGGTAAGTGAATTGCTCTTGGTATCGCTTTTGTAGCTCTCACCCCATGGTCGAAGCCCATCCAGCTCGGAAGTGCAGGGGCATGTGTGAAATCTCCTCGATGTAGTCGATAGTTACTTCGTAATACCACTTGGTGTAGAGAGAAGAATCTAAGACGTGACCGACCAAAATGTTTGGACGTGCACTGGCCACGTAGTCAATAACTGCAGTGTGCAGCAACAAATTCTTTCCAGGGAGAAGAAAGTCGACAATGTTGTTCTGAGACGACCTCACGGCCACCCCGGAGCCCACGCAAAGGTTTGATAAGATGTCCAAGACCTTTGGGTCGCGTCCGAATTTCTCCAGAAGCGAGATGATGACTTTGATGTGCTCTTCTTTCATCATGTTGAGAGCCTCCGGAGAGTCGTGGAGAATGCAGTAGAGGACATCCATCATGCCCGCACCCTCGCCGCCTGCCTGCGACCCAAGCTTACTGAACAGCCAGTTGAGGCGCTGAGCCTGAGCAAACTGCGAGCAGTTGGTGTGATTGCCGCGGATGATGGCCGCTGTGTTATGGAAAAAGTTACTGCCGACGCTGAGCTAGGCGGGCGTGTACATGCAATGCTTTTTCAATGTAAGGAGCGACTGTGGAACTTGCATACCCAGCAATTGAAACAGATATCCTGACACATCGTTCCACTGCTGGCCAGCTTCCTCTCCCGCCAGGGCTGACAGCAAGCCTTGGCTGGTTATCACGTTCATCTTGTCGATGGCGTCCAAGATGAGATTCAGAATACCTTCTTCTTGGAACAAGTCCTGACGATTGCGTAGTGCCTTGAGAAACTTTTGCTTCTCCTCGTGGCCTTGGAGTATAAACATTATAAACATATGATCACCACACAGTTAAAGCATTATTTTGTTTCACTGACTCATATCCTCCTCTGGCTGAGCAAAATAGGTGATGAGGTCCTCCAGGCATCCCACTACTTCTCCAAGATCAACAGCACGGAAAAATCCAGAGTGTTTCCTGGTCGTCGTCATTTCATTCAAACCACTGGAAGAAAAGATTCAAAAGCGGTCCCCTCATTGACATACTTCATTGTCATTAACACACTATTAACCTTATAAATTGATTGAAGAGCAGCGTGCACTTTCTGATGACTCCAGCAGTCCTCGCTTCTTCATCCTGGCTCCTGCTGAAGGTGATGGCGTCGTCCATCCTCCCCTCTTCATGCAGGATCACTTGCTTTTGCTCGACCAACCCAACTCCTTTCTTCTTTACTTGGTAGGTCTGGAGGAAATACGCACAGGAATTGGTACATTGACGGAGATGGAGACCTTGACGACACCACTAAGATCCGATTATGGCACCTTGTAGGACAGCCATAGCCCAGAGTCAATGTGCTGAGCAATGACTGCACAATCGTCGTAGAAAATCGAAGGGGATCCGATCACTTCTAGATCTTTATCCTCCAGTATGACCTTGTTGTCGTCTTTGCCTTCGCGGAAGTAAAAACAAGAGTTGCTCAGAGTGGCGGATTCCCTGCAAATAGCGCGTGGTAAACAAAAAAAAATGACAATCTGACGATCCAAGATGTCGAACGTTATGAAAAAGCACTTGTTACCTCGGGAGGAGGCAGAGCCCGCCATTCTCTTCTACTCCTAGGTACAGCCCTGTAGTAAGATGTCTGACTCTCATTGGATGGTACCAGTTGATGTAGCCTCCAGACCACTTGGTCCTCGCCAGCTCCAATCTCCAGAGTGATCTCGCCTGAGTGAGGACCCCGCCTCCCTCGTAGACAAGGATGCTGAAAGTCATAATTGTATGGGACAAGCAGTGACTCGTATTTCTCTAGGCAGTCACTTTGTCTCTGCGGACTCTGGTGTCCAAGAGGATGGAATGGTGAGACACTCGTCGCCGGCGTGATAAAATCTGACGACGTCCCCGCCAAAGACGCAGGCTACGTTTTTCATCCTACTCAGGCCGGTGCCAAACGGGGCCACAGACCAATGAGTCACGTGGAAGGAGGCATTGACGATAGCGCGATCATTCTCGCGAGTGGCTTGCTGAAGAAATAAAAAGTCTTTTTGCCTGTTACGCCCAGTTTCTGAACTCAAAGACTCTCACGAGATATCTCTCCGTGGCGACCGACACTAAGATGGCGTCATCTCCTACTCTGACCTTCTCGCCTTCGGACCTCTGTTTGGATGAAGGATGGACAGTCCACCAACAAGCCTCACCTGAGCATAGCAATGAATTTACCAGTATAACCTTATCGACTAATCTACAACTCACTGTATTCATGCATTATATATTGTTCATGACTTACTGCATAGTTTACCGTACTGACAGAGCAGAACGGTAAAAGTTTTACTTATGTGAGAGCTACCTTCAGATTGTTCCTGGAGGCCAACATCGAAGGCAAGTTTGTCAGAGCTGGAACTACTGGAAAGGCACGCCAGATACTGAAACAGTGCAGCAAAGTGTTAAAAGATTGGTGTGTTGCTCCTGGCGGATGTCCTACCATGCTACTGTTGGAGTGCCGCAGGAGAATGGCGTTGCCGTACAAGAGCGTCTTGTGTCCAGAACCCATACCCGTACTCTAGCAACAGATCGATGAGCAATTGGCGATTGGCACTATCACGTGTTACGAGAAAAAAGGATACTTACAGCTTCGTCTGATGCCGACGTGACGAGCTCCTGCAGCGCCCTCACGGACAACGCCTGCTCGATGACGAACACGCATTGCGACAGGTCGGGTGGACAATTCTGCTCACAACAAAGAATCTTTCAAAGCTTGCACCACTGACTACTTGCAAGGAGTTACCCTGTCTGCTATTCCTTCAAGGAAACATTGTCTGTTGCCGAAGCCTTCGGCCGAGAGGCAGACCCTCTCGCCTGTGCCCGTGCACGACAAGCACACCATGTCTTCCTGTGGAGCAAGCCCGTAAGTAGGACGTCTCGGGTCACCATCAGGTGAATTATTTGCTTACCGTTCGCAGAAATGAAACGTCATCTTGCTCGCTATTTTCCCCCTCGGCCATCTTACCCCGGGTGGAGGTGGAGGGGGGCGTGGACGAGGAGGTGGAGGAAATGTGTACACAGAAAGAAAGAGAGACGTTACTAAACAACAAGCAGCCGGGAAATATCTTGGCACGGTGTAAAGCAAAAGGTGAACAGAAATAGTCTTGACGGGAGAAAGTACCTAGCAGCAGTGCATAAACAAGTGCTTCTCCGTCAGAGAGGAGGCTGTCTTTACATCGCAACCTTGTCAAAGGGTTTGCAGTCAGACCAGGGAGAACATTTCTATTTCCTTAAAATGAGCGTAAATTAGCCAGTGTTAACATCGCTTGGGAATGTGGTACGCACACTTGACTGTATCGCTTAGGTGGGCCAAGTAAGGCATAGCTTCTCCAACGCCATCCAGTCGTGGGTGCGTCCAGGGGTGCAGTTCTACAAATGTACACGACAATGTAAGAAAATAGCAGCGTAGGTTGTACACGTGAGGTGTGATCTTACGACTCCAGTCCTCTCCAACCGTACAACCTTCGTAATATCTCCAGGGCTAGCGCTTATCTCCCTGCGATTGAAAATAGCCTCTTCGTCCCCAAGAGTAACAAAATTAGCCCAAGACACCCAAGGTTGGTAGAAATTGCTCGACCAGTTGCAAAGTTATTCTCCCACAACCACCAGAATGCGTCCTTGAGCTACTAAAGTGTACTGCCGATCAGGGAACTTCTGCTGTTGGTCTTATTGGGGAACCTCCCAAATATTATTGACATTTAGTGGCATTCTGAACACGACCGTTTAACATAACTTTTTTGATTTGTTCCCTGCTGCAGTTCCCTGCTTTTCTTAGAAAAAGTGCATTCAAGAAGGCAGAGGGCGACAAGGGTTAAAAACAATTCCACTGCTGGATGCTAAGGGCCACCCTACTGGTCAGCCATCTGGACGGGTTCCCCTGTCAAGATGACTGAACTCAATGTCACTACAGTAGATTGTTTCACTTCGATGGAGCTGCTGTTTGTCTGCTGTATATGTGTATTATGGAGGGTGCGGGAGAAGGAGTCCAAGGACTGCGACGAACACTCCTTAAGATGCTGTTCCCTCCCCCCCCCCCTCCGGTATCAGCTCCTCGCCAGCGACCGTCACAGCCGTGGGGACGACGCCGCCGTACTGTGGCTTGTTGGTGCTTTCTTCCACCGCCACGTCGTCGTTACCGCCGTCACCCTCTGCGGGGAGGGAGGATATGTCCTTGTCGAGTGACCCTCAGTCCGTCTCCACCCAAGTGGAATACACCATACCCCACACCTTGTCAAACATGACGGAGATTGTGAACTGCCCATTCTAGCGGGGAAAGATCGCCTGCTATGGGGCAAAAGCGCTAGTGGTGGATGAGCTGGAGGGGAGCTTTTTGTAGCCTGAGTCTGTACAGCAGTGTTCCACGTCAATTGTCAGCTTGCGCCGATACAGTTGGAGAGGACCAGGCACCTGTTTAGCTTCATTTGCAATGACCCTGGGGTGCGTTCGTCGAGGAGCATCAGGGGATTCTTGGAGTATTATGAGGCAAGAAGAGAGCTGCTATGCATTGTCCCTACGAGCATGCCACTAGTACTATACAAGTTGTCTTCCAGGAACCTCTGGAAGCACGTTCCAGTGTTTGAACCTATGCCTCTGCACCAAGTGATGCGACGCAACTGCTTCTCTTTGCAGTTCTCAGCCGGAGCCACCGTGTGCGACCTTCAGTGGCGGAGGGAGGCTCTTGACGCTCATAGAATGTCTCTAACAGTAAAGTTAGAGACACCAGATCAGAACTTGACATGTGAACATGAATATATTGTATCCGCTAGAGTTCGTGCCAAACTTCGATGGCTAGTAACTTTTGATGATTGATGTTTTGATTCTCACCAAAAAAATCCTTGAGATGACTACGTTCCGTCCATATACCATATGTACAATTGTGCGTGCCCAACGCTCTGTGAGTTATATGTGAGAATTTAGTATGAGATAAATCGTCTCTCGCATTCATGCAGGTGTTGTCTGATATGTGGACAAGGGAAATTGAGCAACGCATAGCAGACAGACAGATGGGACTGTCTTGGCACGGCAGCTGGGCTATTGATGCTCGAGGACATGTAGCAGTGTAGGGCGTATGTATACGTAAACGAAGGATGAGTACTTGTTGGTCGTCCTAATAGCCTGACATCACGCCTGACCTCCACTTCATGTCACACAAAGACGAGTTCAAGGAGTGATGGGGAGGGGAGAAAGTTCTATTGGCCTCAATTGTTTTAAAGGCGCATGCATGCTTTCCTGTCGGATACACCCATGGATTATGTGAAAATGACAAACTCGCCATATGTACGTTAGTAACAGAGTACGTCTATAAGCGTACGTATACGTGCATTAATACTACATAGAGCATGCACATCACATGCGCTTGCAGCCGCGGGCGGCATTGGCATGTTTCAAACGAGAGTAAGAGGAATAGGTCAGAGAGGGATGAGAATGAGCCGCACATATTGTCCTGGCTGGCTCTGTTGCATTCAGTCAGTATCTTCTTGGATAACCTGCCCGATGTCCTTTTTTCTCCTTCCCCCCTCCCTTCACCCACCCGCCGTTGCTGCCGCCGCAGTTTTTCCCCCAACTTTCGAGAGCTTTTCACCGCCTTGGCCGCCACCTATATTTAGCGGCTATGGAAAGCTAGTTCTTTCTTGGCACTTTGCCGTCCAGCGTTCCTTAGCGCTCCTGCTCCTCCTTAGTGAATATGTTGTCAGTGTAAGTTATGTCCTCCGTCTACCGCCGCTCCAACACCGCGGCCGCTATCCTCGACGGAGGCGGCGGCGGCGGCAGTAACAGCAACAGCAGCAGCAGCGCCGCCGCCGCCGCTGCCGCGGTTGGGCCTTGGAGCGAAAACAGCTACTCCATCAAGGACTTCCTGACCAACAGAACCGCTCACAAAGTCAACACCAGCAGCAGGCTGCCTTCAGAGTCGGGATACTCGGGTCTCTACAGCGTGAGTGCCTGGACGAGTCATGTATGTCGTACAATCCGACTCTGCTGTGGTTGCTCTGTATATAGTAAACGCCAACTTCTGTGTTGAACTATGCTATTGCTTCTTGGATGACCCATTACTGATGAAACCATTTTTGCTTAGTCTCCCTCGTCGGATCACCACCCACCTCCTCCCGGAGCTACCATGGCCGCACCGGCAGTCACGAGGGAGAGGCCGTTGTATTATGATCCGTATCATCATATCCCACCACCCCTACCGGCTCCGCTGGACGAGAGGAAGATCGCGGCGTTCTACCCTCGGACACCCAAGTACTCGTATCTCATGTCCAAAACTAAACCTGAATACTATGGGAGGAGGGAGGACTACCTTTCCTACCTGAGGCCGGACCCCACGATGACTCCCACGGCCTCGACTAGTCAGCAGCTGAGTGAAGCGACACAGAATGCCATCGACATGATGCAGTTCAGAGCGACATCCAAGCCAAACGTCATGAAAAGCAAAAGCTACTCCAATTTCGACCTGCTCAAGAGGGATCAGCTCTCACAGGTGGGTGTCCTTGTCCTGCTGGTGCGTGCTGTTCCGGTATGTTCTACAGTACTAAACAACACATGGAGTACCTGTATACAGCACGGTGAGTACTTCCTAGAGGACGTTCAGAAAGTGTGGCCAAGGCTTTCATTCACTTGTAATCGCGACGTCAATGCTATCTATCTCTTCCAGCACGGGGACGCCGCTCTTCGTTATCCGTACACGTCGAGCGCCATCGCCACCTCAGCGGACGAACACGAACTCCAACGTAAGAAGGAGGTCGACGATCTGATCTCGAAGTATGCTCAGAAGAAGCTGGACATCAGAGCGCCGGAGCATATTGGCAATCCTGCCTTGGACTCCATCCACAGGAGGCCTTCGGATGCAATCACCAGTGGTGGTGGCGGCGGGGGCGGCGGCAGCCTGAGGCCTTCTGAGTCTATCCCCGGCAGTCTAAGGCCGTCAGAGTCTATCTCCGGTAGTCTAAGGCCGTCAGAGTCACTCCACAGTCACCCTGTGGACCACTTGTCACATGACGGACGCAGCGCCGCACTCTCCAAGTCCTCCTCAGCGGTCTTCCACCCCCTGCCGCTTGCCCCGGCACCGACGCCAACGCATTCGCATTCTCACTCTCAGCAGCAGACGCCTCATCAAAAGTCTCACTCTATCGTTGACAAATATCTCCCGCCGTCGTCTAAGTCCTCGAGGCAGAACAAGACTCTCTCGTTGCACAGCGCCCTACCAGTGACGGCGCCTCCACCACCGCCCCTCCCGCCGGTGCGAAGGGCGGCCCCGCCTCCGTCGGCGGCTGCAACGGCGCCATCGTCGCATCTTCCACCGCTGCTTCCGTCTGCTTCGACATCGTCGTTGCCCGTCGTCGGGTTGGACTGGTGGGCGACTGCTCCGGCCTCACAGGACGCCTACAGGGTGGCGGCGGGGACGGCCGACCCTAGGCTGTGGGGCCCGCCAGCGGGGGGACCCCCACCGCCGACGCTGCCGCTCCATCACCATCACCATCATCAAATGGTGAAATTGGGTGAAAATGACAAAACACTCATTGGTTGACTTCTTTGCTGTCTCGGACAGGTTCTTCCGACGATAAGCGATGATGAAGATGGGCATCTGGCGTATAAGCTCGGCGATGTGATAGACCATGAGCACCAGCGATGTGAGTACGGACTACTTTTTAGTAGTAAATACTGATTATATTGTATACTGGAGTACGTAGTACCATAAAATAACTTCAGTCAAAATCCTGGCGACTCTCGGAGAGGGCACTTTCGGCAAGGTTGTCAAATGCAAAGAATTGAACTCGTAAGTAGCATGCAATGAGCGCTAAGTGTCACTACCTGAATGAACCTAACGAACAATGTACTGCAAAATATCATTTCAGAGATCAAATTATTGCACTGAAGGTGATAAAGAACGTAGACAAATACAGAGAAGCTGCAAAACTGGAGGTTAATGTTCTGGAGAAAATTCAGGATTTGGATCCTAGCAACATACAGTAAGTGTGTATTCACACAAGCATATTTGTAACACATTCTCGCACTAAACGGCGTATTCGTACATGGACATGCCGTGTACAAAGATTACACCATACATCATAATCATACACAAAGGGAAACAAAAAAACCGACGAAATGCTTCTGCAGACGCTTACACAGCAACGCAATAGCAGCAGGTGTTGCTGTGGAAGAAGTTGTCTGCTTTTCTTGGGTTCTTACTGTGATGGCACTGAATGAAATGAAAAAAAGAATATTTTCAATAGAAATCAACAAACTTCTGTTAATCTTTCATTCTGATCAATTTAAATGCGTACGTCTGGAAACCGAGGCCATGGAAAATTTCCCAGTGCAACTCACTTTTCAGCAAAATCGTCCATCGTGTTATAAAAATGACTTAGGGTTATAACAGGATTACGTTCTCTCATCTCGACCTTTGGACCTCAGGACAAGAGAACTAACCTATTTTAACCCTAAACTCTAAGCGACGATGGAGGATTTCACACAAGTATTTTCTAATTGTCTTTCTTCAGTGGCATTAAAGTTATACGCCATTTTAATCATGTGACCACCTTCATTGCACTTACAACAGTAACTGCATACAGCATCTGCCCTCCTCCGGGCAGCTGGTGTACTGGTCTTCTCTATGGTCCATGCATGCCTTCAACCTTAGCTTAGGTAAAATTTTATGAGTAAAGCTCTTTAGTTCAGGGGAGCTCCTCAATTTATTCGTTTTTCCCGTTGACGAAATGAATGTTGCATAACAGCCTCAGTGAACGGCTCAATTTGTCTACCTTTCGACTTACCATTGGTTATGTGTTGTGCTATATACTAATGAATGAACCGCAATAGGCGTGGTCCTTGACCCCGCAGCTGCCACAGGTGTCTTCTGTGGCAAATCGACGTCACAAAATCTCAGCTGTCGACTCGAGCTTTATAAGCAAAGCTGCTGTGACGTCATGGCAGCTGGCAGCAGCTACCCAGACACTGCAATAGTTGCAAGTATGCTCCGACTGTACAGCATGTGGCCAATATGTGCTGGTGTGGCTGCACTTACAGAATGGCTTACAAGTACAAGACATCGTGTGTGCACGTACGGAGTGCAAACAGTGCAGATGCATCACACTGTCAGCATAAAATGACTACTGTTAGTACGTTGGATAGTTTCAGCCTCTCTCTAGAAGCATTTGATCAGCCTCATCTTTTACATTACTAGCCTTTGCGGACGGATGCTCGCCTGGTTCAACTACCACGGCCACATGTGCCTCACGTTCGAGCTCCTGGGATTGAGTGTATTTGATTTTCTAGTAAGTTTGCTCCTTTGTTAGATTGAATATGGTGACATTTGTGTCTTACGACAGAAAGAGAACAACTATCACCCTTATCCTCTGGAGCAAGTGAGGCACATCATCTACCAGCTGTGCTACTCGGTGAAGTTCCTCCACCAGTGCAAGCTAACCCACACAGACCTCAAGCCGGAAAATATCCTCTTCCTCTCCTCAGATTGGGAGGTCATCTACAACCCTAAAAAAGTGGGCAACTCAACTCAGTCTCTGATCTCTGCAATCGAACATTTCAAATTCTTATTTAGAGGAGAGACGTGAGAAGAGTGAAAAATACTGAGGTCCGGCTGATCGACTTCGGCTCGGCCACGTTTGACTGGGAGCACCACTCCAAAGTCGTCTCCACCAGACACTACAGGGCACCCGAAGTTATACTGGGTAACATGACCAAGGAGCTCTTAAAACCGTTTGCATCATGGTTTGATGATTTCCTTTCCAGAACTTGGCTGGTCTCAACCATGTGATGTTTGGAGCATTGGATGCATCATGTTCGAGCTCTACCTGGGCTTCACTCTCTTTCAAACCCACGACAACAGAGAGCACCTGGCCATGATGGAGAAAATTCTAGGAGCATTCCCGGAGAGGTGAGAGCTCTGGGCAAAGTCTTTGGAAATGCAACTTCTTTGGTACGGTAATGATGAATTGAAGTGCCACGATGTTCTCAATAAGGAAGATATAAAAAAACTGCTGGTACGGTCGACCCATTGCCTACCAAGTACTGCTTTAGTACTGGTAGTCCTTATCATACCAAGTTCTGGTCTGGTGCAGATAGTCCATTTCATGCCAAATATTGCTTCAGCAGTGCTGTGAGTTATTGCAACAGTTATTGCACCAGGATGACGATTTTGAGGGAAACTTGTCGTTTCCGTTATTCATTGTGGAAAAGCCCTTAGAGAGTTCACATAGAATAAAATTCGATTCTGCCAAGGTTATTTGCACCTTTTGTCCCTTCTTTGGTGCAATTTTTGATGTTCAAAATTACGCACCTCTGAGATCTTTAATGAAGAATTGTCATCGATGTGAATTGATATGACTGCGACTTCAGCTTGGTGTTTGGTTTTGTTGGCACTCAAGCGCCAACATTTTGGAAAGAATTCATTGAAGTTTTTCCCCTGTCCTGTGCTATTCTGGAGACATTGCGACTATCAGGAGTTCCTAAAGTCCCTAAATCTCTTTCAAGGATGTCTCGGCGCTCAAGGACCAAGTACTTCAACAGCGGAAAGCTGCTCTGGGACGAGAGCAGCTCCGCCGGGAAGTATGTCAGAGACAACTGCAAGCCGCTGAACGTAAGATCCTTGTCACGTTGTCTTCAAACGCACTCATGAGTAACTGCGGAACTTTCCACTTCAGAAATATCGGCTGTCGGAAGCAGAAGAGCACAAGCTTCTGTTTGACCTCATTTACAAGATGCTGGTGTACGACCCCTCTGAGAGGATCACTCTGGGCGAAGCACTGAGACATCCTTTATTTGCAAATGTTCCACCACATCAGAGATTAGACCTTTCCAGATAATTACAATATCATTCACTGCAAATATTTCATGACTGGCATCGACGTCATTTTGGACAGGAATAGAACAAATGACACAGTAGCAACTGTTTCACATGACTCACACAGACTCGACGTGTGTCTGTCCACAACGTAGACACACCCTTTAGGTGCGAATGGACGAACTCCAACACTTTATTGACTTCCTACGTGACTAAACACGAAGTGGTCGAGACGCAAATTCACCAACTCTCCTCTTAGGGAGACCTTGATCGGTCCATGATCTTGTCCAGGATTTGACTTGGAATCATTGAGGCTTCTCTCTTGGACGTCTTGCTGGTATCAGGGCCTCCTCATATCAGGAGCATTTCCTGGCTTCAAATGACTAATATACGCTTCAATCACACTACGATTGCATATCAACTGCAAATTAAGCTGAACTACACAGGGTGGCCATTTTGTGCAATCAAGGATAAGATTTAGAAGTTATTAAGCAATCCAGTACATGTATGTGTGTGCGCGCTTATTTCGTGCGCATGCTCAAGTTTGCTGCTCCATCCACTAATGTGTGCAATCTCCTTGAGCTGAGGAATCCGTCAGCCAGCTCATACGAAAAAAAAAACCAAAACCAGAAAAATTAGCATTATTATATGAGTGAGATGTGGAGAGCGCTATATATAGGGTGAGTAAGTTTGCCATAGCAAAGATTTGCCGGGCGCTTCTCTGAACCTTTCCTCTTGAGGAATCAGCTCAGCTCTAACGGTTGCCAGAACTCGAGCGTGCGTCCGTAGCTCAACAGCGCAGGAAAATCAAAATAAAAGAAGTCAACCCTGGACCCAATCCTGAAATGCCGTCATGGACCTAAAAATTTGGTAATAAAAAGTTAACAGAAAGTGCAAGAGGTAATTATTGGCTTTGAAAAAAAATCCTCCCCTGATAACAATTGAAATTGAAAATACAATCTTTTTCACCTAATTTTAGTCTTCGAAGATTTCTAGTTTTTCATAACGTTGTGAAGTCTACATATGAGTCGTTTGTATACAGTGGAACACCCTTAATAGAGACACACTTATTAGAGATTTTGACTTATTAAAGACAAAGCACCAGGTACAAAGAAATTACTACATAAATTATTACTCTTATTTGAGACACAACACGGATACCACAATCTGTTACAGAACTAGTACATATTTACTTCTTACACAACCTCACCCTGTGTAAAGAGGGTTTGAGGACTTCTGGTTTCGCACCCTCGAACAAAAGTTGGAGCAAAGTCTCAGTCACAACGTCACACAAAGTAGTCTAGACCACTTTTTCACTGTAATTGCTGATGAATAAATATGTCTTTGGCCACTTTCCAGCTTTTTCTGTCTCTTTGACAATGTTTTTT
>JAAUXU010149493.1_pt1 | contig 30214 bp, 27 predicted proteins | sample 7278151 | NCBI WGS metagenome assembly JAAUXU01 (sample SAMN14350113, study PRJNA611818) | marine sediment metagenome | isolation source: surface marine sediment (1.8m) | place: French Polynesia: Moorea | collected 2018-08 | reverse complement strand
TGGAGGTTGGATTGAGTGAGGGGGCGTGTCCTGGTATGGTGCATGATCATATGAAATATAGTCCCAAGGGCATGCCCCATGCCCACGATATTGATCTTGTTTGTGTCCGAACCAAGTGTATCGTTTTAAACCGGTCACCCTGTATCCCATGTTGCCAAGGCCTTTAGGGTCACCAGGAGGCTTTTTCTAAAATACCATCAAGATCTACAAGGAGCCTGAGGGGTTTGCCGAGCAAAAGAACCTGGTAGGACTGCATTCAGTGCGGACCCCTGGCCTTATGGCTGCCATGAACATTGCCTTGTACCCAAGGTTCATTGTCTGCAGAATACCAACCTCCAGGTGGACAAGATGGATGGCTGTCTGCCATGCTGTAAAGGTCAACTTCGGCATGAAGTCGAGGACTGTGCAGTAGAACATTCTTGGGAGTGGCACAGCACACTAAATTGATGAAAGGTCAAAGAGGCTCCCTTACTTGCTCAAAAATCTATGAGACAAGGTGTTGATCTTCTTGGATGAGAAGATCTTTCCCGTTGATGCCAATAGCAACTTTAGCAGCTTCAGGTAAATTGCTAAGAACCCTTCTGACTGCCCTACGAGATGAAGTTTACGGGATAGTTGACGCACCTTTGCAGCACAATGATGCTTGGCATTGTTGGGTCTGATATGACATCAGGAACTGTTTCAGGGTCCAGGATGTCACCATCTGCACACTACCAAGTTCCGATTCCGTAGAAAAAAACTTTCTTAACCAAAAAACATAGATATAAAGGCATATGATGCTCGCTCAGAAATTCCCGTTCTGCCTCGATGCAGCACTCCAGGCAGGCACAGAATTCGCGCACATGACAACCGGAGTGTCCACGAACTTTGCATTCAAGTGCTCCTCAACAGAGTACTTGAGGCATTGACATCGGCAATGGTAGACAATGCACAGCTTACTCTGCGCTGTACCCCAGCTGTAGAAATTCAGCGGATTAAGCTTAGGCACCGAGGGAGGCCATATCTCCTTTGGCTAGAATCTGGCAGATCCCAACTTCTTCTCCAAGTACTAATGGACGGTTTTGGAATTTTCCAAGGTATTGGTTTGCCACCTAATTTGCCTGAGTATTTATGAGACACATTCACTCGTAGGCCACAAAACAACTTCACATATTTACATCGTACTTTGACCCACAGCATGACATTTTCCACGCCTCTTCCCTACCAATATGTAAAACTCCGTGTATGTGTCACTCCATGTGTCGTTCCACTGCACTTGGGAGGAGGGGGAGGTGAGACAGGGAAGGAGAAGGAGGGAGAGGAAACGTTGCGACTTGTGCTGCCTATGCAAAATATGTGACAAAAGTGCAGCTGATACTAGGAGAAGTGATCAGAGAGAAAGGGAAGGAAAATAAAACATTGCATGTTGTATGGCCAGCAGCAACTTGTGACTATCTGTTTGATATGTGCAGCGGATGCTGGAGGCTTCAGTTCAAAAACAGAAAAGTGTGTTACGTTAGAGAGAAGGAAGCACTCAGGGCAATGTTGAAGACATAGATCATTAATACAGCCATTTATGAGGTGTCATGCATCATGCATAAGCACTTAATAGTACAGCAGTACTATAAGCACAAAGCAGAAAGGGAAAGAGGGCTCAATCCAAGCAGAGGCAGGTGCTTCGACAAAACCTGCCATTTCAGCCCACCGGAGATGTAAGTCACTACCTCCAGCAAGACAGGGCTAAAATTAGCAAATTTATTCATCCTGGTACTATGAACTGAATGTTTAAATGTTGCATATTTCACATGGATGTGAATATTTAGACCTTCTACTCTGACATGGAATCCATCATTTTGATGCATTGTCAATCATCAGTTCAAAAATTCTGTTTTGAAAAGTGTTAATACCTAGTTAACCCTTTCCCCCACTGGCAACAGCTTCACCTGTGCTCAGATGACAGAAGTTGCGCTAGGAGAAGGAGCAGCAGCTGTCAATTAGGACTCCAGTGGACAGACGCTGCTGAAACGAAGAATAGGCTGGAGGAACCCTCTTCCTCTTTCTGCTTTGTACTATAAGCTGTCATAGAACCCCTAGCATCAGCTGACTGTCACAGCCATGTTAGGGCATGTTTTCTCTACCTTCTTACCCTTCTCTGCATGAACATCACAGAAATAGTGCTTCCATCCTATTCTATTAGATTCTTGGTCACTACTTGAACTTGATTGACACCAGTAACAGCTGACCCTTGTCATAGTTTTTTCCGCCCTATGCTTCCTCTCCCTCCTTCCCTTTCTCTCTGAGGTGAGAGAAGTGAGGTAGGAGAGGAGGGTGAAAAGTGTTGCCAGGCTCTGATCAGGAAATATCTAATACCAGCAACTTCACTCCGACAAACATTGCGCCTTGGCAATCCTGGAGAGGAGAGTGAGAGAGGTGAGGTGCCTCCATATCAGCCAGTTCCAAAGGTAAAAACAAGATGGATCCGCATACAGATCGCATGGATGAGACATAGTGTGTGGTCTGCGGGGTCAATGTGAAGCATGGGGACAGCGTGGAGTGCATGGACGAGAAGTAGACAGACAGAAATGGCGCTTTATAGCATTCTCCCGAGCAAAGTCGGGTATGACTTCAGCCAGTTTAAGAATAAGAGAGAGCCTTTATGCATTGCTTTGTTCTTGTGAGCCACTCATTCAGCGTCGTTTAGTCCTGTTACGGACCTCATGTGCTAGGTGTCCAACATAACGTTACAAGATTTGTCGTACCACTTGCACTGAATCAGCGAGCCAGTAAAAGAACCCTCCGGGGAAAGAGAGATCAGATTGAAGATGTTTGGTTATCCACAGTTTAGTCAACTCTGGCTCGAGCGTGCGCTGTCTGGGTGTGTGAGTGTGATTAACGTTCGTGTGTCTGAGACAGACGAACAGAGTATAAAGTTATTGCCTGATCCCTCAGAGAAATTAACAAGAACGAAAGGAGAGGCAAGGGTCTTATGTACTTAGTTTTCCTTCAAATTCATCACTGCCCTCTAAGCCTCCAGTAAAGAATAACAAAGAGCTATAAAGTAGGGCTTTAGCTCTTAGTCTTACGTACACAACGCAAGTTTTTCAAAAACTTTCAGACGAATTCCTTTAGCTGTTGTCAACCTTTTTTGTTCCATACTTTCTGTTCGATATGCACTTAGCCAATCATGAAGCTCTTCCTCCGACTCTCACACTCTGTCTCTCACCCGGTGCTGTTTCCCTATTTGCCGCATGAATGGGGCATGCAGATGTTGCGACAACATTCTGATGGTGTGTGCGCAATCTCACGAACCCTTTGATCTCGCTGCGATGTGCCAAATTGCCTTTTGGCCTCCTCACCAAAGAGCTGTACAAATCTTGCCTCACCTCAACCTTAATGGAAGGAAACAGGTTGAAAGGGGTGTTTTGTTTAAGCGAAAAACCTGCACAAATACTCGCAGTTAATGAAAGTGCGCACGTGCTTTTTAGCAGCGGGGGCTTCAAAGCCTTGTACAGAACTCTATTCATTATTCGCATTGCCAGACCACGTCTTTCTGTCTTTCTCCTCTAACTTATTTTTGGCCGATTCTCTCGTCGACAGGTGGCATGGCCGCAATGCGACGACCAACCGCGAGTTGAACCCCAAGACGTTAACCTCCGGCCTCGACGACTTCCCTAGAGCTTCCCATCCCACTGACGACGAGCGCCATGTTGACCTAAGGTGTAGAGGACTGGTTGTTTTTCAAACGATGAAGTTGTACGTGTGTTATCTGTTCTAAACCACAGGTGCTGGATGGCGTTGGCCTCCAGGCTCATGGCTGATATAGCGGACATCACAGGAAAGACGTCCAAGGCAGTAAGCAACTTACTGTTGTCATAAATCATTGCTTCTTCTATTTTGCTGCAGATATGAATTGGGCATCACAAGTGATCAATAAGATTTGCTCCCTGAGTAGATGCGTCCTTGTGGATGAATGTGAGAGAGTGGGTGGAAGAAAGAAAGCAAGGAAGAGGGCGGGTCTAAGAGTCTGCATACCAGGTGTACGGAAATCCCTCATACATTTAGTTATTAGTCGATTTACTGTATACTTTGAATTGTTGCAATTTACCAGGGAAGAAGTGAGGATGTGTGTTAACTTATGATTTTCAGTTCGGCATCCTGCCGTACCTTGAAAAACGGCTCTTATAGCAAGATAGATGAACTCCACTTGGGATTCTCAAGCGTCATGACAGCGGTGACGAACCTGACAGGAAGCGTCACGTTGTCTACAGCCTTGTCCTGCAAATGCAATGCAAAAAAAAACAAGAAAAACCTGTTCGTGGACTTGAGACCTCGAGTCCTTGAGGCACGTAGTCCATAACTCATGAGCTAAAATGTCTTTCCACAGTCCAACGGTTACCTGTGCAAAGTTCCGGTCCGGTCTTGTACTTGGAGCATTTGAGAGAAAAAGCAGCTTAATACATAGGCTAAGAGGATTGGTTGGATCAATAGATTTTGAGCGCACACACGGTATATGAGAAAGAGATGTGCCAGAAATGAATGAAGAGAGGTCGAGAAGGCGGCAAATGCGATCATGAATGATGCATTGTGTTGTAACGAGATGCCACTCGGCTACGCATGAACAATGGCCAATTTTCAGCGCCTATATGCCGATACCGCTGCCTTCTTGTCCGACAACACCTTGTTGGACGCCTCCCACTGGTCGCAGGAGTTTGGCGCCTACCTCGACTATGGCCTGCACACTGAAGGAGTCAAGCTGGAGAGGCCCAAGCCGAATCAGCCGTCCAGGATGAACCCAAACGTTCAAAAGCCGGAAAAGACACGCATCGTCACCCAGGAGCCTCACAGACAGTTCGTCAACCAGTTGGGATACGTCAGTAAGTCCCAGAAGAGGGAGAAGTCTTTTCTTTTCGTTCTTTACTTTACCTTTGACGAAAGTACCAGCAACAGGCGTCTAATTTTCTTTTATCTTTCCTTCAAGTTCCCCTTCTACTTCGGGCTGTTTTCTCACAGAGGAAATTCATTATTGCCTCCAAATAGAACACACCCACACCCATGCACAAAACACGCACGCATTTGCTTCTACATGCGTTTGTTGCTCTTCTCGATAGGTTTGTTTCCCTTGCTGCTGGAGTTGCTGGAGCCGACGTCGCAGAAGTTGGACCTGCTGCTGTCGGACATGGAGGACCCCTCTAAGCTGTTCACTTCGTTCGGGCTGCGTTCTCTTAGCCGCTCGTCCTCGTTATACATGAAGCGCAACACTGAACACGACGCTCCGTACTGGAGGGGACCTATTTGGATCAACGTCAACTTCTTGGCAATCAGGGCGCTCAAACACTACGCTAAGATCGAAGGCCCCTACCAGGTACTTCGTCAGACGTGGACCTGAACTCTACGTTAGGCTGTTTATCTCTTGGCTTTATTGTTTGATTGAGGGTAAATTATTGACGGTTAGTAGGATTAAGGGCATGGGAAAGATTTTGAAGAGAAAGGAGGAATAACATGGAATTATCAATCAATTTTTGATGTACGTAGCGGTAAATTCTTTATAAGAATAAAGAATTGAAGACGACTGTGTGTTCAGTCCCTCATGAATGATGATTTCTTTTTTCAGGCCAAAGCTCGCCGCGTTCATGACAAGCTCCGCGACGCCGTGATCTCGAACGTTAAGAAGGAATACTACCGCACGGGCTACTTATGGGAGCAGTACAACGACAAGACCGGACAAGGTCAGGGATGCAAGCCCTTCACAGGATGGACCTCTCTTGTTGTACTAATGATGAGCGAAAAGTATTGAATTCTGCATTTACGTAGCATGGTTGTGAACATTGCTTGAACCACAAGCTGAAAGACCATTTCTCTGTGGCAATACAACATGATCCATTGATATGACTGAACCATTCTGGAAGGACGTGTACGTCAACAACGGCGCGTTTATATAGCGCAGCGAGCATAAAAGAAAGCACTGTGACACCATTTCTTAGAGGGCGTGTCGAGGCCGTACGTTAGATAGGTACATTCAGAGTGCGGCACGAACTCGTACTGAAGATGCACTAGGTACTCGTTGAACACGAAGTATGTTGTCACGATATTCGCTGGCTGTTTCGGCCTAAACGTCACCAATGTAGTATACGCATACTATTCCTCTCCTATTTACTGGTAGCGTGCGATACTCTGGTACTGTACTTCTCAAGGGCAGAATGGTACTGTCCGGGCTGTACTGACCTAGAGCCGAATTGCCCCTACAGTACTTTTCCGCATTAGGGCGGTATTATATCGCCAGCTGCAAACCTGAGTTGTGTTATATGCCGTAGCACCTAGACTTAGTGTCTGCATCAGTTGCCCAGAAAAAGTTCACTTCATCGAAGGTCAGCTAATATGCCCTTCTATATAAATAGCCATGAGTGCTTCTGAAAAGATGAGTGAAAAGATGAGGGAAAATTGATTATATCAGCATTGTTTGAAGGCTTTTGGCGACAACAGCGACACACAATTATGGTCGCAATTAAGTACCGAGGGTAATCCTATGCTATCAAGATACACGTAGCGTCTCATATCGCAAACCCATTACAGAAACTCATTTTTTCAACAAAAATGACAGAGAAATCAGAAACTTTCATTTCTTTTGAGCTGAGGAAATTTGCATTAGGCACCTGAGTGCATCAATCGGATTGTGCATCAATATTTTGCAGTGTGGACAGAACGGATACTAAAAACCAACCAGCATGACCACTCAGAAACGCTCTTACTTCGTCAACATGTGACAAGATCTCTTCTGAAGATGATGGAACAACTGGAGAAGTATCACAACAGGGATCGCCACCATACCGACAAGAACAATTTAACCCGCATGAAACGAGAAAAAGATATTTTCTTCATCTGGGAAGGAGGGTTCAAACCGGAAGGCAGAAAACAGCATTTCACTAAAAAAATATGAGCCTCCTTGTAGAAGGTCACCATATCGAACAGGAAATTTTGCCAAAATTTTAGTACAGGGGATATTTTATTTATTAAAAGTTCGTTGTCAGAGAAAATTCACCACTGCGAGAGTGGTTCACTATATCGAAGGTCACTGTATCAAGGTTGCATTTTTCATTGAAGTATAGGACATAACCGACATGAAAATGTGAAATGAGAGAGGGCCCAAAGATGGCTGCCTTTAATATACGTTTTGATCCAAAGTAAAGGAAATAAGTTTAACACACGATTCTTGGAATATTTCCTCGCTTATTTACTATCTAGCGGGAAATATTCTTGCACTATATTTCCCTCCACTATATTTCCTTCTCCACAGGGACATATTGTGGTTTAACACTCTGAGACTGAAAATTTTCTATATTTCTTGCATGAGTCTATTGTACTGAATCATTTTTCATTTCCAAAAGTATATTTCAGTTGTTCTGTTTATCTTGAAACTGGCGACATCGGGTTAAATTACAAATTAACGATGCATAATGTGCACTATATGCATCGTTAATATATAGTTATACCTGCTAAGGCTTCATGCTTTCCAACAATATAAATGGGCTTTGTACAGCTGCAATACAAAGGAAGTTTTGATGTTGGGAATAGGGGTACGCTGAGTTATGAACAGGTGCTGAACGGGTCTGGATGGCCCGGCAGCAGTGGGGGACACTTAGCACAGTCCCCTTCGTATTTTCGGAGGAGGAGGGGGTGCCACACACACCTTTTGTATCCATTTTACTACTAAAAATTGCTGAAAGATGCTATTTTCCTTCTTTTCAAGGAGCCCGCTCACTTTCAAACGCATGTGTTTATAATTACTGTTAGAGGAGCCCCAAAAGAATGAAAAGCCTATTGAAGAACCTTTTCTGACGTCACACAATTATGGCTCACTCCTCCCTAGTTGAAAATAAAGACCATGGAAAGAGATCATTTCTTGGTATAGAAGAATCGTACGATAGAGGTTTGCAAGATGTCTGCGATCGTTAAACTGCCGAACGTTACAATAAAAATGGCTGAAGGTGCCAAAGAGACGACAGCAGACGCACAGAACATCCTGGAGGAATCGTGAGTTTAGATTTCTTTTAACTTTCCTAAACACTCAACGCTGAAAAAAACAGAGACAAACATAACCTTGTCCAGATTCACCTTGGAAACCAAGTAGCTGCACTACTGAAAGGTAGTGCTCACTTCATCTGTCGTCGCAGTAAATCTAGACGATCTCGTCAGTGACTCACGCATGAACCGCTGGAGACGTACATATTTCTTTCATAGCCAGGAACAAGCTCACCGGGGGCACGAACATGGAAATAATTTCAGTGAAAGCAGTAATAACAATAATTTCCTATCTCACACTTTCTCCATATAAACATGAGCAACAAATCTTTATAACAGTGACAAGAGGGAAAGAAAGAAAGACACACAAACAGACACATTGACGGACACACAGACAGACACACTGACGGACACACAGACAGACACACTGACGGACACACAGACAGACACACTGACGGACACACAGACAGACAGAGAATGGGTGTATGAGTGAGAGAGCGCTTGAGTGCTCTCAGCGAGCGCACCCGCACACCCGCTTGCTTGTATGTCAAAGGAAAAAAGGGGTGAGCTCCTCACGGATCAGGGCGCGACTCGACTAGACAATGGGTGCAGTTCGGGGACTGCCGTGGAACTTCCAGCTGTGGTCCGGCAACGATTGTGGTTCGACATTGATCTTGCGTGCTGTGGTCACCGTACATTTCAAGTTGCTGTGGTCGTCACACAGGTGGCAAGCAGAGACATTACTGAAGACACGATAAATAATACAACATTGGAGGATCAATTCTGCATGCGACGACTACGCCTAAAATTTCCCCCAACTACTGTAGAATGTAATTCGCAGCTTCTGCTTGATTGAGCGGGTACCTGGAGGAGGAAGGAGCGATAGAGAGAAGTGAGAGCGAAAAACCAAGAAGGTTCTCTCATTCGCTCAGTCACGCTTCGCTTGAATGGGTCGTCGTATCCTGAAACACCGCTTTCAGTGAAAATGAGCAGAGACAGGCGTTAAGGCGCGCTCACACCCACCAAAGAAAGTGTCAAGTTGGTCGACGATGTGCAGACTCTCTCCACGCTCTCGCATCGTAGAAGGGACTGGAAGAGAGCTTGTTTTGGGATGATACGATTGAACTGTATGAGAAAAATTGTAAGTGCATCCTCCAGAGTGACAGGCTGGAGTCTTGGATGACAAAAATTATACAGCAGCACTTGAAAAGTTAAATGAGATGGTGAACTTTTCTTCTTCATCGACACCGGTCCAAAAAAAAGGCTGTAAAAGGTGAGCTGTTCTAGTACCTAGAGAAGCGCTCCGAGGCAGGGCCGTTCGGCTCTCCCAATGGCATCTCCTCCCAGACCAGGGGGGGCATGAGTTCGACGTCAACTTGGCCAGGATATAAGTGACTATATTGGGTCAGACTCATTCCTCTCTCAACAATAGCCGGAATAGGAAACCAGCTGTGGCGAAACACTTGTGAGGCAAACCTTTTCCTAAGGCTGTGAGGTGATCCCCCAGGGGGAAGTTTTGGTTGCATCTACAGGGAGGGAGAACCCGACACAGGGATCCCCAAATAGAAACCAACCTGTTCGGTGAAGTGAACCTGGCAAGAAAGGGTGACTCCCGATCAGCAGGGGGCGGGTGAGTTCATAGTGTCAAGGCTTCCAACAGCCAGATTCCCTCCGACCTTTAGGGTTCTGCTGTGCATGGTCACTTTACAACGTGTTCCTTTTCACTGCCTTGAGTCGTTCATTTTAAGCCTGTGTAACCGTCCCCGAATTCTGCAATGGAAAAAAATACTGTAATTACACTTCAGGAAAAAAAGACTTTAAAATGGGCAGAAACCGCCATTGTTCTTTTTTATATTTCCTCTGGGAAGCGAAATTTTCATATCAAACTTTCAGCAGCAAATTTCTTTTCTTTCTCTTTAGTGCGCCCTTGCACAGGTTTCTTAGACGACTTTTCTCTCTTCAATATTGACTTCTTTTTATCTAGTTTTGAACAGCATAGATGCAGATATCCAGTCCCTCATGGGCATTAATACTTGCCCCCTCTTCCCCCCCCCCTACGCGTAATGTAGCGTCGGGATTGATGTAGTTTGATTGAAAATATGTAGTTTGATTGAAAATAAACACCTGCTGTAGAGTAGGAATTTTAACAATTCAAGTCTTCAGCTCGAGAAGAACCTTGTTGGCTTTTCCATCGTCTCCCTGTAGAACATGCATGACTGCAAATGCCGTTCGATACTGGATTTTGTCTTCCTGCAGAGATCTCGCATGCAGCTTAGGAAAGAGCGTTCTTTTACTCGAAAACCACGCAAATTTTGTTGCTGAGACTGAGCAAAATCTATACATTATGTCTAGGAAAGTTTGGGTCTTGCTGTAAGGACTTTAAGTTTCAGACCACAGGCCAACATCGGTATCACGTATCGTATGAGGTGTTGGGAGGCGTTCTGAGATACAGTCAGAAAGAAAAACAAAAGATTCCAGACAATATTTCTTTGTTCAATATAAATATGTGCTTAGAGCAGGTTCCTCATCTTATTTTTGCAGTCCAAACTAAGTGAGTCAACATCCATTGCACTCCATTGTCAATGTAAGTGCAATCCTTTGTTTCTACCTATCAAGAAAGCGCAATTTTATCACAAATGATGGCTCAAAAGTACTTCCAAGATTCCTAACCTCTTTGGGTTCGGGCAAAGTATTTGTGTGTTCTTTGCCATGAACATGAACAGGAAAAGCAGAAGGAAAAAAAAGTGGAAGTAAATTGTGACTTTTGTGTGAAGGTGAAGAGAGCAGGAAACAAACAAACAAACAAACAAACAAACAAACAGACAGACAGACAGACAGACAGAACACGATGACAATGCACAAGTGGGTTTCAAGCTGAAAGTTTGTGCACAGGTCCTGTAATTTTGTGAAGGGTCTTCCTTACAGGAAATTGGATGACAGAAGAATGCACGACTGCCAATTTGCTCTGTTTCTCCTCTCGTTTCATTGTCTGTTGTTGCGCTCCACAGATTTGTCTCAGCAATTACATACATGTATAAGTCCAGTGCAGCAGTATAACAACTAGGCGAGAACTTAAACAGCCTGTAAATGAAACAGATTATGATAAATTTACGTCGAACCTTTGAATGTCCCACAAGTGCCTTGTCCTATGGACAGAAAGTGTAGACAAGGCCGCAGTGCCATCAAAATGCGTCCAAAGATCACTCAGCTCGTCAGATTGCCTTTACGCAGGCCTGGCATTACCACCACACAGCTGGCCTGGAAATTTGACATCCACCACATTTGTGGAGATACCATCTGCAGAAACCATTCAAAGGTCCCAAAGTACAGAGAGATCCAGCTGCAGACAGCAGTTGATAAGGCATGCAGCACTTTTACATTACCACTTTTTCACACCATCAGGTTTGACTTGGGTCGTCATGGACGACAAATCATATTTTCCATTCCACAACAACCAGCACCCAGGAAACAATGGCTTGCATACAAGGAGAAATAAATTTAGTTATGTACCTATCCAAAACCAACTGCAAGGCCAAGCCAAGTTTCAAATGAAGCTCATTGCGTCGGTAGCAATCTCAGACGGGAATATCGAAGAGTCGGCACAGAACCTGCCTAAAATTGCAAGAGCTTGTGACTGACGACTGCCAAAGGCTCATGTGCTCTGTCAAAAAGAACCTGTGAAAGACAGCTGATGCTGGTGTCCACTCAGTGACTTCACGATATGCTTGTGTTGCTGAAGCACAAAGCTTTCAGAAAAGTGATAGTCAAATGACTTTTGTTCGTTATTATAGGAAATGGCAAAAAAAGTTCCGATATTAATTTGTCATAACCCGTCATTAAGCCAACCAGCCAACCTGTCTGCCATCAAGGAGAAAGCACAGCCTTCGTTGTACGAATGAACCAGAAATTCCAGACGTCAAGATAAGCAAAATTGGAGACGGAAAGTGTGGGAATTTGAAACCCAATAACAAAATCTGCACCCCCTTAGCGAGACAAGCGTGGAGAGCGACCCCAGATCCCATCAGGCACAAAGAAAGGCCATATTTTGTCTGGTTGAGCATTAGGAATGTAATAAAAGGAAAATTACGCAGCTAGCTCTCACGTAACGTTCATACGAAGTTGTAACAGTATTACCATGTTCTCTTGGTACCCACTGGTGTTACATGTACGCGACGAACCTAATGAGCAGAGCATCAAATATTCATAAGGCTCTTATGTCCAGCCTCCACTTCTTCCATTTTTTGAGTGTGCGTAATTCGCTCTCCACTGCCACATACGCGAGCGAAAATAACCTCATCTTTATGTTTCTACGATTCACGGCTATTTTTCTGGCTGCGATTCTGTTGGCTCAAGGTGTCACTCTCTGGTGCCAGGTCCAAGCTGGGAGAATTCCTTGCATCTCTGAGTGGCACTATGAGAAAATGGAACTACCGCGGTCGCCTCACTTAAGGAGTAATTTCGCTGCTGAACCCCAACCCTGTCTGTGTAAGCGTTTCCTTTCCATCATTTTCCTCTCTTTTCCTCCTCCCAGGTGACTCTCGTCTTTGCTGATTGATGCACCTTCCTCAGACACGGGGGATGGCGGGAGAGGCCGGGGGAACTCGCACCACATACAATAATAAGGACGAGCAAATTTGGGTTTTGGGCAGATGAAATTTCGCTCATCGACAGACGAAGACGAAGACGAAGACGAAGGAGGAGAAGGAGAAGGTGAAGAAGGCGAAGAAGGAGGAGAAGGTGAAGGTGAAGGTGAAGTTGAAGAAGGAGGAGGTGAAACAGGAGGAGAGGGAGAAGGAGAAGGTAAAGAAGGAGAAGGGGAAGAAGGAGAAGAAGAAGGAAGTCACGTGAAAGTTTTCCGATTCCAGTGACGAAGTAGTGCTGAAAGCAATGGCCTAAACCGTTCCCCAAGCAATTTCGGCAAGATGCTAACTTGCTTCGTGTGCAATCTGCCCATCCAGAGCCACCAGGTGGGCCTGGTCTGGCAGGGGGGAAACGGCGTCGACGACCTGCTCAGAGAGCAGATGGAGAACGTGAGTAAACAAGGAGAAACAGGAGAAAAAAATTATTGGCAGTTTTAGTATGGATATTCTACCACAGGACATTCTACGTGGACGCCTTGGATGCCTCCCGGGCGGCCGCAGAGATTCATCGGCTCAGATCACCACCATCGAGACGTACGACGACTTTCCCTCTGGTGGATGCACCGGTGGCGGCAGCGGTGGCGCCAGCGCGAGCTCCTCGACGAAGCGGCGCCGATCGTCGCTGGCGCAGTTGACCGACCTCCTCCGGGACTTGGGCAGAAAGGAGATGAGGGCGGACAGAGGCAAGAGACGTAATCACCTGATAGATTTCACATCTTCTTGTACCGACCTACAGCGTGTGCCGTCCATTAGCTACGTACGTCACTTCCATTAGCTTTCTTCACTGTTCTGTCACTTGAGCCTCTCCGCCCTTTCCATCCCATCTGCCGGGTGAGTAGGGATGGGTTCGAGGTTGAGTCGAGTTTTGGAGTTTCAGCTCGAAACTTCTCGAAAGTTTCAGTTAGAATCAACTTGAAGGGAACTTCCATCAGCAGAGATATCTTCATTGGAGACTTTACCAGTATTTCAGAAGACTCAGAAATAGTCAGTGTTGCTGTTGCCAAACAACAATACTATCGTCGAATTGCCAGAGCTCATTAATCCGGGACTCGACTGAACTTGCATTTAGGCCGGAAATCCGCGCGAGCAACTCGAGTTCAGTCGAGTCGACCCTGACCCGCTGTACTTCATAAGGAGGTTTGGAGACTCCATATCCAACCCTGCTGGTGAGCCCATCTGAGGAGGTTGTACCTAGACTTCCAAGGGCTGCGCTGTGCATGCATCTCTCTCTCTCTCTCTCTCTCTCTCTCTCTCTCTCTCTCTCTCTCTTCTTTTCAGGTCTAATCCTGATGCATTTCGGCGCCCAAATGCTTCTTCGGTGCATTTACTTCATGCTCCATTTTCTTGTCCCCTTTTTCTCTCCCCTTTTTTCTGTCGCCCTCCACTCGTATTTTCCGTTGGGATCGAACTTCCCGGCTGCTTCAGACAAACCCAAACCAAAGACTCAATTGGCACTCATGAGATTGGGGACAGCAATGGGAAGAAACCCTTCCAGACAAGGCGGCGAACACACGCACTGCATTGTACGTCTGAAGCTAACACGTCGGCTTTGACGTAGTTTAACTCAGCCTCACTGAGAGGTCCACCTTACTAATTGAAGCTATGTTTCACCTTGTCTGGTGGAGAAAAGGACGAACTAATACATCTGACTTTATGTGAAAAGCGGGAGATGGAAAAACCGGCTTAATGGGATCTGCCAGCGCAAAGTTTTCCCCCTGGTGTACCGTATGGCCTTCAAAGTTGACAGCACTGTCTGTAGGAGCACTCCTCATTTCGAAGTACACACGTATACATATGAATAGCGTATTCCTCAGTGTCAGCCACAACGTACCTTAACAGACATCAATGTGGCCATCATTGGCGTCCTTTCAAAGACTGTACACAAGATTGGGTTCTTATCAGAATCACGTGCAGCCCACAAGCGATATGGATCGCATCTTGCATTTGGGCTGCATAAGCGTGATGCGTTGCACGAATGTTATTAATAATATCAAGAAGGCACTTAAAGGTGAGCTCTTGTTCAGGATCTTCTGGAGCGAATCTGCGACGAGGGACCCTGGCGGTTCTGGGACAAAGCTTTGGAGGCTACGGAGCCCCCGCCTCAGCATCCAACAGACGCTCCTCGGCGAGGACAGACAACGTAGACTTTATGTCCAAGGTACAGTCGCTGCTGAAGTTGTGGTCTTACACATGTATAATGTTATCCCTACTCAGCGTCCTTATGTTTAATAATGTCAGCCCTGAATCACTGAAGCTTTGCAACTCTAAGCTTTTTACGTAACAGATGGGTATCACGGAACATTAGGAAAGTAAGAACTGTCACCATCAGACAGATGTTCAATTGCCCAGAGGTGTCCAAATCCACAGACATCACGCACCTGGACAGAGACTATAAGTCTCGCACCATGAACAAATGAGTAGTCGTTAGGAATTGGTGGGATCCGTCCCAGGATGTGTTATCAAGTGTTAGTGTGAAATCCTAACTTGGACGCTATTATTGATCTCATTGTGAATAAAATTCAGAGGTTGTTTATATTTATGCACGGCTGCAGGTTCGAAAGCGCCGAGAGACCTCTGCAGACATCACGGTTTTTCGCAAGGGTTCTGCTTGCGAGGCCTTGGTCACCACGGCAGAGTAAGTGAGCTTCTGCGGGAGTATTTCACAGAAATATCGCTTATGTACTGGTATTCTTCCTGTTGTGGCTGAGGAAACTGCCAGCAATACGAGAATGTTTCAACTGTTTTTTTTTTCTTCTAGCACCCAGTAGTTAAAGCTTCTGCTAGATGGAATTGGCCTTCTGTACCTTTGAGATAGCCTCTTCCATTTACTGGAGTGAAATTTGCAAACTTTATGGCCTTGTGCGCCAGCTGAGCCTGGAAGAAGAAAACACACACGTGCAGAGAGAAGGGGTGCAACAAGTTTGAGTGCAAAACTAACGTTGCTCTCGAATTTTTATTCATTTCCAGCTCACCATGTAGCCTCAAAATTTTTCCAAATCACCACTTCTTCTTCACCGCACAGATCGAGAGAAAGTCCTTGAGCATGTGTTGTCATCATGACTAAGTGAAATGTAATAATTTATGTAGGTAGAGTTTTAAAGCTGCTTTTGAGGAGTACCCAATAGGGAGAAAAATGTCGATGCCAAAAATTCCCAACATTCTTTTTTTCCGCGTTTCTCGAGCAACAAACAGGGCAATTTCTAGAAATTTGATATTACGACGATACAAGACACGACAGCGAACAGACGAACGGACAGAGGGACTCAAGCCCTGCAGGCAAGAGAGAAGACAATGATACAGAAACTTGGTGCTCTGTAGCTGCCATTGAGCATTCGCGTCACATTTAGACATGATTGAAATCGGGAAGGTCTTTTTCCTCGTCTTACGAAACCACTTTGACCTTACCCACGCATTCGTTCAGAAGTCTTTTTCTTCAGGTTATGGCCCTCATCTTCATCCCACCACCGGGGTTCCAACGTGCCAATGATCTCCATGAGGGCGCCGACCCTGGCCGAGTCTGCCACTGGCATGGGAGGGAGTCTAGAGGAATCATCCCCGTCACCATCCAGGTGGGTATAAAAATATCAGGGTAGTGAATGCGCTTCGTTAAGTTTGTGTGATCGCTCTTTGTATGTAGGAGGGAGTCAGTGGAGGTTCAGCAGATCATGATGCCTGAGAAGAGGAGCTCTGGAGGCAGCGGACCTCTGAAGTTGTTCAAGAGGAGGGAGTCCAGGTTTGTTGTTGTACTCGTCGCTGGCACGAGTACTTTTGCCAACGGATGCTTTGGATATTTACATTCAACAAGATCCAAAAGGTGTAGGATTTCCACTGCATCCACTGCAAAAAAAATTATATTCAAAAACCAACTCCAACCCTCATTCCCTTCTACCGAACTTTCGTCATCATGTGTGTTATGTCAGCTAAGACACTTGATCCAAAAGGCAATGTACCAAATTGGAAAAATGTCCGACCGAGCACTGGAACTGTTCCAGGAGGTTTCGTGACTTCACCGGTCTTTTATTGTTGCATGGAATGGTTCAGTGAAAATGTTGGAGACGCGAAAGAGCGCAAGATAATTTTCGATCGCCTTTTGCCTCCTATTGTTGAACTGGAGTAAAGCTTACAAAATAGCATCCTGAACACGCGAAAATTGTACACGGTCTTTTTGGAAGCCCGACGGCTTGGCGATATTACATGCCGCCTTTTTGGCCTTCACCAGGCCCATCATCTGTTTCTTGATGTCGTCAGAGAGGCCGTAGCTATGGGAGCCAGCACATTCGAGGTGGATCTTAGAAGCTGCTGTGACGAAGTAAAAGGGCTTGACGGCAAAAAGTCGAGAACTTTCTCATTTCACGTTGTTCAGGGAGCTTAGGTTGGCCTCATTCAACCATTTAGTGTGGACTTGGAGGCCCCCCAAACTAAGAGAAGCTAAATATATATCGCATACTATACAGTGCACCTCAATGTCTAGTCTAACTAACATGTCAACGCGTGTAGCGGGGTCCCGTACCTTCTCTACGCACTTATGTCCAGGACCTTGAGCGCATGCACGTACACTCGCACACGTACGTGATGATCATGTGACATGTTTTTCGCGTATGCACCTCTCCAGCTAATAACTTTTCAGGGGTCGTCTGTCGCCAGAGGGCGAGGCCTCTCCGGTCAAACCCCGTTGCTCCACCCCGCCCACTATGTTTGTGAGAGCACCCACTCTAGCCGGAGAGGCCAAGGCCGAGGCTGAAGCCAAGAGAGATAGGTACAAGGGCGCACAAGAACTACACCAGACAGACAGACACACGTCATATGACCTATTTCTCAGCTTGAAGCATCGCTCGCTCGGGTGCAGCGCGGAGCACCAAACTACTTCTCCGCCCGGTAGCAGCGCTGCTGGAGGGGCTTCGGGGGGCGCCCCCGCCGCTAGCGGCGCTGCAGGTGCCAGCGGCTCCGGCTACCGTCGCGGCCTTCGTAGACAGTCAACCGCCTACGAGGAAGGAATGCCCGTTGGGAGATCGGGTAAGGGCTTAGTCATGCTACGATGCTTACCAAGTATCTACCTACCTGTACATGTCCATGGAGACGTCGTACGAGCAGTGCGTGCAGCACACGTCCACGTACTATCAGTACTCGTACGCGTCTCCGGTGCTTGTGGTAGTAGTGTGGTACGTGCGTACGCACAGTAATTGAAATTATGCTCGTCCAAGTCTCTGCCCGCGCGTGCGGCAGCCACTGGCGTTCAGTCGTGGCTGCGCGCCGTCGCAGTTCGGCGGCGGTCGTCTTGACTAGCCGTCACCCGCCGCTGCTGGAAACGCCGCTGCCGCAGATCTTCTACGAGGGGAGGGAGGAGGAACGCATTTACGTTGGTGGTGGTGGCTTTACTGGCGGCAGCATTCCCGACGAACTGGTGGTTGTGCGCATGAGCGGTTCCGCCAGCCAGCAGCCGGACAAGATGACGGTGTCCAGGGTGCGCAGTTACGTACCTTCCGACGGGGGCGGTGGCGAGGCGCGGCGGCGGCAGCGGCGGCTCAGTCGTCAAGGTGAGGTGGCCTCATCGACGTTATGGATGATGGACACTCAAATGTCTGTGTTTGTGGAGGGAGTCTCACCAATCCATTCTTGTCGTCATTTGTCCTTCACATCCACTTTCTCTCTGTGCTGCGTTGTATGGGTGAAACAGGGGAAATTGGGGGAAGAATGCTTATTGTGTAAGCATACATTCGTCACATTTGTTTGATACATTGAACAAACCCTTTCCTCCTTCCCCCTTGATCTCATCCAGATTTCACCCATGATCTTGTCAATGTGGGCAATGTGCATACTTTGGGAAAGAAAAAGCACTTTGTATTTGTGTATAACTAACTACCTACTCCCAAGGGCAAGGAGATTTCTCCCCTTTTCTGCAACTGTCTTGTTTTTATCTTACAGCAAACAGTTGCCAAGACAAGACACCAAAGCCTTGATCCAGGCTGTCTGATATACTGAACAGGATAGCTGACACCCCCAAGATAGAATGATGTGGAAAAGACTACAGTACAGCAGACTACATGTAACTGGATTGTGGGGACCCAGATCTTTTGCACTTTTTGAACACAATTACAAAGCGATTCTTTGCAAGTGCAACGCGCCCCTCGCCCCTAGTGTCAGTTCCCATCCCATCCCTAGTGTCCAGTTGTATGACCATGTTGGCTGCCAAAGGTGACCAACTCGGAGGCTCACAACATCTCAATTTTTGGAAACTTCTTCACTTATTTTCTTCTTCTTGCAACTGTTTCATTTTGTAATGAATTTTCCGTGGCATTTAATAACAACCGGAATAGGCAGAATATAACGATCACTTCCTTCTGCAGGCTATCCATCTGCGGTACGTATATGCACTGGCTGCTGCCCAAGTAAAATAAACAAGCGGAGCTTCAAGCTGCATCATGAATATAAAGTAGGAAGCATAGGTTAGTTCAGTAAAACCTGGCTTATCTGGCAAAATCAGTTATTGCGGAATAACTTCGGTGAATCCAGGTTTGTCCTCATCGAGAGGATTGCAGGGATAGGAAAGAAAAAGACGCTTAACATTAATGGGGCCGCTATTTCAAGATCCTGAATGTCTGAATGCCTATTTCTCTTACTTATTGTTAATCTGAGACAAAGGAACACTCTTCTTCCAGCATTTTAGCGATGCGTGAGGTGCCACCTAGCAGCATGTAGCACCTACACTTGCGTGCAGAAGTCAGGGCTCCCCGGTAAAGAACGCAGAAAACTGTATTTTTGGGGAAATTTATAGTAGTGGCATTGCCAATTTGGGGCGGTCAATTTTTTTCTAAGACGGAATCTTAACCCTAGAGCCCAAAGGAGTATTCGTAGGGATGAGGATGAACAGCACAACACTGCCAAGAATTGGGCTAATATGATGCTTAAGAATGCTACACTATATGAGCATCTTAGTAAAATGTGTACATGGAAATGTTGTAGGTTGATGTGGAAAACCTGTCATCGACCTGGGTCCACACATTGCAGCAGACCAACTTGTTGCACTCACACATACCATGCCATAATGTATAATACCATAATGTAACATACCATAACGTAACATACCAAGCAATAGCTTGACATGAAATAACATGCAATAGTTGACGTCGCTTATTTTGTGTACTCAAGCTACGAAACTGGGTCTGTATTTTAACCATCACTTCGGTCCTGAGCCAGGTAGCTAAGTGGCAGAATATTTAGCCAGACACTCAGCTGGGTTTTCAATCCTGCTCATTCCTTTGTTCATCACTAATATTTATTTAGTCAGTGGTACCATCTATTCGCTTCATCAAAACCTCAAGATGGGGTGACGCATGAGAACCAGCAGAATTTAATGCACAAGGTGGCCAGAAAATGCAGGAAGTAGTAAGATAGTCGTAACAAAAAAAGCAACGTCAAACTACAAACGTCATGTTCACAAAGTAAAGTGTTACTTTACGAGAAAGACCTACAGTCGTTGCTCGGTTTAGTGAACCCATTGATCAGCAGAACAAAGTTCACTAAATTGAAGCTCTTCATTAAAGTGAGGGGCAAGCGGCAAAAAACAACTACAAAATTTCATAATCTGCTATCGGTGCTTAAACCAATGCTTAAACAAAGCTAATCCCACAAGAACTCTGTAATTTTAGCCTGGTTCTTTCCGTGTCACACTTATTGAGGCACTCAATGTGCATTAACGTGGGGTGCAACGGGTATTAATGCTATTGCTCTGACAGTGCTCCTGTGACAGTGCCCAGAGCCTCCCTCCAAACACTTGAAGGGTGTCATTTGTGAAGATGTTGATTGAGGAGCGAGTTGTGTCCGCTCTACTCAAGAATCAAGCAGGAAATCATGTACCTGTGCGTGCTCTTTTGGTCAAGTCAGATTCACTGAATTGAGGTCTACCGAATGCAAGGAGCATTATATCGGTGCTTTTTATGTCGTTATAAATCGGTAAGCAATGAAGCTTGAACCGAATCGAGGGTTTTCACTAAAATGATGCTCACCAAATCGAGCATCGACTGTATATAATGAAACATTACAGACCGATTCCTTTTCCTTTGCCAAGTTTGGCGGCCGGTGTAGCGCCCACTTCAACTGGGCTCCGGCCGCCGTCGTCGCCGCTGCGGCCGCCGCCGCAGCCGCCGCCCTCGGATTGACCTACTGGACGTACACACAAACGTGAAACATATGTGGATTATGCATTGCAACGACTCTGTTAAGTGTTATTTTACGATGTCCGTAGAACTGTTATTAGTACTGTTGGCCCAATGAGACGACGTACTGAGGGACGGTATTCACGGTGTAGTATACGTACGTATGTAGATGTTCTTTGACGATGAAGTCATGCACTGCGGTGTTATGAATGACGCAGTGCACGAAAGTACGCAACTTGATATCTGTCATTCACGCAACCTCTCCTAGCAGCCAGCGGTCGCCGTGGTTCCCGACCCTACCTCTCCGTGGATGCCACCGCCCCCCAAGGAGGGTTGGAGGACCTCGGCCGCGGAGGCACCTGCAGAAGGGACTCGCTGTCGCCAGTAGACTGCACAGACGAGAACTACTGCTCTGGTATATATGTTTTAAAAGTGTGCGTGTTATATCATGTAGTACTGGACAATTCATATGTAGGCTGCCTTAAGCATGCGTTGTGAAGACTTATAAAGCACTCGCGTTGTCAAGGTTGACTCCACCAATTTTGTCTTAGGCGTCCGGAGGGAGTCGCGCACGTTACTTTCGCCGGAGCCCGAGGCTCGGTCGAGAGAAGGCTCACCCAGACCCGGAGGAAGGATGCCTGGAATGCAAGGCCGGAGAAGGTGGGAGGTAAAGGGGTCACAAGAAGTGAACCGTAGTCATTTGTCTGTCTACAGGTCTTCCGCGATGAGTGACGAGGGTCCCCGAGGCTGGCGTTCCTACAAACAAGGCATCTCGGCTGAGTCCTCGCCCAGCTCCAGAGAGCCTTCACCTAAAGGTAGATCGAACATGAGACTCATGCCGTGCTATTTTGAGTACAGTCGCGGATCATCGGGCTTTTAGTGTTTCACTGAGTTCGTGGTACAGAGCAGAAAATTTGTCATCGAGTAACTCCATGACTGTTGCTCAAGAATGATCCAAGTCCCAGTGAAAGAAGTTAAGCCTTTGGGGGATCGCCACTGTAGACATTAGTATGGTTCTCTGTTGTTGGGCGAAATTTGTAGACCCATCGTCCGGGCTTCCACCTTCTTTGTCCGGGCGTCCGGTTCGCCGTCAATCCACTACCGAGGAGATCCTGATTGCGAGGGGCTTTCGTAGGGAGTCCACGACTGAGGACATCATCAGGTGCAGGAACTTCAGAAGGCAGTCAACTCAGGTCTGAAGAAACTACTTCCCAAGGAAGAACGTCCACGACACGTAGTAGTAAACCTTCTTCTTCAGATGGAGCCCGTAGTTCGTCGCAGCAGTGGCCGTCGGGATTCATGCACTCAGGTAAGACATAAAGAATGGCAACAACCAAAATCTTCTTCCAAGATGAGTGACATCACAAAATAAGAGCAACTTGAAATTAAAATTATATTATGAAATGTGACCCTTCTGGTGAAAAAAGTATCAATACACTTTTTCATAACTTGAAGCAATATGGTATTTTATTAAGAAGAATGTAAAAATTAAATTACTGAAAAAAGTGCATTAGTACTTTTTTACTCAGAAGGACCATATTTCATAAAAAAGTTTTCATATGGTGACAACAGCATTGACCCATGTCAATTCCTTCAGGAACGTCCTTTGGCCACCACCTTGCCAGCATTGTGGCACATTTTTGTGTATATCAATGGAAACCAAATGGGATGAACTTAAAATTTTATTATGAAATGTGACCCTTCTGCGCAAAAAAGTATTAATACACCTTTTCCTAACTTGAAGTTCATTTTTGATCATGAATTTACTACACAAAGTAAATTAAATTACTGAAAAAAGTGCATTAGTACTTTTTTCCTCAGAAGGGTCACATTTCATAATAAGATTTTTATTAGGTGACAATAGGATTGACCCATGTCTTTCAGGAAGGTCCCCTGCTCCAAGGCCTTGTCAGCCCTGTAGCACCATTTTGTGTGGACCAATGTCAGTCTGATTGGGTGGGATCTGATTTTCTACATCACCCGCAACTGCTAATGAGTGAGCATTTTGAAAAAAAAGTCGTCTCAAAGGGCCTACCCTAATGAACAGTTGACACATTCCGCTAGCTCTGTCTGCTCTGGGAGCAGTCACGCGCCCACCAATGTTGCAGGGGCGGCAGACGAAGCCTACGGCTATGATTTCAAACTGTAATGATACTGGCGCTTACGCGCTACCCACTTCATCAAAAGAATGTCAACAGACGCGCTGTATATGTCTGACCGTTTGTGTGTGTCTCCTGCCACGTGCTTCACGCTAAAAGCTGGAAATCGGCCCCTCAAGGGGTCGCTCTAGGCTCACCATGTACTCGGCATTCATCATGAGCTCTGCGCTCAAACCGGCCGCACAAAGACAAAAATCGGCAATCACCCGAGCAAAATCCTCCCCCCCCCCCAAGCTGGAAATCGGCCGCGCAAAAACTGCACTGTTCACATTCTATGTACGCGCACTGCGCGTGCATACGTACGGTAGATATCAAAACATTATGCGGCATGTCGTTACGTTCCAGATTACGGACGGCCAGTTGGAGACCATGACCATTGAGTCGGAGAGCGCCGGCAACGAGGACGAGATCCCCGCAGCGGCCGCAGAAATCGCAGCAGCAGGTAAAGGCGACTCTCTGTGGTGATCTTTTGACGTGGGAGAGCGTAGACCTTTTTTTGACGTCGTGTCGTTCCTGAGAGTGGCGAGTGACGGTTTCCAACTCCAGGGTTGCCACCAATAACCGTTTGGCACGATTTGTTTGATTCTTTTTTTGGCACAGAATCCTGCAAGAAAACGACGACCCCAGGTCAGAAATTGCCCTCCATACACATCCATGCACCGTACGTACCGTATAGTACATACAAATACACTTATTCCACGTACAGCAAACACTCGTGTAATGAATTTTTATGCTATGAAGCAATCAGCTTTGGCACCCTTTTTTTATAAGACGAATAGTTTTGGAGAAAACATTGTACTGGCCAGATCCAAAGTGAACGAAAAGACTGGTACAACATTTAAAAAAAAAGCGACAGGAGTCTAAGCAAAAGTCATTCCTAACCTCTGTCAGGGGAAAGGATGCCAATAGTAATTCGGGACTATGTTCTGGGGCTAGAAGTCATCACCTCATCATTTACCTCACACTGTATAACGAATCTTCATACGAGCCATATCTGTATACTTCTTTGTATACTCTGTTCTTCTACGTGTATTGACCATAAACACAAGTTGTATGCAGTGCTTGCTAGTACGTATACGTGTGCACAAGATGTCGCTGCCTCTCCCCCCTATGCTTTTCTCTTTAAATATTATACCATAATAACACAGTTCTGCCATAGTTAATGACAGGCCTGATGACATCATACACACGTGTACGTCGGCCCAGACACGTTCAGACCGACCAGCCAATGTTTACTGCTTGGGGAATGTTTGTGCATTGTGGTCCCGGTGTACATGTACAAGTCAGTGTTGTTCTACATAGCGTCGACCTCGAGGAGGAAGTCTAAGGACGATTCCGAGACCAGCGCCGGAGGAGACACCAACAACACAAACGGTGGAGAAGGTAGGGAAGTTTGGGGGACGGGGGGGGGGAAGAAAATACCACATTAGTATACCGATGTGAGATCGTACATACTTTATTGTTATACGCAAAGGAAATGTTTTGAGAGTCTCTGCAACACAAAGATGTTATTTTGAACTGCCTACACTAGCGTAGTCGTAATACAGTTATTGCAACTATCGAGTTTGCATTGCTTGAAGCACTTTTCGGTGATGCAGGATATTTTTTGGCTTGTTAAGACATCAGCTTGCCTAGTGCTACAACAACTTCGCTTCTTTCCACTTTTTGAAATGCCCAAGTCTGCTCTTCTGCCCTAAAACAGCAGCCGACCAAAAGCTCTCATTTAAAGTTTGCACGAAGGACCTGCTGCTTTAATCAACTTTCTCCTATTCAGCTCTAAAATTTCGTTAGGCTTCTGTGGTCGTGGATGTAATATTAAATTCTCTAGTTTGATCTAAGGACTGTTAATACTTAACTGTCTCTTTCTTATGCCGTTTTTGACAAGGTTTTTATGATACGTAAAGTAATTAATTCGCTCTTTGTGTACATTACAGGGTAACTTTTCATGAAGGAATTCTAACATCATGTGCTGCTGCTGTGTACCGTGGATTAGATATTTCCTTCTTTATCTTTCATGGACAAGCTCATCCAAAGTCGGCGTAGAACTTCCTCCTGTAAGGGCTCTATCTGTGCTGTAGACTTCACTTTTCTAATCTCTGGTTTTATATGATTGAAGCAATGAAAAGTTAATGTTGCAACCAACTGAATTAAGCTAAAGTTGATGAAAAGATAACCTTTTTAAACTTATAGCATCATATTCATTAATGAGTAAAATAAGCCGATGGTAGTAGCAAAAACCGCTCTTATTTTTAAAATGGGTAGTTCAATCGAAAGTTGTTGATCGTGACTTGGAAAACTACAGGGGAGTTGAAAATGCGTACAGGGTGCATCTAAATTATGCGAAGTCGTGTGCTCCTCACGAAAACAAGCTGGCTCATGCATAACACGTAAGAGTGAAGCAAGAGCAATTGGGGGGAAGACGAGGACGGTGTATGCCTGCATGGTGATGAGCCCCGATACTTTGTGAGCTGTCTAGGGCAGCGAGTTTCCCCTTAAACCCCTCGATGTATCTGCTGACTGGTTCTATCATGGTTTTTTGGCCAACAGGGTGACCGGATAAAATTTGTGCAAACAAAAATTATGCAAACTTTTCGCACATGTTGAAATGAAATGGAGCTCTTATGTTTGCACTGAACTGAATTTGCTGAATCTGCTCTATCACTCCCTTTCCTACGCTTCGCGACCAAGAGCCAAATCGCCAAAGAATGTCTCTGTGTCACACAGAAAGGGTATCAAACAAGTGTTTGATACGCAGGTCAGCACCAAGGATATCTGCAGCAGCATCGATGTCACAAGGAACACTGCCAGTGCAATGGGGAAGGCCAAGAGCTTGGGAAAAGACATCGCAAGGGCTCTTTGGAACAGTTTGAAGAGAAAGAAGCAAGATGAGGACTTCATGGTTCTGATTTCAACCCAGATCATTTTGGAGAAGACGGTGTCGATGCCACAACTCTCCTGTGTGGCCCTGTCAACTGTCCACTAGGCCATCAAAGAGCTTGACTCCAACAGCTGCAGTCACCCTTGTGTCCGGACCCTCACAGTGTGCACTTTCAGCCACTGTGAAGAATGCTGTCCCAAACTGTTACAATGGTGAAGGCAGTCAACAATCGGTCCACCGTAAAGGTTTTCTCCAAAAAAAGGATCTTCGCCGTGGACAATCTCCACGACTGCAGCAATAACCGTTAGCTTACAACCAAGCAGGAGGGCAGCATCGGCATCAGCCCAAAAAAGACAATGCTCAGGTCAGGATCGCGGCCTCATCAGTAGTGACGGCAAAGGTTGCCACTGAACTTCTTCAGCTTCAGGAGGAGAACATTAATGTCATGGTCTGCTGCAACGAGCTCATGTACCACATCTTGCCCCAGATCTGGTTCAAATACCCGAGGATGTGTGGTGGAATGGCTCCTGGCCGCACACACCATGTTCTGAGCAGAAGTTCTGCACTATAGAACTTTGAAAAGTGCTGGCCAGTTGACTTCAGGCTGCCATCATCATCTGATCTGAATCTGCTCAACTAGCATTGACGGAGAGTGACTGAGAGGAGGTTGAGCCGCACCCACCACAACAGCATTGACTCCCTGGAGGATGCTAAAGTGGAGGTCTCAAGACTGCATCCTAGCTGAGAAGATCATCGAGGTCAGCTCAAGGTTAAGGTCCGGGGTCGAGGCAGTGATCAAGGCCAAAAGGGCCTTGATTGAGCTTTTCCACAACTTTCAAGTTTCTCTAAGCAAAATTTGTCTACTTTAATCCTCCCAAATGCTGTTGCCATACGTGCAAAGAATGTACTCCCTCTGTTCGAGAACAAATGACGGAAACGGGATTTTTTGTCCGAGAACAAATGATTTATACTTTGGAGTAACTCATGTTCGGATTTATTGATCAGTTCTCAGTGTCCTAACTATTTAGTCAATTGCCTGGGAACTACATTTGACATTCTCTGGCATTCTCATTCAAATTTCTCCTTTGCTGCCTTGATCAATCCGTTATGAAACACTCCGTTGTCAGACTTTTGCAGCTGAAAATGTGCCAATGCTCCATGCTCGTCATTGCAAAGATTAGCTTTTTGCTACTTGGGGTAGACATGTCAGAGCTTGCCTTGACAGCAGGTGATTCAAGCAAAAATGCCAAAATTTAAGACTGTTTTCATCACCTACAATCACACCTCATTGATGAAAGCATTCTGACAGACAAGTCAAAATGTCTACTCCCTACTTTAGGCTCTCCCCCCCAAAAAATTTTATTTCAAGCAATAATACGCCAGCAAAACCATAATGAGTCAGTGGTCTCGCACAGACAGAGTACTATAATAAAGAAGGAAAAACTGTACAAATTTTATTCTGTCACCCTGCACCTGATCAGTAGCGATGCAAGGGAAAGGGAACTTTCTGCACTTTTTGCTCACCAGCACGTAATCGAGACACATGGAGTGGAAACCTTAGCAAATAAACTTCATTAGGACGAAATTTCTTTCAAGTGATGTCACCTCGAATCTTTGCTTCCAAAAATTCCAAAGTTTTCAAAGTGCACATAATTCAGACGCACCCGGTAGATCCCATGCGCTACCTTTCCGATGCAACTTTAGACACTTTAGACAGTGAATATGGCTTCACACGATTTGTCACTTTTTACTGCTGAGATTGTACATCTGGAGTAGCAGAGCTTTTGCCACCCTCCCTTGAAGCGCACGCGCACGCAAACGCACACACACACACACACATACGCGGGCACACTGTTAACTAAATCAGACAGCCATATACCTTTTGTGTAAAAATGTCTGACGTCTCTCAACGTCTTCAAATGTCGTGATCGAACGTTCTTTGCATTATTCACCACAGACACTCAGAATAAAGGCATTGTATGTTATCTGGTTGTACCGCCAAAATACAGTGTGAGGCAAAACCATGACCCTAATTTGTGACTGTTCCCGCACCACCGTAATTCGTCTTACGCCCGAGTTTTTGGCATTTTCAGCATGCCTGAGGTCCCCAGCGACCTCAGTCGATCTCGGGGGTCTTTTTCGCCAGTTTTGCCCCTACTTCGATCTTTAGCACCAGGTATTGCTACAGAATGAATCTTGCCACCTCGGCCATAATAAAAAAGATATGAATCTTGTCGATATGAAGTGAAAAAAATGGCTTAACAGCATCTAAACGTAGGGTTATATCTTCTGCTTATACTGTACAGTAACTGGGTGAACTCGACCAAACCTGAGATTTTGTACATTCCACCTTTAAAACAGCATTGCTTAACAGCGAAATTCTTCGTTAAATGTGGCACTCACACGTGTGCTCGAGAGAGGCAGAGCCGGGGAGCCGCGTGTACACAACTCCTCTTTAGTTACCATATCTGAATTGTCCAATATATGTCTGATCAAAAATATCGGAAGGTGGATGCTACCTTGCGTAGTACAGTGTATCCAATACTGTGATGTGCCCAGGAACTAATGCATATTCCCTCCAATGACTCAAGCGTTTAATTTCGAGTTACCCTCGCAACTGCCGATGAGTTACCTTCAGCGACATTCTGAAGTTTCCTAATTCTTCGGCAATAGCTTTATTGGAAGATTGCAAGGCCGACTGCGCAAAAAAGAGCATAGCGATAAGTTCTGCGCGGCTTTTACCTAATAGTCAAATATGCATACTCATAAAAATATCGAGAAGCTAACCATAAAACAGGTGCAGGCCTGTACGCCTACAGGGCCTACAGGCCTTTTCCTACCTCTGCTTCTGCATTGCTAGAGCCAAATGTCTTCCTCTCTGTGGAACGAAACTATAGTAGCTAAAGCTGAAACTACTGGGTCAAAAGAACGAGTATTAATGTTTAAGACGCATTCATTCTATGAAAATGACTTCTGTGGCCACTATTGCCACTTTTTTATCAGTTGTTCTTAGACGCTGTGTCCGCCCATCCAACTGCACTGGCAGCCAGTCACTGCGCTCCGTGCGTCCTATCCACGTAGCAATTGGCTCGTGAAACTTTAATTTTCCGATTGCATGCATTAATTTTGCTGCGTTCAGGTGCTATGATTGGACTCTAAAGCTTTTAGTTGAGTCTAAGTAAAGAAGGACACGCATGCTCACGTACGTACGGACAGAGAGAAAGCCATTCATTCATTCAAGAGCGAGCGAGAGGTACGTACGGTAGGCTCAGTGGTAGTAAAGTAGACTGGTGAATGGCGGCCCGTACAAGTGAACGCACACGCTCTCTCTCTCTCTCTCTCTTCCTCTCTCTTTCTCTCTCGCCTATCAGCAATACCTTCATGGAGAGTGTGCGAGAAGGGGGAGCCTTAGGGGCCTTCAGCCAAGCAGGGTCTTTGCTATAAAGAAAAATTGAGACGGGTACAGTGTAAAGGGACATAAGGAAGGCATATGAATCTTATACACTACCTGAGACGTGCGCGGGCGTGCAGAAGCTGCCATATGGCAGGTGTGGAAAAAGGCATTCCGTCGTTTGCAGATATACACGTGCTGTATGCTGCGCAGTACAGTGCAGATTCTACGCATACACATATGCGCGTTGACTGCATGCGTGTGCTCGCAGACCAGGAGCAGAGAGACGTGGTCTTTGCTCTGTCTCTGGTCTCGTACCAAGCGTACTGCGCTACTACGTGCAGCAGATGCGCAGAGCAGACAGATATCTATCAATGAAGTGTACGTAAGGCTCTGGCATGCGGCTGGCAAAGCACGCAGCACACAGCATTTGGACGCATTTTGAAGACAAATGGCTTTCTTCAAATCTCGTGTACATATGTGGGGGATTTTACTCTTATCTGGTGTCTATACTGTCTTTCAAGCACTGCTGTGCATGCTTATGAGTCCGCGCAGTCCATACCCTGTTGCTGCCAGGAAGAATAGTATATTATTCAGGAGAAAGCCGCTGTGGAAAGCAACGCAACTAGGAAGGATAGCCCATGAAAGGCGAGGCAGGAAACAGCAGAGACTACCAAGGACGACTTGTTGCTCCTGCTCCACTGGGCGAGGATACCTCGACCAGACATTGCATGAAGTACTTAGACATCGATCAGGTTACATTGGAGAAAGGAAAAAAGGAGGTTGTCAAACAAGCATGGAAGAAGGCAAACAAGCAGAGAAGAAACAAAAGTGGCTCCGGACACATGCACGCGCGCACGCACGCACGCACGCACGCAAGGACGCACACAAACACTCGTGCGCGAAAAAAGTGCGTACGTTGTGTGCACTAGGGGCGGGAGAGAGAGAGAGAGAAGGGGACACCCAGGAAAGAGAGGGAGAAAGTTTTGGAGGCAAAC
>JAAUXU010082837.1_pt1 | contig 30214 bp, 21 predicted proteins | sample 7278151 | NCBI WGS metagenome assembly JAAUXU01 (sample SAMN14350113, study PRJNA611818) | marine sediment metagenome | isolation source: surface marine sediment (1.8m) | place: French Polynesia: Moorea | collected 2018-08 | reverse complement strand
CAGTGACTCCTACACAGGGTGCTCCACTACATAGCAATTCTTGCAAAACTTTTGCAATCTCTAGCATGTTCATCTTGAGGAATTCAGAAAAAAACAAAACCATGCAACACAATTGGGGGTCCATGACCACGCATTAGTGACTGAGCAAAGTCATCACCAAAATTTTGGCCACCCTAATAAGCGTGCTACAGGAGAGAGGTGCTTAGAGAATCTGCGACAGCCGACTCGGGGTGGAGAAACATTCGGGCGGATGCGCCTTCGAGTTATACTCTACGAGTTCTGTGGTCTAGACGAATCAGCTGACGCCAGAGGTTCCGCTCTCGATCTACGGGCCTGCTACGGACACTCTTTTCCTTACAACATCCGTATTTTGCATACTTTGTGACAGCAGCGCGGTTGACTTTTGTTGCTTTGACTCCATTTAAGACCTCAGTAGTAGTCTAGGCGACGGTCCTGGAGCACCGGGATCCGGATCGCAGCCCAGTTCTCTCCGCTGTTTGGCAACTCTGGACGTACAAGGTAATAACAAAATATGTCAAGTTGAAGTGTTTCTAATTTATGACGGGGTTCGAGACGAGGGACCAGGCAACGACAAAAAAGCCCGGTAAGTGAAGTGACAGATCAGTCTCACGCAGAGTTCGCCCGTCTCTCGGGTCCCCGCCCCTGTGAGCTCGTTTGACTGCTTATCCACCGTCCCCGCGTCGGGGTTGAGGAAGGTCGGTCAGTCGTGTTGCCGCTAGAACAGGTGTCGGGAGACAGCCTGTCTTAATCGATAAGACCGCGGGGTAATTGATGCATTGAACCCACGATATCTCTTTCAGATTACAGTAGTTATTTGTTATAGTCACACCTGAGACAACAGTAGAGCTACACAGCTCTACTGTTATCCCTGAGTCACACCCATTCGATATAGTCACGAAGAACTCCTCTCACGACAGAAAGTTTTACTTCACAAATGCACTCGTTTGGTCACAACCTTAGAAATATCCTGAACTGATATTGTGACCGTACATTTTAGGGTCCTATGATTACTACCTGATTTATACAGTAATCTTTTAAAGGTACATATTTCATTTTTACAATCGGCTTTTCATCATCAAAAGCGGGTGGAACAAAAAGAAAATGAAAGAGAAGAATAAATCTTTTCATTTTTTGTTTCAAATCATTTCAATATTTTGCGGAACTTAAAAAATTCGTGCACGTGCTACTAATTCACGGCTTCGATTTAGACGTCTGTTATCACCTAAACTTTTAGGTGTTAGCAGAAGACATAAAGAGCTAAACTCACTCCACATTTGAGCTCAAAATCCCGACTACAAGGTTGAGGATTCATGTGTGTCCCCCATCTTTCTTTTTCTTGCAGCTGCTAACAGGCAAAAAGTTGAGGTTCTGCTTGTGCCCGAGTCCAGTTGGACAGCTTTTGCTGATGAAATTGAGCTGAGCTTTTGAGTCAACCAAATGTTTTGCAAGTTTGCTAAGAAATTAGAACCCTGACGTGCTAATCTTTTCGTTGCACAGTGTATGTGGAAAAAAAGCCCATTGTAAAAAGCAAAAACGCATGTTCAAGAACATTCATTTTGCTAAGGTCGCAATGGCCGTGTTCGCCACGAATGCCAAGCACACGCAGTGAAAACTGGCATTCTGACTCTCGCAAAAAAGTCCGTGATGAAAAGTCTCAACTACTTTTTTTCTTGCTGCTCACTGACTTTTTGCTCTACTTCAGCAGATGAAGTCTGACCTCAACTCAAACTCTTGATATAACGATAGGTTTATTGCTGACAGAAAATGTCTAAACGAGACTTTTCTGTACTTCAAAGTTAAAGCTTTATGCCAATTCTTAATTCGAAAGCAATGATAAGCGTCAACTGTCGGACATATACTGAAATTCCGATGCTAAATAACCCTAGTTATGATCACTTTCCCCATGTTTGGCAATCTCACGTTGCTTTAGACGCAAATTCGATATACTTACAATAGGGCTGTGCTGACAGACCATTGTGACTAGATTAGATAACTACTGTAGGTTTGTTCTTTGGGTTTGCTTCTGTACTCCTTGGCTGTCAACTTAATTGACGACTACTTACAATTGGGGCTAATGAACTTTTTTCTTTCTCCATAAGCTGATCCTTGGAAACCATGGGAGACACTTCGACCGGCAAGAGTGAGGTAATTACTAGGTTGACAGAGGCAAATGAGGATGATGAACATCGCATGCCTCTCGTTTCAATAGAAGACCCGGGTCTGGTGCGACGGCTGCTACGACATGGTCCACTTCGGCCATGCCAACTCCTTGCGGCAGGCCAAGGCCATGGGCGACTACCTCCTGGTCGGCGTTCACACGGACGAGGAGATACAAAAGCACAAGGGGCCGCCCGTGTTCAACCAGGTGATGTTCTCTTTGCATCGTCCAAGGAGACTTTTCAAAGAAATTGTCTTACGGTCCACAGGAGGAACGGTATCGCATGGTTCGCGCTATCAAGTGGGTGAACGAGGTAGTTGAGGGCGCTCCCTACGTCACTACCGTGGACACCCTGGACAAGTACGACGCGGCTTTCTGCGTGCACGGCAACGACATCACCATGACGGCTGACGGTATGAGCAGCATCTCAAAAAGGCCTGGTTTTCCCGTTCAGTGGTTGCGACATTACCGCTGTGTCCACTATTCGTGTCCACATTTGGAGGCCTTAGATTTGCTTTAACGTTGATGATCATGAGTTGCAGTTGGACATAGGTTTTAAACTTTTATACACTAATTTCTTGGAAAGCTTATTTCTTGAGGCACCACGAAAATGCTGCTTGAGCAATAAAAATGCCTGTCTTTTCTGTCCATAACCTTGCTGCATTGAAACTGAATCGCAGTTTCTGCCATCGTAGAACATGTTTCTTTTTGGTGGAATAACAATGCTTCTTTCATAGATTTAGAGGAACTGTGACGCATGATGCATTTGCAGCAACTAAGAGTTTGAACCAAGTTGGCTCATTCGTTGTTGTCACCACAATTGTGCTGTTCCCATCTATTTTGTGTTAGGGACTCAGTGTGGGAAAAACTAAAAGGACTTTTATTGATGCAAAATGATTTTTATAGTGACTGAAAGAGCTATAATCTTTTGATCAGTAAATCCATGCATACCTCTCAGAATCTTTATTCCAGTTTTGTTTGACCAATGACACAAGCTTTTTCCCCATAATGGAGAAGCATTTCTAGTGACAGAATGACACTTTCAGCTACGTGGAAACTCTTTCAGCGGCAAAAAGCTATTCAGTGACAGAAGCAGCATTCGAAGTAATGTAGGTAGTCTGTAGTGCCGACGAAGCACTATCGAGACGTCAAGAAATGCCAGGATGGCCTCTAAGACCCCCTCTGTGTAAAAAAAATTGCACTTCTTCGTACGGTCAAAATGTTGCATAGTAAAGAAAAATCTGATCTAATGCAAATTGTGTTCAGTTTTATTGTTTGTCTATAGGAGTTGACTTTTAAAGCCTCTGGCAGCATTGGTGTCTTCCGTTGCTGGCTCACTTTGGGCTGGCGGAGCGCAGTGCCAAGGGGAAGCACATCAGTGCCACATTGCAATGTCCCAGTCATGATCAAGTCCAAGGTTAGGAAATGAACGAACTGAAGCCAACGTCGACCGCCCCCCTCTTGTTGCTCTTCCGCACTCATCAGTAGCTGCTAGTGGCAACTAATGACGCTGTAGATATCGCAGATATTTACTGCAGGTGATGTAAAAGGGACCTCCTGTTCCAGTCACAAGCATTCATTCCAGCTACTACGTTACAGATGTTCACATAAGTTATAGACACTCACACCATATTCTGTCACCTGATACCTCCAGATTGAGTGAGAAACCACTAATGGGCGAGATAAAAGCAAGCCCTTTTTTGAGCCCCCTGTCACACATGGCAGATATACAGTACAGATAGCATGAATTGTAGGTGAGCTTTAGAGATAGTCTTTTCCATGACCAGCAGAGGCTGCAAATGAATCCCCCTACCCTTTTTTTTATTGGGATGCGTGCCCTCTAGACTCTCTTTTGTAGGCACCGACACGTACCACCTGGTGAAGGCCGCCGGACGCTACAAGGAGTGTGAGCGAACTCAAGGAGTCTCCACCACGGACCTGGTGGGCAGGATGTTGCTCATGACCATGTCGCATCAGCTTAAAGGAGACAAGGAGTACGAGGTCGGGCTTCCCCTGGATTCAAGCATGCCTACAATACTGTACTGGAGTGACAAACTATCTTTCCTTCACCGATTTCCTTTCCATCCTTTCCAGAAGAAGAAACCTCTGGAGAAATTTTACCCCTCTCATTCTCCTTCAAAACCCTCACGTTGCACGAACCCCTCTGGTGATGGCGTTAGATTGGTAATTGGCAAACACTCTTTCTCTCTCTTGCTGACCTAACTTCTCTTGCTAACTTAGTGTTTAACCTTGAACCCAACGCCAAACAGTCCACTCTATTGACTTTTCAAACAAGATGGGGCAGAATTAGCTTCCCTCGGATAACAATGGGCAGCTGTCATTTCCGCAATGGACGTATCAAGCTAAGTTTACATCCATTTTGTTTGCTCCGAGGCTGTTTTATAGTCCGGTTAGATTGAAACTGACTTTGCTCTTGCCAAGTGTAAAAGTGAAAAGCGACCAAATTCAATGATGAAAAGGAGATTGCACGGAACAAAAACATGAATCTGTCGCAGCCTTTCTTTCAGTGAAATAGCCGAGAGTACAGAAGGGGATGGCAAAAAGTTGAGCCAGTTGCACGGCCATTTTTAAGACCACTTTTAAACTGCACTTCTTTGTTGTTTTTTTAAAAAAAGTTCATAAGAGTGATATTTTGAATTTCTACCCATCATTCATTTTCTCATTTCTGCATTCAAACGCACTGATTCGGAAAAGAAAACCGGTCATTTCTGTCATCATTTCTGCTTTTGTGACTTTGCTAAAGTGTCCAGAACTAACCAAACGAACTGGATTTAGAATAAAATTTCTTTAGTCACCGCGGGGGTATTTTTAATCTTTCGTTTTTCGGGCACTTTATCCGGGCCTACTCGCGGAAAAAAGAGTCCTCTACTTTCGGTGTCTCTTGTCTCTGTTTCATTCACATGCGTCCTTTGGCATCGCTTAATGTGGCGAGAGTCGATGAGAAGTTGATCTAGTCCACTTTGTGCAGGGTGAAACTTGTACGCATTTATTTACTTCTGTTCTTTAAAAAAAAAGGGTCAAGTCCGCCTCACCCTGTACATGGAGTAGCATATAGTAGAGCATTATCACCCTCAGGTGTGTGGGCAAACAATGCAGACTGGGTAAACAGCTCTCCAACTGCCAAAGAGTCATTGCCGCTTCTGTTCATAGGAAGTCCCTCGCGAGTCCTCAACTCCACTATCTACCAACACCGACGCTCGCTCGCCCTGGACCGGTGTCACCCACTTCCTGCCGACCACGCAGAAGATCACCCAGTTCTCCAACTCCCGCGAGCCGAGACCCGGAGACCGGATTGTCTACGTAGCCGGCGCTTTCGACCTCTTTCATATCGGCCATCTCGACTTCCTCGAGGCCGCAGCTGCTCTCGGGGACTACCTGGTGGTGGGACTGCACACCGACCCCGTCGTCAACCGCTACAAGGGATACAACTTCCCCATCATGAACCTGCACGAGCGCACGCTCAGCGTGCTGGCCTACAGGCATGTATTACGTACCAGGGGATTGGTATTAGCAAGGATCTTGGCATTGGCAAGGATCTTGGCATTAGCAAGGACCGTACAGACGGCATTATTTTGTAACAAGTGCAAGAAATTCGACGAACTGTTACAATTCACTTGACTTGTGTGTGATTTGTCTCATCCTTGGATTTCTGCCTCCGCAGCTCCTTCTCCTCGAGGACGTCCTTGCTGCGTGGTTACGACTTAAGTTGATACTCTCCTCTGCTTATATCGTAGGTGCGTGGATGAAGTTGTTATCGGCGCCCCCTACTCGGTCTCCAAGGCACTCATGGATCACTTGAAGGTAGACATTCTGCTGTAGATGACAGAATTGAGTTACGCTCGAAAGCCTTTTTTTGCTGTACCGAGTTTTGCTGTACTTATAGCCAAAGCGTTGTCAGCGCCTGCTTGAAGTTGATGCACGCAGTCAACCACGTCGTATTGGACATTACATCATGTCAGTTGCAGAGTGAAAAGAAAGCAATCGCTGTAGATAATTCCGCACTCATACGAGAGAGTTGCGCTCTTACAAAGTAATAGAAGGGCGAAATCCTGGCTGATAGCAAACATGAGGACTCTCTAGTGCACAGTTATTGTGCCCTTGGGTTACGTTACCGCAGCGCGTGGCTGGAGTTACTGCAGATTTAGAGCTTTCTACACACAGCTATTTGGAGAACACTAGTCACCTGACATGCGCTTCATTCCTCGCTTCTTTATTGATCCCTCCTTTTAATTTGGAGCTCAAAAACCACAAGGTTGAATGAATGCCATTCATCATCCTTCTCTCGCCCTGCATTGCATTCTCTTTATATATCAGGTGGACCTCGTTTGTCATGGCCAGACTCCCGTGGCCCCCGAGGTCGACAACTCCGACCCCTACGCTGAGCCCAAGAGGCAGAATAAGTTTCGGATCATCTCCTCGGGAAACGAGTTAACGACGGAGAAACTGGTGCAGAGAATCGTCTCCAGAAGGATGGACTTCGAGAGCAGAAACGCGAAGAAAGAGAAAAAGGAAATGGCCGCCTACGAGGCTTACATGAAGTCCAAAGAGCTGGAGAATTCAGTAGAACAGCAGAGTAGAAAGTTACCAAGTTCTAGTTAGAGGCAAAAGGTACGTTAAATTCTACCTTGAAGCGATTCACGAACCAATCTATTCACTTACACTTGTGGACTTTTCGTGTATCACAGTTGACGTATGTGTTCGTTTTTTAAGCCCGGTTTGACTGATCACAATGTTTGCACATCACATCCTCTGTACCAAAGGTGACGAGCACCCCACTCAAACAATTCGCACGTGCCATAATGAAAATCTGGTCATACTATACTATTCTGGTCCCGCTATCACTATACTGCACGAATTTTGTACGCGGTGAAGCTATAACAATGTAGAAAATACAGCTCTTTATTTCTTCTTCTCCCAATCATAGGTACATGCGATTTTTTTTTCTCCTGGCAAAAATAATGGTACGATTTATTTGCATCGTCTAAGTTTCTAGTAGCAGTGCCAATATCGCAGGGTACGCCGATGCTTTTTACACATCTAACAAATGAATAACAGCGTGACTGGCAGAAAGGACTTGTTTTTCCTCTTCTCGGTGTCTCCAGTGGTGCTATCATCGCCGGTGATGATGACCTACGTACATACAACACGACAGGACAGGTAGGTACAACACGACGACTAAGGGGTAGTTCTATTTCACGACGGGTGGGAAGGGGCAGACATAGGATCTTCGTTCCTCCTTTGCTTCTAAAATTAACTCTCAAAGGATATTCGACCGACGGGTTGGGCATGGTAGGTGGGGGAGAGGGTGAGGTCGTACATGTGGGTGGACAACACACATACAAGATGAGCCAACAAGGGAGCAGAGACTGCTGATCGTGAGAGCGCTCCCTTGTCCTGTGCGAGGCATCTCTGCAAAATACCGTAACTTATCACCTATCCATACAAGACTCTTGAGACCATCACAAAGGATGCCTCACAATGGTGGAATGAAAGTTGTACTTCGTTGATTCATTCTCTCGTGACCTCCTAGTTGAATCCCTTGATCCCATGATGAAAGATGCTGCTTTGACTAATGGGCTGAGGCTCTGCAGACGACTCCAAGTGGGGAAGATCCCTATGATTCAGAGCGAGCAAATTAGGAGATCTGCCATAAGACGTCCATAAGACGACTTGGGTGCCATCATACCTGCCCTGAAGGAAGAAGGGATTCGACACAACCATTTCTTCGCCGGCGCTGGCGAGACCAGGGCACTCGTACACGGTGTCGTCGCTGTTCTCCTCCTCGGATTCCTCTTCTTCCTCTTCTTCGTCGGTCTTGGGGCTGACGAGGTCGTGAGTGATCTTCTCGGCCGGCGATGGCATCATCACGGCAGCCTGCGCAGCGCAGAGGCTGGAAGTTATCTGAGACACGGCAGAAACGGGGCCCGCGAGTCCAGCTTCATGCAACACCAGCTTGCCGGTGAAGAAATGCTGCAATGGCGATGATGTCATAAGCGACCTTTACCACTAGACGGTGACTCTTTCAAGCGTGTCCTACATTCGAGGACGCGATGCAGACATCGCTGTCACCCATGTAATGTCATTCTGTCTCCTTTCTGATTGCACGTACAGATCTCAGGCACGTGGACTCCGAAACCTTCTACATCAGTCGTGACTTTTTGGGTCACGTTGCCACCTCCAGGATGTACGATGTACACGTCCAATGTACGTGACAAATTTATCCAGCAAAACTACGTACCTGTCTGTTTCCCCCCCCTCCTGCAGTCCCTCCACCTCCTCCCTTGGCTGGTGGTTGCACGAACGTAGGGTGTCCACCTCCCAGGCTCAGCTCCGGCGGGGTGGCGTCAGCGGCACTGGGCGGCGGCGACGAAGATGAGAAGGATCTCGCATCCTCCTCGTTGCTGCCGGACATCCTCCTCTGGCCAAAGAAAATGCCCCTGTCTGCGGCGCATTGGGCGAGAAGCGCGACACCGGATCCTACGAAGACTGCGATGAAGGCCACGCCCAATATGACGCCTAGCACGGCCTGCCTCCCGGTAGAACCTTCGACCGTGAATGAGTTGACATGTCCTCCGGCGCCAGCGCCGACAACGGGAGAGCGCAGGAAACCGACACGAGGCAAATGGTTCTTTTTATCAATGTTGGCCTCGATAGGCTCGCTAGAAGAAGCATTAGCAATAGAGGTAGATGAAGATGTTGAAGTGACTGCGCTGGGAGATGGCGGAGGATGCTTCAGGTCGGGTGGCTGCCCATCGTTCAGTTGGTTCAAGTTTTTGACTCCGGGAGAGGGTGGCTTACTGGGGTTGACGGACATTGTTGTCGCCGTAGAGCTCGCACTTCCAGGTGCTCCTGTTGTCGTAGGGTGACCCAAGACGTCCGTGAATGGCTGGGGATTTTTCCCGTCCGACTTGGGGGAAGGCGACGGCGACACCCACTTCCATGAATGTTTGGCCTTTGCGAAGAAGTCTGCGTTCCCGTGCAAGTTGTTCATGGTCTTCATTGACAACTTCTGCTGGTTCATCTGTTGGTTAATCATCCCGTAATCAATTGGTGGAAAGTAGTGTGGCTTCGGGGGCGGCTGATATCGATGGTCTCGTTGCCGATGCGGTTTGCTCAGATAGTTTCCGAAGGCTTTCCTTCCCGCCCCCTTGTCCACGCCCCCAAACCGGGCCTGCGGAAATGGCCGTCTCGTCGTAGCGGAACTTGGAGATCCATGTGGAGGTGGCTGTTGTCTCTCCAGCGACGCTGACCGAAACCCCACGGGAAGCGCAGGAACAGCTGTGAGGTCGCCCTTCAGCTCGTGGACCTCGGGGCCCGCCGATTTTTTTGTGAGATACAGGCCTTCGACCGTCTCCGGATCGGCGCGGCGGCCCGGACACGAGATGACGAGGACAAGAGCGTAAATAGAAGAAAACCGCCACCAGCTGTGCATCAATAAAAGTCGACTCCTCCGTGGCCTCGTCACTGAGGCCATGCCGAGGCCTGGGGAGCGACTGAAGATGTTGAGAATGGCCACCTGGCTCCTTCTCTCTGTCTCTCTCACAGGGGGAAGGAGCAAAAGAGAGATGGAGAAAGCCCGGTTGTTACTACATGGAACAAGTAACGTTTCCCCCAGGGGGACTTCTCCACAGACGAGAAGAAAGCAGTGGCCCTGGTGTGTTAGTGGCGCGGCATGAAGAGGAACCGATAACATGTTTCCTAGGCCTGTGCAGAGTACATCAACAGGGACGTTTGGTTGGAATATGAGCACCAGAAAAGGAAGGTTCCTTGGGAGCCGCAGGTAGTGAACCTTGCTGCCAGAGAAAGGAGGCGGTTTTATTTTAAGGATCCGATACTAACACGAGGAGTAACGAGAAGGGACAGAAGAAAGAAGTAGAATTATGCGCACTACGCCAGGCATGACGTCGTAGATACATCTGTGACCACCGCCACTGAGTCCTTGGAGCTGGCACACCTAGTCGACCAAGTCTGACTAAGCCCGATGCACATGTTCTTCCTCAATGCCGTCGTCTCAGTCGTCCTCGTTGCCCCCAGCCGATAGAAACTCAAGACGGGTTTGCTCCAGGTCGTCGGAAAAGCGCTCGATGTTCTCCTTAGTGTTGTAGCAGTCAAGTGCTGCATACAAGGTGCCTATTATTGAGTCGACCTAGAGGAGTTCCCTGGAGGTGAGCCGAGGCTCAGATTGGAACGAAACTTTCTGGGCGTACTAAGGAGATAACAGAGCTTTTTACTCGTGTTGGACATCTGAAGGAACAGTAGCACCAGTACGACCTTCAAGGTGTCCACCGTCTATTACGGTACGCAAGCGACGATAGACATCAGCACAACTTCTATGGTTAATTTTGGTTCAAGAATCACCCCTTTGGAATTCTACTTAAGACTTAATTTGTGCTCTTGGAGTAGCACCTCTTCGAGCAGTGCTTGCTTGCTACCACTCACCCGCCGTTGAAGTTTGGTTGCCACACCAGACAGCAAATAGTTAAACTCAGAATTGTTTGCCATAGGACCTTGCTGTCAGTCTTGGTGCTCCTGCTGACTTGGACGCGGGTAAAGTTATCCACTCGCGGTCACACGAAGTAGTTAAGTTCACTCTTGCGGGAGGCGGCCAAAACAATTCAAAAATTCGACGTGGAGTCACTTGCCCAAGCCTGATTAAGTCGGCTTTAATAATGGACACCCTGTACGTCCTCTCCCTCGTCGCATTACACACCTCTTCAGCCATCTTGGTGTGCCGGAGGGAAAGCAGCAAAGGAGATCATAATAATTTTCAGCGGTGACCGAGGTGTCTTAAAGGAGTCGAGAATGAGAGCGGCAACACAGGTCGGACTTGCCAGGAAGGCTTCGTATTACAAGCAAGAGCTTGAGCAGACAACTGTTATACCTAAGTAAAAGGGTATCAACTGCGTCGTGCGTGAAGCCTTCGTTCATGGGATAAGACTTGTCCCACACAAAACTTTTAAAGGGGACACACGAAGGCCGAACAATTTACAGGGTGTCGTGGAAGCGATTGCCACGCAAGTGTACATACATTGGAGAACTGGAGCAATGCATACATACATACACACATTGGAGAACTGGAGCAATCCATACATACATACACACATTGGAGAACTGGAGCAATGCATACATACAATGCATACGATTTGGATCAAAATAACATTCTTGCGGAGTAAGCTGTCGACAATAATTTCTTGTTCACACTCCATAGATCTTCTTGATGTTGTTTCTGTTGGCCGTCAAGATACAATCCACGGAGACCTGCTTGACCTCAGCCAGCTGCAAGGCTGTATGGAAGACCAGGCCAGGGTGGGAATGTGGAGACGAGCGTGAACGTCGCATCTGCAAGCGATGTTCTCTTTGATTGCAAAGGTAAAAACTGCCGTTATCTGTGACTGAACCTCTATGGGTCTGAAGTAAGGTGCGTCAGTCTCTAGAAGAAGCTTGTCCATTGGTATTTTCTCGACGACCTCTCGGTGGAAGTAGTCGGGTGTGAACCCAAACGTCATCTGCGGCCACTCCTTCATCCAGAGGAAGCAAGTTGCCCAATCAATGCTGCAGCAGTGATAGTGGAGCAACCAATCGCGAGGGAATTCAACCTTTAGACGGAACAGAAGCAAAATGTGCAATCACAGTTTTCCTAAAGACTTTGCTTCCTCACCTGGGCCATGATCTTTAAGGCTTCCTCGTCGGCACCTCTTATGTGCAGACACACGGGCTTGCCCAGTTCTCGGGCCAAATCCAGCTGAAGCTTGAACACCTTGATCTGTCTCTCCTTTTCCGCCTTCTTCATTCTCTTCCAATGGAAGTCGAGTCCGATCTCTCCCAAAGCCACAGCCTTGGAGTGGTTCAGGCAGCGGCGGAGCTCCTTCAGGGAGAACATGTCGAAGTCTTTCGCCATGAGAGGGTGGCAGCCAAACGTCCCGTACACGAAGCTGTCGTCCAGAACACGAAACAGACGCTCCTGAACGAGCAGAACAAGTAAAGGTTACGGGCACCCGGACCAGAGCCTTCAGCAGCCTTGATACAGAGAGGCCAACAGCTGATATTTTTCTGACAGTCAAGAATTTTGTCAAACCCTCGTTCTCAAATAGGCCCCAAAACTATGTCAGAAAAATTTGGTGCATAACTCACACTGTTACTCCACTGTAGAGGGTTGTCGAACACAGTGATGCAGCCCTCGAACTTGGAGCCGAACTCCTTCGGGAGTTCAGCCCGAAATTTGGTGAAAGCAGAGGCCGCACAGTCGGGGCTCATCGAGCGTAAATCTAGCAACCTGGTCAGGTGGCAGTGGCTGTCGAAGATGGTGGCGTTGACTTTGTCCGGATTCATTTTGTGATCGTAGCGGACGCGAGCGTAGCCTCTCCTGTTCGTCTCGCGTAGCTGGCGCAGGGCGGCGTCGCGGAATACTTGAGTAATGACGCGGTCCAGCACCGACTTTACCACGAGCGAGGAAATCGGTACCTCTTTTTCGTCACACTCAACTCTCGCTCTTTCCCCCTCGGCTTCGTCGCCTTCCTTGACAGCATCGTCGGTCCCGGTAGAGTTCTCAGCGACCGAGGGCGTCTCTGACGGTGCCAAACGCATGACGCTCAGAGAAGACGCTCACGTTGACGTTGAGGTGTAGACCGGCTTTGGACCTGGTACCTAACGCGGTAGAGCCTTTGGAAATCTCTGAAAATGAAGATCAGAATAGTGAGCCAGACCAAGTGTCAAGGCTTGGCTTGACAATCAAGTCAAGCATGTGCCCGACCTTCGCTCGCCACTTGCTCAGCAGTGGAAGGGGATGCCTTTGGGCACCTTAGTGATCTCGTTCGCCTTCCGCTCGTTTGACTGTGCGGGAAAGACTCGGCAACAGAAACTGCGCGAAGGCAGCTGCTGGAACAATGAGAGTAGAATGGCGCGCATCAACGAGTTCGTCCACAATCGGGTCCGGATCAACAGCGTCACCACCTCTGCGACGTGGGAGATTCGACTCCTGGACAAAGTTGCCACGCGGTCTCGTCGGTTCCCGCCTTCATTCAAATGGGACCGCTCATGCCTCCCCTTCACTCGCAACCTCGACCTCGCCTCAGTCGACGCCGGGATCTCCGAGAGGAAAGAAATGGGCGGCAGCGGCGTCAACGGCATCCACGGTACAGGCAGAGCGGCGGGAGCGGCCGAGGGAGGCGAAGGAATTCAACAGAAAGGAGAGAGGAGGAAAAAGCGTCTTGAGAAGAGCAGTCGTAGAATCGCAGCGGCCGAGCAATCTGCTCAGGTGAGCGAGCGAGCGAGCGAGCAAGAGTGAAGGGAAGAAGAAGGAGGAGGAGAAGAAGAAAAGCGCCAGCCTGAGTCCAAACGGCATCGCGGAGAAGACCGACTACGGCGGCGACGGGACGTGAGCGGCCGACACCGCCGCGTGAGCTTACTACGTCATTGTCGACAAAGTCGAAAAAAGTGAAGACGAGTCCGGGGGAAGTACCGAGAGCTTCAGCGGGAACCCCAAAAATCGTCCCTGCGCTCATGGAGGTCGAGCCCGAGTGAACGCGGGAGAGCCATGGACAAGCTGTCGAACAAGCTGCGCCTGGTGCGCAGCCAGTCCATGGGAGTCGGGATGAGCGGCGCCGGCGGTGGGATATCTGGCGCGGCCGCTGCCGCCCGAAGGACCCCGGCGGGGTCCTCTTCCTCGTCGGGCCAGGAGGGCCGGCCAGCCTCCATCGTGCTGCTGGATGAGCGGCGGCTGGAGATGGTCATCCAGCCCCGACTCTACGCCGGCGAACTGCTGGACCTGGTGGCGTCGCACTGCGGGCTTCGTGAGAAAGAATACTTCGGTCTGGCCGTCGCCGACGAGTCCGGGCACTTCACTTGGCTTCAGCTGGAACGCCGGGTGCTGGATCATGAACTGCCGCGGCGACCGGCCTCTCTCGCCGTCCACTTCCTCGTTAAGTTCTTCCTGGAGAGCATAGCTCACCTGGCGGACAATCGGACCATTGAGCTCTTCTACCTGCAAGCTCGCGGCCTCGTGTTCCGAGGCACGCTAGAAGCTGAAGCAGACATTGTCTTCCAGCTGGCGGCGCTAGCACTCCAGTCCGCCCAGGGCGACCCGCCACAAGAAGAGGCCGCTGCTCGAGCGCTCATTCGAAAGAGCGCAGTACTTCCAGCGGCTGTGCTCAAGGAGCATCCCTCGGCGCACTGTGAAGATCGAGTCCTGGAGCACTGGCAGAAGACTCGCGGCCAGACTCGCGGCCAGGCAGTCGTTAACTACATGTCCATCGTAGAGAGCATGCCCACATACGGTGTTCACTACTTCGAAGTGTTGGACAAGCGTCAGACCGCCTGGTGGTTAGGGTTGAGCTGCCGAGGGATCGCCCAATACGCTCACGCCGACCGACGCACCCCAGTTCGAGTCTTTCCTTGGAGACAGCTCGAAAATCTTTACTTCAGGGACAAGAAGTTCTCCATTGAGGTGCATGACGCTCGTCGGGTGGTGCAGACTCTAAGCTCAGTGAACCTATACGAGGATGCATTGAGATTGGACTCTTCCTCGAACAAGGACGACGCTCTCGTCGATGCCATCGCCGACTCCACGACCCAAGTGTCTGTGTCCCGTCGCACCCTCGATCCCGGCACTATCCACGTGTACGTGTGGTTCGGCCGCACGCAGGCCCTAACCAAGTGCATCTGGCAAAGCGCCATCTCACAGCATCAGTTCTACCTCGATCGCAAGCAAGCACGCGCCAGACACCAGCAACCACCCAGGAGTCTGAAGGAAATCGCTAGAAATCTAACTCGCAGCTCTGCCTCCTTATCTAGTGCCAGTTCACTATCTAATCTCAGTCATAGCGGCTCCACGCACAGTCTGGCGGTGGCCGGCGCCACGGCCTTGTCCACTGCCGTAACGGAAGAACAGCGGCAGAAAGAGGACAGCGAGGAAACGAAGCGAGCGCGGATGGAGATGGTGTCTGCCCTCAAGGCGCGACGCGAGGCGCTCGACGCCAAGCTGAAGGAGAAGACGCGGCAGCTCAAGGAGTTGTGCGTAAAGGAGGGCGAGTTGACGGGGGAGCTGCCGCCGGAAACCCCATTGGCACCAGGAGAGCCGGCGCCAACCATTCGTCGTCGCGTAGGAACTGAGTTTGCACTGTCGGAGGACTTGCTCCGAAAGCCAACGTCAGGATCCTCCACATCAGAGGGAGAGCTGCTAGCGGCGCTGGAGCTCGAGCTGGAGATACAAAGCAAAATTACGTCGGCAGCGTTGAAGCTGGCGAGCGACGCCGCCGCACCCAAGTCGGTACGCAAGCAGAGGAAGGTCTCCTACCAGCAAAGCCAAAGAAAGCTCAAGGAGATCGAGGCGAAGCTGAATGCCCTGAAGTACTTCGGTGCGTCGAGCAACAACAACAGCAAGCAGCAACAGCCCAGGCGAAAGCAGAGCCGTCCAGAAGGAATCACTCGCAGCGAGTCTGCCAGAGGTGTCGGGGACGAGTTGCTTCGCAAAGGCATGTCTGTGCCCGACTTGGAGGCGGCGGCGTACAGAGAGGAGGAGGCTGCTACTTTAAGGAGGATAGGGAATGACGGCGATTGCGACGAGGACGAGACAGACGGCCTCTCGCCACGGTCGTGTCCAGCATCCCCGAGAAAGCATCCACAAGGAGGCGGCAACAAAAGAAGTCACGACAGCGTGAGCTTGGACAACGCAAACAGCCCGCACAGGTGAGCTTACTTGCACGAGTAGGATGTGAGTCATTCCCTGATAGGCGTCATTTTTTACAGTGGGGTGATGACGAAGTTATCTTTGACATTCCGGATGTTAAGGTCCCTTAGCTTCTTATAGTCTAGATTCACTTTTGCAGCGAGTTTACTTAATAATCATTTTCTTCTTCTCTCCTCCAGAATGCCTAGGGTTCCCGCGGGCTACCTCCCCAGCTCGGTCTACCTCCGCTCCTCATATCGTAGCAAACAGTTCCCCACGCTGTTGTCCAACAGCCAGGGCCAATCTCACCAACTTCCATTACTCAAGGCCACTGCCGATACTCATGAAATCTCCCCAGCTACTTCCTCGTCCTCTCGCTCGGCCACGCTTCCTTCGTCGCCCTTCAGAAATAGGTACGAGAGTCACCTGACTCAGTGCGACTCTCCGGTGGGCCTCTACAACTGCCCGCAGCAACGCACCAGCCAGGCCTTCTCCTCATTGGACGACATCGACGCAATGATCAGTAGCAGTCACGGGGGAAGCAGTGACAGCCATCGTCTACAGCAGCAACACCAAAAACAGCAATTGCTCCTGCAACAGAGGCCATTACCGCCAAAACCTAGAGGTGCTCAGCACCATCCTCCACCGTTCCAGCGCCTGGAAGCCGCGGCTGTTGCAAACGCTTACCCCAGTCTGGAGAGGTCAACAGTCCGGCGAAACCAGCACCAACAGCAAGCGAAACCACCAGCGCCGCTGCCTCAGTACAACGCGGCCATGGCCAACAGAGAGCTGCCTGCTCTTCCTTCATCTGCCAGCATGGAGGACTTAGAGTCCCTGGAGGCGGCCGGACTTCGAGGTCGCTCCAAGATGAGCTATCGGGAAGTGGTGGTGCTTAATGGAAAAGAGGCTACTTCGACTTCTCCGCTCGGATTAGGTCAGCACAATCTTCAGAGTGCGGACGAGTATCCCAGCCATAGCGGTAGTAGCGGCAGTCAGCCGCCGTCTGCATCGGGTCTTCCGCCACGTAGTCACAATATCGTCGGTCTTCGCCCACTAGACGCCGGTGGTCCCTACCCACCTGGAGCGGCGCTTACAGGGGCAACTCTTTTACCTGGCCAAACTTATCCTGAACCAAAGCCGCACCTTCCCTCCGTTGCCAGTCTGCAAGACGTTCTGTTCCACCATCACCAAAGGGCTGCGTTAGGAGGCGGCAGCAGTAGTCAGAAGAGCGGGAAGATCGAGACCACTTTTGGCCTCAATGACTCTGTGCTCACGAGCGAGGCCTCTGTGACCGTCGAGGCAGAGCGGCCGCCACCGCTCTTCCCCAAGCAGTACCATCAGGTGGTTGAACAGCGACGACGAAGTGAGACCAATCTAACTGTTCCCTCGTCGTCATCGTCACCAGTGCCAGTACCTCCTAGATCGCTGGTCAGTGAATCTCCAGTTGTGAACCGTCGGGTCAAGCCAGTGATGGCGACCCCTCCTGCTCCTCCTCTTCCGCCCACGCCCTCCACCAGCGTGGCCGTGTCATCCTCTCAGCAGCACCATCTGAACGAATCATTCGAGAACGTCCCGCCCAACAAAGATTCTCCGAGCAGCTCTCCGTCCAAGGTTGGCAGCATTGCGGTGACGACCTCCAACGGTCTGCCGACCACAGCTAAGTTCGTTCCCTATCGAGAGTCATCCAAGCCGTTCGAGATGTCTGACTTCTACAAGTACAGCACGAAGTACCGCAAGAGTGTGAGCAGGGAAGCCCTAACGACGGCTGCGAACACTGCCATGGAGGCAAATGGGGGCTCCAACACAGACTCACCCCGGAGCTCCACAGCCAGCGGCAGCGGCTCTGGCGAGACTGCGCAGACGACTGAATTTTCCATGGCATCCAAGAAGGACTTGGGTGACGACTTCTCCAGCGAGATGCTCGCCTGGTACAACAGCACTCAGGAGAAGACTTCTGCTTCCTCGACTAAGAAGGACCAGAAGCCGGCCACGCTGGTCTGAGGAAAACGTGTAGTGCAACACCACGAAGAACCGTTGAAGAGAAAATTTGACTTGAGTATTGTCGACTGAAGAAGTACAAATCCACTGGATGGTAGTATTACTTTCTTGTATACTTTCCAAGGTTCATGTATTTATTTACTGTGAAGGACCAATAATGATGCAATCTGTACCTTCAGTCAACTTTTAAAAAGTTCGATAGTTACTCAGTTGTGTTCATTAGATCCCTCATGCTATCATCAGTTGGAGAGGGAGAGGAGAATCCGCAGCCTCGAGTGGAGGTCATCAGGTTCGAGAATCCGAGGCCAGAGGCCAGACTGTTTGTGCCTGAGATCTCCTGGGGGGGAAGCAAAGAGGAACTCAATGAGCTCCTTCGCGATAAGTTCGGCCAATTCGGTTTAATCCACTCTCTGTACGTGGAGAGGAGTCGTCGTCCACAGCAACAAGGTATGCCTCATCATCAGAAACAGGTATCGCTTCCCTGGACATTAACATGAGCGACGTTGACTTTAACAGACTCCTCCAACTGTTGGTTCGCACTGGTGGATTTTTACTCTGTCGAAGCTTCGACTCAGGCCAGAGCCTCCCTGGATCAGACGGATTTGGTCCCTGCGGACTCGACCGGTTTCCCGCGCCCTAGCAGAGTGTTGAAAAGCAAGCGAGAGAACAGGACGGATCTGCCTCTGTCGGCGAGCAGGTGCGAGCAGTTGGCCAACTACTACCTGGGCTTCAACGGCTGGAGCTCGCAGACACTCTATCACCGAAGGGAGAGCCGAACAGTAGAAAACGGGTCTGCGATAGAAAAGGTACACAACTTAGACTTAGTCAGTCGTGTTTGCCCTGTTGGGGTCTTCTTTTTCACTCACACTGCATGCTTGCAGTTCTGCTCTGCCGTGCGGATAACATTCTCCTGTTCTCCACATCTGTCCTCCGAGGGCGCCGGCGTGGCCGAGGCCAAGTACTCGTCGGAGGACCCCGAGGAAAAATGTAGGGCTTTAGGGGCTGCTCGCAAGTCGTCCCGGGTCATGGCTCAGCGAAATGCCTTCGCCAAAGTCTTGCTCGTGATCTTACCTGAGAAGAAAAGCGTTTGCGTCGAGATCGATTCTACGGCCGTTGATCCCTTCTACTATAACGCAGTCTGGGAGGACGAGCAGAGCGTGGTGGTGAACGAGGTGAACACGGCCCAGTACGAGAGTGACGAAGCTTAGAGATGGCTGTGACACAAACAGTACACATAACTTACAGAGTGGGAAAAAAAGAACTTCTACTAGATGCGAGACGGATGCTAGATGCGATGTACGCTCAACCAGGCACTGATCATAATGTTGTGAGCTGGTTCTTTAATATTTTTACTCATACAATACATACAGCGTCCATTACAAGGACCAGCTTGTGGAGAATAAGATTAGGGAGATCCAGGAAGGAAATGGTAAGAAACCGACGATCATCTTGAGCCATGCAATATGTTCTTGTGGTTGGACGTCTACTAGACTAAGGAAATGACTCTGAGTGACGTCATGAGATACTAGCCTGCATTGGTGCGAGAATCTCTTGTTACCTCTCATCTGTTTCTTCGGCTGTGCCTTTTGTCACTTGAGTCTCTTCCTGACCGCCCTCATCCTCTGCAACGTCAAGTTCAGCCTTGTCATGTCACCTGTCGACCCTCACGTTTCGAGAATGCGCTCGGCTTTGAACTTTCCGAGCCCCTTCTTCAGGTTGTTGACTGGGTCACAACCTTCTTGACGTGGACAGCATAAGATTTCACCTCGCCAGTCCCAGTCCAGTGACGTCTTTCAACTGGAACACGAGTCCGTCATGTGAGGCGAGTCAGTGCGTCACTTCTTGCGCAAGTCGTAGTCGCTACGCGCCTGCCACGGGACGTCGTGTGCATCAGGCACTCGGCCAAGGGATTCATCGACTGCCCTTTTTTTAACCTAAGAGTACAACCTTTGACCCCGTTGGACCTGGCGTCTCTGTCATTGTTCAGATAACCCATAGAAGGACCGAACCAACTCGACCGGCAACTTGCATGTTCATTAGAGCTGTCTGAGAACTGAGCGTCACTGCTTCAGTCAGGATCGATGAATTGACCGAGCAGCTACTGGAACTCAAAGTGCAACTGCTCCAAGAGGCGCGGGCTCTCGACGTCTCGCCCTAGGACGTCCACACTTTCGCTAAGAAGACGTCACAACTGCTTTGCACACAGAGAAACATGCAAGAATAACACATGTCGGGCCAAAAACTGTCAGAAAAGCCAATTTAGCAACTTTCCTTGATATTTGACACCGCTTCATTCCATTCATGATCGTATTCACTGCTTACTTCTCCAGACCCGCTCTGTTCTCCCTAGTGAGACGAGACTGTTGACACAGGTTGTGCCGTCCTATTACAGTGACATTGACCTAGAAGAAGTCTATCTGTACGGAATCAAAAGACTCCAAATTGCTACCGCAAATTAAACCTATCAAAGCATGAAATGTTCTGTGCAGTGCACACGGAGCACGCGGCGTACGCGTACTAAGCAGACCGGGTGCGGCAGTCGTGCCCAGTGGTTGTCGACGCTGGTCAAGGAGTACGACGCAGGCACGTCACGTCGGCACCCGGTGTCAGTCACGCTGCTCGCCTCATTGGGATCTTATTTACTTAGGTGTTGAAAAAGAGAGTAAAAACAAGGATCCAGCGACTTTAAAAAAAAAAGACTCCCGTGAAGGTCAATGAAATCATTTGAGCGTAACTTTCCACATACAGTGAGTGATTATAGTAAAGTAAGGGCGAAAACATCTTTGTCTTCTTTCTTATCATCCCATACATACGGGGAGGGGACGGGCGATTCAGAGAAGTCAGGCAACCGAGACCACGAGAGGGCGAGGGCGAGGATTGAGGGGTGAAGAAAGTAGCAGCGGTGATGATATCGACGGCGGCGGCAACGACGACGACGTGACAGAGTTCAATGTCACCCGGGGTGACACAAAAGACGTGAGCGCCGAATCAAAGCGTCTCAGTTGTCGCCAGCATGAGGTATCAAGCACTTGTCGCGGTTCTCCTCTTCATCTCGGAGTCACTGGCGTCCTCGGGGCGTCGAAGTGTCGGGGTCGGATTCCGACCGGTCTCTCCGGAAACTGAGGGAGAGGAGGGAAATCTCGTGGAGAGCAGCTATTATTGGTCTCAGCCCAGCGAAGAGGATGCCACAGCGTTGGAGGCGTCTCACCATCAGGAGGCTTATCCTTATCCGTATCAGTATTCGGTAAGCGATGGTGTGATCCACCTAAAAGAACTAGTGCTACAAAGCTGTGCCTCTCTTGTCTAGTGAGTACTAGAAACGAACTGACCAAGCCATGAATTTGAGAACAGACGTTATAGATAGCAATTTTGAACTTGAAGAAATTACTAACTTTTTTGGCAGATATTGTACATATATACGCTGTTGCCCAGAGTTTCAGGTGAATCATCTCCTTTTCGGGATCTGATTCTGTTGATATGTCTAGGCCTCTTATGACGAGTTCTACCCTTCCTCGGACGACACGGTGGACGACAAGACGTTTACCCAGGTGCAAGACACCGTGAGCGGATTCTTGGGAGAGCAGAACCCGGAGGATCAGGGACTGATCCAAGCAGCGCTCCCGGTCGTGGCCGTCGGGTTGCTCACAGTAGCCATCAGCAGCATCTTCGCCAATCAGGTGACCAAGTAGCGCCGCACGTGCGCTTACGTCAGTGCTGACACGTCTGACCACGCTCACACCTCTCCTTACTTTCGCCAGGTTGCCTTGAACTCGACGTCCAACGACACGTTCCCGCTGCTGTTTCAACTGCCCGATCCCTTGGGCAGAAAACGGAGGAGCCCCGACGAGGCTGAGGACTTGCAGACGCCGGTGTTCTCGGCCGAGGACCGCGTGAAGGACGCCATTCTGATGTACTCGCTGCTCGATCGCGACGAGGGATGCAGCAGGAAGGTGGCCTGCGCCCTGGCTCGCCAGACTAAGGCTCTGGCCCAGAGTCGCCGGCTCGTCCAGACGTTGGTGGAGGGAATAGCTCCTGCCAGGTTCAGGCAGGACTTCAAGGCGTACATGCAAGGAAACGAGGACAGCTGCTATCACATCCAGTGCTCCAAGTGCTTCGACTTATAGCGTCGCCAGTTCTCGCGCCACGAGAGGTAGATCACATTGGTCGTGTGTGACATACATACGTACAAACATGCATACATATAATCGTTGTGTTACACATAATACTACGAACGGAAACGGAACCAGAGCGAGGTTGAGTGAGCGACGCAAGAAATTCCATTTCTGTCTCATGAGATTGAGTGACTGACCTACCAAAACCGTACGTTAAGTCTTTTTTGTTCCCGTGTATTTGTACATAACATTTCGTTGTATGGACGATGATAACATGAAGCTCAGCCAATGCAAACCGGAGGGGTTGGGGTGGGGATGGGGGGGTAGGGGTGGGGGTTCGGTAATAAGTTTACATACATACTACAACAATACTGTACTGTAGACAGTCAACCCCCGTTACTTCCGAACACCTTGGGCTGGAGTCATTTCTAAGAACGAGGGGATCTTACATGGAAAAGTTGGCCTTTCTACCGTTGAATGAAAATAGCTTTTACACTCGGGGCTTACTCATAACGGGGGTTGACTGTATGTACGCAGAATGATCCTAGTACGGACATGTGATGGTTCGGGGTCCAGGGGACTATCCAGCAGTCCATGGGAAAGGAGGAGGAAGAGACCTACTATTTTGAGCAATTGTATCACATTGACGGTTGCTATTCTTTCACTTTGCGCCGCCGCCGACGTAGGTGGCGAGCGGCGCGGCCTGCGGCGCGCCGTATGAGTCGTTGTTCTCGCAGATCTGGCATCGGTACTGGCACTGCTGCGAGCACTGCTGGCGCGGCACCTGCTGGCACTCTTGCTTGGCCACGCGGTCGCACTCCTGGCGCGGCACCGACCGGCACTTCTGGCGTTCCTTCTGCTGGCAGTCCTGGCGCGGGATCTGCTGGCACTGCTCACGAGGCTCCTGTCGGCACTCCTGGCGCGGTACTTGACCGCACTGCTGGCTCGCTTGCTGGCGCGGCACCTGGCGACACTGCTGCTGCGGCACCTGTTGGCATTGCTGTCGAGGGATCTTTCGGCACTCCTGGCGCGACACCTGGTTGCATTCCTCCCGCGGCACCTGCTGGCACTCTTGGCGTGGCTCCTGTCGGCAGTGCTCGCGGGGAATCTGCTTGCAGTTCTGCTTCTCCACCTGCTTGGGCACGTTGGAGCAGTGCTGGCGGGGGACGTTGTTGCATTCCTCACGTGCCGCCGTACGCGGTACGCTCTGGCACTGTTGGCGCGGTTCCTGGCGCTCCACTTGGCGTGGGATCTGGTTGCACTCCTCCTTGGCAGTCTGGCGAGGGACGTTCTTGCACTCCTGGCGCGCCACCTGTCTAGGCACTTGCTGGCACTCTTCGCGGGGTACCTGGCGAGGTACATTTTTGCACTCCTGGCGCTGCACCTGCTGGCATTGCTCTCGAGGGACTTGCTTGGCCACTTGTCGAGGAATCTGATTGCCTAAAGAAACAAGTTACTTTGTTGTCAGTCTGAGTCTCGGAAGAAAATCTGATTTGCGAAAGTTTCGATGCAGGTTGTAAGTGTTAAAAAAGTTATTTTTAGGGGGGCAACTAAGATAAAGTGACATAGAATGTGCGGAGACGTTGGATAGCCTCGCCAGAAAAATCTAGCGAGACTATCACAAGCCTGCACTCTCCGTGCTCCATCATCCGCCAGGACCATCTCGTACCTGAACAAGTCCTCATCTCTCTGCTTCACGGTGCATGAACTTAGGGGCCAGCACGAACGTGTACAAGTCAGCATTGCGCGAGTTTTTGCATGTGACATTCAAGACGTCTCAAAAGAAGTTGCATTTGGCCGGAGATTTGCAAAATTCGGAGTATTTGCTTTTTGCAAAAAAAAGAAATTGCACTTGAGGTAAGATGTCCCGATTATCTTCGTGCAGGAAGTTAGTTCACGCAACCTCCAATTTTCAAATTGTTGTCCTTGGCTACTTACATTTCTGCTTTTCCACTTGTTTAGGCACTTGCTTTGGCACTTGTTGGCACTGTTGCCTCGGCACTTGCTGGCACTCTTGTCGAGGTTGTTGCTTCGGGACTTGATTGCAGACTTCTCTTGGCACCTGAAGCACCAATACATGAATGTCGATCAGTGGACATGCATGAAGTGTTACGTGGCTTCATTCTTACCTGATTGCACTGTTCTTTTGGCTGCCTCTTGGGGACGTTGGAGCACTTTTGGCTGGGCACCTGCTGGCACTCTTCCTTGGGTACCTGACGAGGAACATCGTAGCATTCCTCCCTTTGTACCTGGCGGCAAACCTCACGAGGGACCTGTCAACACTTTTGTGCACTCACAGCCCGCTGATGTAAAGTATGTTAAAGCTCTCACCTCCTTTGCCACTTGCTCGCATACTTGCTCTGGCACTTGCTTGGGCACCTGCTTGGGCACCTGGTTGCACTCCTGCCTGGGAACCTGCCCGCACTTCTCCTTGGCTACCTGCTTGGGCACCTGCTTGGGCACCTGCTTGCACTCTTGCCTATACGTGGGCTGGCACACCTGGCGGGGAACAGATTGGCAATTCTGCTTGGGCACCTGTTTAGGCACCTGCTTGCACACGGGGCCCTTGGGAGCGCCATAGGAGTCGCCGCCGCCGACTGGAGGAGCCTGAGGTGAGCCGTAGGAGTCGCCACCTCCACCTCCGACTGGTGCAGCCTGAGGAGAGCCGTAGGAGTCCACGACCGGGGCCGCCGGGGCACCGTACGAGTCCTGCTGCTTTGGCTGCTCACACTGTTGCTCGTACTGGGTCTCATAGGAGGTCTCACATTTCTGGTCGTACTGGGTCTCACACTTCTCCTCTTGCACTTGCTGGCACTGCAAAAAAAAAAACCCAAGTCCTTTTTGGCACTATCGCAAAAGTGACATTTCCCGGTTGTCACTTCTTACCTGCTGATCATAGGAAGTCTCATATTCAGTCTCATATTGCGTCTCGCACTTGGTCTCGTACTTGGTCTCGCACTTCTCCTCGTAGGTGGTGTCGTACTCGGTGCGATACTCGGTGCGGCAGGCCTGAAAAGAAGAAAAAACGTGGTTGAGCATGTGCACGGTGACCTACTCGTGACTGACGACTTTACCTGCTCGTACTGCGTCTCGTACTTGGTGTCGCACTGGGTGTCGTACTTGGTCTCGCACTTCTTGTCCGAGATGGTGTCGTACACGGTGTTGCACTGGGTGTCGTACTCGGTGTGGCATTGCTAGAGTGACGGAAGTAGGGGAAGAAGTAGACACCATAAGGCTCTGTCACTTGGCGCCTGGCCATCCATATGCCGACTTTACCTGCTCGTAGGTGGTCTCATACTTGGACTCGCACTTGGTGTCGTACTGGGTGCTGCACTCCTCCTCGTAGACGGTGTCGTAGACCGTGCTGCACTGATTGTCGTACACGGTCTCGCACTGCTGCTCGTAGGTGGTGTCGTACTCCGTCTCGTACTGCGTCTCGCACTTGGTGTCGTACTCAGTATCGTACTTGGTGTCGTACACCGTCTCGCACTTGGTGTCGTACTTGGTCTCGCAGACCTCCTCGTTCACAGTGTCGTAGACGGTGGAGCACTGAAGGGCAGGGCAACGTTAGAGTGTCTTTCGAGAACATCATTTAATTTGCAGGTTGGAGTAAAAGATCTCGAAGAAACTGCACGAGCTGAACGACGCCCTGGAGCAAGAGCCCAAAAGTATGGGTAGTTGAGACACACGCGCCCGCTGCCCATAACTCAACCTCCATTGCTTGAATGTGGACCGACAGAGAGAGAAAAATTATCTCCTATGTAAACACAGCCTTAATCAAACATCCATTTGCGCACAAAGTCGGTAATTTTCTCCTCAGCGGTGGAAAAAAAACCGCAGGAACTTCCTTGGAAGGCCGTTCTTTTCGTAATGGCCGGTCAGTTGTCACAGTGAGGGTGCAGTAAGACTAGCGGAACTTTTCCTGACGGGCAATTTGTCACACCCTGTGCCTGGTGGCGATCTGTAAACGTCGTACTTACCCCCGGAGGATGTCACATATTAAGAGTGCAGAAATGTCTGACAACCGTTCTTTCGACCTCTGGCTCGAACGAGGTCTCCTCACTCACCTGCGTGTCGTACTGCGTGTCGTACTTGGTCTCGCACTTCTCGTCGTACTCGGTCACGTACTTGGTCTCGCACTTGGTGTCGTACTGCGTGTCGTACTTGGTGTCGTAGACCGTCTCGCACTTCTGCTCGTAGACGGTGTCGTACTTGGTCTCGCACTCCTGCTCATAGGACGTCGAGCACTGCAATAAACAAGCCATTGACACATCTTGGAAAGAAAGAAACAAAATAAAAATACTTCATTTGCTGTCAAGGACAGCTTGACAGCTTGAGCAGCAGCTGCTGCTGCAGCCTGAAACATAAATTATCCCAGTTTTATGTGAAAGTAAAGTCTGAAATAATAACTTCTGCGGGGGGGAAAAGTCCCGAGGCTCAAAATTGGCCGTCGGGTTCAAGCCTGAGACCTACGTGAATTACTGCTAATTCACCTCGGAACAAGGCACAAAACGCCAGCTCTTTTTGCAGGTTGTTTCTCCTTCTTTTTTTCTTAAATGTTTGTCCACCGGGTCTGGCAACCCGGAGAAATGACCCGGTGGAGACGCACGAAGTGAACTGGGCCGGTGCAACCGCGCCCTCAGCTTGTCCATCCATTTCGTGTGTGTGAGGGCATCCTGGGCTTCGCCTTGAAAGTGAAAAAATATTTGTTTTTCCCCCTCTCTCTCACCTGCTCCGCGTATTCAGTCTCGTAGGAGGTCTCGCACTTTTGCTCGTAGCTCGTGTCACATTTCTGCAACGGCAACAATCAAAATTCGCACAATCTGTCAAAAAATCTGCACAGTGTGAGTCGAAAAAGAGGCACCCGTGAACTACCGAGTGAGTCAGAAAAAGAGCAGACGCAAGGACAGACAGGGTGGTTCGTGCTTTAAGCTATATAATCCGATACCTTCTTTACAAGTGGAGTTAAGCTGCTTTTTTTTGCAGTGACTCCTTCTTTGCTACGTAGTGGTGCAAAAAAAAAGACCCGCCGCAATTGTGCGAGCTCAGCTTGACAGAAGAATGAAAGAAAGACAAACATGAGGGTTATAGACTCATCATGGAGTGAAGACTTGGGCCTGTCATGCTTTGCTCCTTTGAAGGTGTCATTTCAATGGGCCTCTCAGGCCTCTCGGGCCTTGTTATCTTTTCCTGACTCACCCAATACGTTATGTGATTCATGAGTGCCATTTTTTCCGGCTCATAGATCTCTCTTTCTTACCGTGTCGTACTGGGTCGTGCACTTGTTGTCGTACACGGTCTGGCACTCGTTCTCGTACTTTGTCTCGCACTTGTCCTCGTAGACGTTGCTGCACTGCTGCTCGTACTTGGTCTCGCACACGTCCTCGTAGACGGTCTCGTACTTGCTCTCGCACTTCTGCTCGTACTTGGTGTCGCAGACCTCCTCGTACGAGGTCTCGCACTTGTTGTCGTACACGGTCTGGCACTCGTTCTCGTATTGAGTCTCGCACTTCTGGTCCTCCACCGTCCTGCACTCGTTCTCGTACCTGGTCTCGCACTTCTGCTCGTACGACGTGCTGCACTGCTCCTGGCAGTCGGGACTGCACTGAGCACCCGGGATGGGAGCGCCGGAGACCTCGGTACGGCAAGCGGGAGCCTGTGGAGACCCGTACGAGTCCTGGGCCGGAGCCTGCGGAGACCCGTAGGAATCCTGAGCCGGAGCTCCGTACGAATCTGGCGCAGCCTGGGGCGAACCGTACGAATCCTGAGGACTGGGCTTAGCCTGGCAAACCCCGGCGTCGAGGGCCATCAGACTCAGGGCCAGCAGGGCCTAGAAGTAGAATATAAATCACGTCGATCGTTCTTCTGGGAAGCGCCGCGATTAAGACTGGAAAGTCATTTCTCAAAAACTTTATTGAGAACGGAGAAAATTCTTGGGCCGCCTGGACAAGATCGATGTCTGCGTGTCCATTGTGCATTTCGTGGTCCGTCACCCTGGAGCGGTTGGACAGGGTGAGGCAGCAAGAACATGCAGAGAAGAAAAAGAAACGACAGACGGACAGACAGACCCAGACAATCATAATTATGCACTCTGATAATGACAGGGGCAAGGAAAAGGGAGCCGAGAAGGACACGGGCGTGGTGGGGGTTTCCCCTCCCTTCCTACAAGCCTTCTCCAGCCGTCGTCACCCTGTAGAAAGAAATTGCAGGCACTCATTTTATCAACGAGGCGGCCCAACAGAAATTGCTCCAATTTGGCTGAAAAATCACAGTTGAAGCCAAGCGCGGTGCGTTTTTTCTCACTCTATTTTTGCTCTAAGTAGTTGCACTTGAAGGCACCATGACTTTGCAACCTCCCACCTTACTTACACATATGCACGAAGTCATATGAGCCCCCCTGGTACATTATAGAGATCATGACGGGCTTGATCGTGACGAGATTAACGAAAGCTGAGGACGGCGGGCGGAGGGAACCTCACGCGGGTGCGTGCGCTCATCTGCCCCAGATCTCCTCCTCCTTTAATACAAAGGTCGCACAACTTACATATTTCTCGGAAAGTCCCCGCTCGACATCCCCGGGGGCTCACTGACACAGTTCAGGGTTGCCAGACCCAACTGCTGAGCGGGAACTGCTCCATAGATCTCCTGCACCTCAGTCTGGCAACCCCGGACGTGTAGAGTGACACTTTTGTTTTCTCGTCCTCCAAAGTCAGCCTCACCCACTAATCTGCAGTGGAGGCCTGGCCCAAGTTGCTCTGACTTAAGACTGCACCAAGGGCAACTCTGTCTCTGGGGAAGCCCCCCTCCCAATCCAGGGTGACCCGGTGAAAATGGACTCCTTTGCCGCCACCCTGTGTAAGCGATCTTCCATAGCCAAGGTGCGCATACTTTTCTTTGTGTCTTCACCCCGTCCCTGTTACAGTTATTCAGCACGCGCATTCCTTAAGGAACTCCGCATATGGGAAGAGAGCGAGAGAGAGATTGGCAATGTTTTTCACTTCTGCCTGCGCTGGCTTGAGATGCTCGCTCGCTCCAAGCCAAGGTTCCTTCAATAGGACCTCGTTAGACTAAGCCCAGATGCTTTTAACGGAACAAAGAGCCAGAGAAATTCGGAAAGTGCGCACTATGAATGGCCTTGTTCGCAGGCACCGCCCAAACTTCTCTGAGGGGGGGGGGGGTAAAGGAATCAGTAATAATAATAGGAGGAATGATAAAATGTAGGGCAGGAGAGGCTGTGATTAGCAGCCGGGGAAAGGGGGGTTAATGTAGAAATAATTGGGGGTATCCGACAAAAAACACCCCTGGGGGGAGGAGGGGGGACAATGCAAAACCCCCTCATTTGCCTGGCAAAAACAAAAAAAATGGAGGCTCCGCGTGCTTTACCAGAAAGTTAACTTTAGTATGAAGAGGAATTGCGAAATGATATCGACTCCGCTCGTGCTCCCTTTTTTGCGGCTCGCTGCCCAAAAGGTTTTTTCTTGCGCCTGATAGAAATCTCGTCCGTGTTCAACAGGGGGGATGAAGGAGGGGGGTAAGAGGGAGACGGGGGGGGGGGGGAAATGATCCCGTTGCGAAAAGTTGAACGATTATTCACTCTCTATCAAGGCTCCTTTCTCCATCTTGGCCCGATGCCTTAAGCGTCCTGACATTGGACTATTTTTTTTGCGCATGTGCAACGTTTTCGCATGCCCAAGGCTGTTGTTGCTTATTATCGGGCGCTCTCGGGTTCCCAAGGCTTCGAGGAAAGAGTGCGAGAAATCCTATGAGCGAAACAAAAACGCGATTAACGCCTGGAGTGGAAAGTTTCGCTGGCGATTGAATGCTAATCACTTTGGCGGAAGGGGGGGGGTAAAGGGGAAGGAGGGCTAAGAGATTTTTATCTCGCTGGACAAATGTGGGATTTACGTGGTCCTGAGGAGCCCCTAGCGGGGGGTGTCAAGGTGTGTGCACACTGGAATAAGAGGAAATGGGGGGCACACACCGAAATTAGGAGGGGGGAGGTCGTAGAGTCGTGATTTAGCGATACTTTCCGCCCACCGCATCGTTGGATTGAGACTTTCAAGTCTCGACTTAACAATTTTTTAGTGTACTTACAGTGTACCACTCGTGTCGAGCAATCAGTAGAAGTAATTGTCGTTAAACCAAGACTTTACTGTAAAAAGTCTGTAAAGCACAGGAGAAATTATGTTGAACAGTGAGTCTACTTTAAAGAGTCTGTAAAGCACAGGAGAAATTATGTTG